>SDBV01004869.1_pt1 | contig 19102 bp, 19 predicted proteins | sample 2277081 | NCBI WGS metagenome assembly SDBV01 (sample SAMN10402039, study PRJNA504765) | marine sediment metagenome | isolation source: marine sediment core GS10_PC15, 223 cmbsf | place: Arctic Ocean: Southern Knipovich Ridge | collected 2010
CTTAAATTTGATGGATTTCAAGACAATAAAGTTATTTCTAACATATAAAATCATATGAAAAATCTTCTAACAACCTATTATACAGATCCTTTACATGCGGGTAATGATGGGATACCCCATTTTTCTGAATTCTTTCACGGGTTCCCCGGGAGACCTCACCCCGGTGATGGATTACCCGGTCCACCGTACCTGTGGAAACATTGGCAATCTCAGCAATATCCTTGATCCTAACTCTTGCCATATAACGCTATATTACAGTCGTTTACACTATTCAACTGCCATATGGAATTTAATCTGTCTCCAACAAAAATAGGCAAATTTCTTTGTAATTAATCATGGGAATATCTATTTTCGTGTCCGTACACGGAAAAAATTAAAAAAATGAAATTAGAAAAATATTCATTGGGGATCGGAGACAGGTTTGCACACCAGGGTGAGGCTCAACTAAAAGCAATCATTAAAGCAAAGCAACAAGGGGTTGAAATAGTTCCCGTTTGGAATAAATCCAACAGGGAACATCAGATTATCCAATCCAATCCGGCAGATACAAAAAACGAAGCCGATGCAGCTGTCAGGAAGTTGCAATGGCATGATCCTTATTATGTGGATGCGGACCATATCAATCTGAAGACTGTCGATGCTTTCATTGACCATTCCAATTTTTTTACGCTTGATGTGGCCGATTACATTGGAGGGAGTGTTACCGATGAGGAGGTGAATACATTTCTTGAGCTGAGCTCCCCCTACGAAGGAACACTGGCAATACCGGGAATCAAGGAACCATTTCAGATTTCACGGAATGATCTAACCGGTATAGCAAAAAATTTCCTTGGTGCCGTCAGGGAAGCTGCTGCTATATATAACCATATTGCAAACAGGAAAGGGGTGGATAATTTCATTGCCGAAGTCTCCATGGATGAAGTCGAAAATCCACAGACACCGGTGGAACTTTTCTTCATCCTGCTGATGATCAATCACCAGGGGATCCCGGCCCAGACCATTGCCCCGAAATTCACCGGCAGGTTCAACAAGGGTGTGGATTATATTGGCGAGGCGGAGCAGTTCAGGAAAGAGTTTGAACAGGACCTGCTGGTCATAGATCATGCCATCAAAACCTTTGATCTGCCCGACAACCTAAAACTGAGCGTTCACTCCGGCAGTGATAAATTCACCATCTATCCCATCATGGGTGAGCTCATTAAAAAATATGATAAGGGAATCCATGTAAAAACTGCCGGTACTACCTGGCTTGAGGAAGTAACAGGTCTGGCCATGTCTGGCGGTGAAGCCCTGGGAATGGCTAAAACCATTTATTCCAGGGCTTACGAGCGACGGGATGAGTTGTGCGGACCCTATGCCACTGTGATCGATATTGATCCGGAAAAGCTCCCTTCTCCTGAACAGGTGAACACATGGGACGGTGATAAATTTGCGAACACCCTCAGGAATATTCCCGGTCATCCGGATTATGACCCTGGATTCAGGCAATTGATCCATGTGGGTTATAAAGTTGCTGCAGAGATGGGAGATGATTTCCTATCCATGCTCAGGCAACACAGTGAAGTAGTTGGGGAACAGGTGACGACCAATATCTACGACAGGCACATCAGGAGGTTGTTTAATATATAGTTTTATGAAAAAATTTCTCGACAAAGATTTCTTGCTGGACAATGATACCGCCAGGTTGCTCTACCATGAGTACGCCAGTAAGATGCCAATCATTGACTACCACTGTCACCTCCTGCCGGAACAGATAGCCGGAGACATTAATTTTGAAAACCTGACCCGGATCTGGCTCGCCGGCGATCATTATAAATGGCGGGCCATGAGAGCAAATGGAGTAGAAGAGAGGTATTGTACAGGAGCTGCATCTGATGAGGAGAAGTTCATGAAATGGGCTGAAACCGTTCCCGATACACTACGGAATCCACTCTATCACTGGACCCACCTGGAGCTTCAGCGCTATTTTGGCATCTATGATCTTCTCGATCCGGTATCAGCAAAACAAATCTATGAAAAAGCCAATGAATTACTGTCAACAGACGCATTCAGTGTCAGGAACCTGATCCGGAAAATGAATGTGGAGATCATCTGTACAACCGATGATCCTGTGGATTCCCTGGAACATCATCAGAAAATCAAAGAAGATGGATTTGAGACGAAGGTGCTTCCCGCATGGCGGGCAGACAAAGCCCTGACTGTGGAAGATCCGGAACCCTATAACCAATACATTGATAAGCTGGAAGAAGCATCCAACACCTCCATCTCAACGTATTTGGATCTCCTGACAGCCCTCAGTGACCGTCATGATTTTTTCCATGAAATGGGCTGCAGGATATCAGACCACGGAATGGACACCTTCTATGCTGTGGAGTTCGATCACGATGAAATAGAAAAAGTGTTCCTCAAGGTCAGGGCAGGCAGGTTATTGAATGAATTGGAGGTTCATAAATTTAAATCGGCCATGTTGATCGAACTTGCTGTTATGGACCATGAAAAGGATTGGGCCCAGCAATTCCATGTAGGGGCCATACGCAATAACAATACCCGACAGTTCCACGAGTTGGGTCCGGATACAGGATTTGATTCCATTGGTGATTTTGACATGGCACGCGCGTTGTCAAAATTTCTTGACAAACTGGATCAACAGAATCAACTGGCCAAAACCATCCTTTATAACATCAATCCCATTGACAATGCACTGATGGTTACCATGGCCAATAATTTCAATGACGGGATCACCCGGGGGAAAATGCAATTTGGTTCAGGATGGTGGTTCATGGATCAAAAATTCGGTATGATTGAACAGATCAATACCCTCTCCTCCCTTGGCTTACTCAGCAGGTTTGTGGGAATGCTCACCGACTCCAGAAGTTTCCTTTCCTACCCCAGGCATGAATACTTCCGGCGGATCCTCTGCAACCTGGTAGGTACTGATGTGGAAAATGGAGAGCTACCCGATGACCAGGGTCTTCTAGGAAACCTGGTCAGCAATATTTGTTATTTCAATGCAAAAAGCTATTTCGGGTTTTAACGGAACCCTATAAGCAAAAGCATCTCTTTGCCGTTTTATATTTGTAGTTTTATACGGAATTGATGCATTGGCCATGCGAAAACCTTTTTTTATACTGATTTTCTTGTGTGTGATCCTTCCCGCAGCCCTGTCACAGGGAATTCGTGGAGACATCAGGGATATGAACGGTGAACCCGTTCCCTATGCAGCCATCTTTATCAAAGAACTTACGCGTGGAACAACCTGCAATGCCCTCGGCCTTTTTTCCCTGCCATTGCCTGCAGGAACGTACACAATCTATTTCCGCAGCCTGGGCTATACAGAGGTCTCAAAGACAATAGAAGTTTTGGACGAATACATAGAGCTGGCGATCAAGCTTCCGCCACAGACTTACATGATCCCGGAGGTAAGGGTCAGTGCCAGCGGGGAGGATCCTGCCTACTGGATCATGAGAAAGACCATTGGTCTGGCCAATTATCACCTTCATGAAGTGTCCAATTATGATGCGGAGATCTACATCAAGGGGACCGCCATCTTTGAGAAAATACCCAGGGTCATCGCCCGCAGGATCAAGGTCAATCAGCTAAAGGTAAAGGAAGATGAGGTATACATGCTCGAATCGTTAAACCTGGTAAAGTATACCGCACCGGACAAATACGAAATGCAGGTGATTGCCTCGCAGAATACATTGCCAGGGTATACCCAGAATGTAAATCCCATGGATTATATCAATGCAAGCCTTTACCAGCAACAGATCCAATCCATTATATCACCCCTGGCCCGAAATGCATTTTCATACTACAGGTATAGCTTTGAGGGCACCTTCATGGAAGGCACATACATCATCAGCAAGATCAAAGTGATCCCTAAACGAAAAAGCCAGCAATTGATGGAAGGCTTTCTCTATATTGTTGAAGACCTTTGGTGTCTGCACTCTTCAGACCTGTCACTAAATACCATCGCCGGAACACTGTTCCTTCAACAGTTGTATGCCAATGTGATCATGGATGCCTGGCTGTCTGTGAACCATAAGATACAAGCCAATGTGAAAATTGCCGGAGTCAAAGGACAGGTGACTTATGTCTCGTCGTTAAAATACACCGATGTGACGCTGAATCCCAACCTTCCCAAGACCTATTTTGATGCCATCAATGGCATCAGGAAAGAGTCTGTGACACCCGACGGGAAACAAAAAACCATCTCAAAGGATCAGGAGAAGATCACTGAACTTCTTAAAAAGGAGGAGCTGACCAACAGGGATGTGACCCGGCTTTCGAAATTAATGGAAAAAGAGGCGAAAAAAGCAGACACAGGAAAGGAAGGAGAAGCGCTGAACCAGACCGGTACCGTATTCTCTGTGGCAGAGAATGCTGTGAAAAACGACTCGCTGTATTGGAACAAGGTTCGCCCCATCCCGCTTACTCCTGAAGAGCACCTGACACTTCAGGTAAGGGATTCGATCATTGGAAAGACCTTGCTTTCCACCAAGACAGATTCTGCTCATCTGGCCAGGAGAAAGGGCAAACCGGTAAGAAACATTGTACTGGGAAAAACTTACCTCGGAGACACCGGACGTTTCCGTTTCACCCACGGTGGACTGATTGATCTGAATATGCTCGCGTACAATACGGTGGATGGATTCTATTATGGTCAGAAATTCAGACTGAATTGGAAACTGGATAGTACCCATACCCTCAGGTCAAGCCTGGTGGCCGGATATGCCTTTCACCGGAAGGCACCCATGTTTACCTGGAATTCGAACCTTTTATATGCCCCCCTGGCAAGAGGAAAAGTAGCAGTGAACCTGAAGTACACCTCATCCGATTTCAACGGAACGACAGGAATTCCAACAGCCACAAACCTGGTTTATACACTTTTCCTTCGCGAAAACTACCGGAAAATGTACGAACAGTTAGAAGCCACCCTCTATAACCGCATCGATGTGACAAACGGACTGGTCCTGACCACCTCTGCCTCTTACGGTTTTCAAAATAGTCTGACCAATAACAGTGATTTTTCATTTTTCTTCAAAAAAGAGAAGGATTTCACGGCAAATACACCGGCTGAACTGGAACCGGATGATCCGCTTCTGATCAACCATGAACGGCTCGCGGCAGATGTTTTACTTGAATTCACTCCCAGGCACTATTATGTGGTGCGTAATAACAGGAAGGCCATGCGCGATTCAAAATGGCCCACCTTTTCACTGGCATACAGACAGGCCATTCCCCTCGAAGAGGTTGGCTGGTCAGATTTCATGATGGTTGAACTGGGCATCAGGCAAACCCTGGATGTGGGATTGTTATCAGAACTGGAATGGTCCGTCGAGTCGGGATATTTCACTGGCAGTGAATCGATCCATTTTTCCGATTACAAACACTTCAAGACCAACCCGTTGCTTGTGGATATGGCGGGATTGGACCGGGCACTGATGTTGATGGATTATTATGAAGCGAGTACCGGGGAGTACTGGGCCAGTTTCCAGACAACCCTTACCTCCTCATACCTTCTGGTGAAATTCCTGCCCTGGTTCAGTGAACGGCTCTGGAAAGAATCAATTGGACTCAATTACCTGTATACTCCAGAGATCCCGCATTACGTGCAGCTGGGATACAGCCTAAATGAATTGGTCTTCCTGGCTGACCTGGGCATCTATGTGAGTTTCCAGGATTGGAATTACAAGGGATTCGGGGTAAGGCTCAACTTCAGGTTTTAACAAAATATAGAAAAGAGGAATTTGTCTATATTTGAGCCTTTATGAAAATTTTTCTTTCACTTTTTTTACTTCTCTTTTTCCGGGGACTGATAAGCGCACAGCAGGATCAAAGCATTGACTGGAAGTATGAAATCGACCTGCTTGGAAGGGAACTTGCGCAGAAACATAAAAACCTCTTTTTTCAGACCGATTCGGTTGAGTTTTTTAATGCCATGGATCACATAGCTGACCAGGCCAGCGGTAAATCCCTTTTCCACGTTTCAGTTCAATTACAGAAGGTTCTGGCAACAATGGGGGATCCACATACCCGCATCAATTACCACTTTAACGTTGATGGAGATGCCATTCTCCCTCTCGAATGCTACTGGTTTGAAGAAGGTATCTATATACTGAGAACCAGGAGAGAGCATCAGGAAATACTTGGAAAAAAGCTGACAGCCATCAATGGCCATCCCATGGACCAGGTCATTGACTCCCTGTCCACACTTGTTGTGAATGGAAATCCCTTCCTGGTAAAAGCTGAATTGCCCAAAATGATTCCCTGGATCCAGTTGCTGGAGCAGGGAGGCCGAAGAGGAATTTGGATCGGGTGCCAGTGCCCTCTTTATGCCATCTTTTAAGGAATTTGAAAAACAGGTGTTTCAGTCCATCAGGAAACAGGATATTGACATACTGGTTTTTGACATGCGGTTCAACAGCGGCGGAAATTCCCGGCAGGGAACAAAATTCATTGAAAAACTAAGTAAAACGAAACTCAACGGAACGGGAAAGATCTATGTCCTGATCGGAAGGCAAACTTTTTCTTCAGCAATCCTCAACACCCTGGATTTCATAAAACTTACCGATGCAGTGCTCGTAGGGGAAGGAACCGGTGGGCGGCCCAATCATTATGGAGAAGTAAAAAGATTAGTCCTCCCGGAATCAAACCTGAGATTGAAGCAGCGCCTTCTTTTAAGGACTACATGAATGGAACAGATCGGGCAATGGAAGCCATCAGGATCCATCACTCCAATTAATCCCTGCAGTAAACTACGGGGATTGGGCTCGGAGGAGTCAATGTTCCAGGATCAGACCGCGCATGATCATATACTGTGCAGAGATATAGGTGATCATGATCCAGAAACCTCCCAGGGGGATCTCCATGTAAAATTTATCCAGCGCAATCAGGCTGTCAGAAATCACAAACAGTACCGAGCCAATAAATACCAGCAAATAACTCATGTAATTTACCCTGCCATGCCTGTTCAGTGCCACCATGGACATACCGATCAGGGAAAGGGAGTAAATAAAGATGATGGGCCTCATCATCCCTTCAAGGCCAGGATAGAGGAGGTAATAGATACCAGCCACATATGCAATGAAGAGGAATCCGGTAATCAGGTGTTTTTGCAGAAATCCCCGGCTTCCCGTCTCACTGTACCTGGTAAATATATAGATGTATGCCAGCTGTGCAAAAAAGAAACCTATCACACCAGCATAGAAAAAAAGCTCGTTTTTATCAGAAAACATCAAGAAATTGTCGCCGACCCAGGAGAAGAAGAAGGCCACAAGAACAGGAACTGTAAACTGCTTTTTCTTCCTTAAAATTAAAAAATAGGTGGCCATCCAGATCATGATCAGTGGCTTCACAGGGTACTCAAGGGTAACATTGTCTGTAAACCTGCCAGCCAGTTCAACGAAAACAATGATCGCAAATAGCAGGTGCAGTAGAATTGAGGTGCGCTTTTGCATGTCGGTTAGTTTTAGAGATGCCCATTGGACAGGTAAATATAACAAAATGGTTTCTTGGATCTAAATTGTAAATTTGCTCTTGTAAATCCGATGCATGGATAAAAAAAACAGATATGGATACCAGGAGGGCATCATTGGAATTGTGGCCAACCTGATACTTTTTGGTTTGAAATACTGGGCCGGAATTGTCACCGGATCCCTTGCCCTGATCGCGGACGCCTGGCATACCCTCTCAGACTCGGCCAGTTCAGTCATCGTGGTAGGCAGTGTAAAACTCTCCTCCAGAGAAGCTGATAAAAGGCATCCCTTCGGACACGGAAGGTATCAGCAGGTCGCATCCATCTTCATTGCCTTTTTGCTTGGAATTGTGGCCTATGAATTTCTCACTGATTCCATCGTTAAGTTCAAACTTCACGAATCCACACAATTCGGGACATTTGCAATTCTGGTCACTGCCTGTTCAGTCCTGGTCAAAGAGGGACTTGCACAATACGCCTACTGGGCTTACCGGAAGACCGGGTTCGAAACCCTCAGGGCAGATGGGTGGCACCACCGAAGTGATGCCATATCCTCCCTGGTGGTCCTCGTTGGCATCCTGCTGGGAAATCGATTCTGGTGGATGGACAGTGTGTTGGGCTTTCTCATCAGCCTGATGCTCTTTTATGCAGTCTACGAAATTATCCGCAACTCTGTGGATAAACTGCTGGGGGGACAACCCGATGCCCGCCTGGTGAAAGAGGTCAGGCTGCTCATCGATAAAGTCAGCGACCGGGAAATCTGTCCCCACCACTTTCACCTTCACACCTATGGAGACCACCGGGAACTGACATTTCACATCATGCTCGAAGGTAACCTGGATATAGAATCGGGTCATAATGTTGCAAATAAAATTGAAGAAGCGCTCAGGAAAGAGATGAACATCGAAGCCACCATTCATGTGGAGCCCATCCATTAACGCCATGACACCTGGTACATGAAAAAGCAGCACATAACCATCCATGATATTGCCAGGGAGCTGAATATTTCCGCATCAACAGTTTCCCGTGCCCTGCATAACCATCCGCGCATCAGTCAGTCCACCCGCGATGCAGTACAACAGCTGGCAGCCAGTTACAACTACCAGCCCAATGTGATGGCCTCGTCACTGAGAAAGGGACAGAGCAAAACCGTGGGCGTGATTGTTCCACGAATCAACCGGAATTTTTTCGCCAATGTAATCGGAGGGATGGAAGAGGTCCTTGCCACTTCGGGTTATCACCTGATCATTTGCCAAACACACGAACAACTTGAAAATGAAATTTCGGCTATTAAAACCCTTGTTAATGCCCGTGTGGATGCCATTCTCCTTTCCATTTCCATGGAAACCACCGGTAAGGATCACATTCAGATCCTTTTGGAAAGGGGTATTCGCCTGCTCTTTTTCGATCGCATATTTGAAGGCGTGAATGCCGGCTCGGTTGTGATTGACGACCGGCTGGGTGCTTACCTGAATGTGAAGCACCTTCTTGAACAGGGTTACCGGAACATCATGCATGTTGCAGGACCTGACCATATCAGCATTTACAGGGCAAGAAAAAAAGGATACCTGGAAGCGATGGATGAAGCAGGAATCGATGTACTCCCGGATTGGATCATGGAAAGGCCACTGATACAAGAAGGTGGTGAATCGGCATTTCTCACTGGATTGGAGTTATCCACAAAGGCTGATGCTTACTTCTGCGCCGGAGATTTTGCCGCCCTGGGAGTCATGCAGGCTGCCCGAAAGAGAGGTCTCTCCATACCTGATGACCTGGGTATCAGCGGATTTGCCAACGAACCATTTACAGCATTTATGGAACCTTCCCTTACCACGGTGGACCAGCAGGGTGGTAAAATGGGTGAGATCGTGGCTGAGATGTTCCTACAGTGTGGTAAAAGAACCTCTGAACCGGCCGATTGCGAAAAAATCGTCCTGAAGCCGGAACTAATCGTACGAAATAGCTCACTATTAAACAAATAAATACTATAACAATGGCAATTAACTATGAAGTTCGTTTTTCAAATCATCCGGAGGATGCCCGTCAGTATGGAACCGATAGGCTGCGCAGGGAATTCCTTGTGGAAACCCTGATGGTACCCGGTGAAATCAACCTGGTATATTCAATGAACGACCGGTATATAGTGGGTGGTGCGGTACCGGCAGCAGAGAACCTTGAACTGACCACCATCGATCCCTTGAAATCAGAATATTTCTGTGACCGGCGTGAACTGGGCATTATTAATGTGGGTGGTGATGCCACAATCCAGGTGGATGGCGTGGACTACGACCTGGATTACAAGGATGCCCTGTATGTGGGTGCAGGCTCAAAAAATATCACATTGATCAGCAAGAATGTTGAAAAACCGGCACACCTCTATTTCAATTCAGCTCCGGCCCACAAGTCCTATCCCTGCAAAAGGGTAACCCTGGCCGATGCTGATGTGATGGAACTGGGTGCCCCTGAGCAGTCCAATTCCCGAAAGATCAATAAGTTGCTGGTGAATTCTGTGGTGGAAACCTGCCAGCTTCAAATGGGTATGACCGAGCTGAAGCCGGGGAGTGTCTGGAATACCATGCCTGTCCACCTGCACAGCAGGAGAATGGAAGCCTATTTCTATTTTGAGGTCCCTGAGGGACAGGCCATCTGTCATTTTATGGGTGATCCAAAGGAGACCCGGCACATATGGATGCAAAACGAACAGGCCGTCATCTCGCCTCCATGGTCCATCCACTCAGCAGCCGGAACCAACAATTACATTTTTATCTGGGGTATGGCAGGAGAAAACCTGGATTACGGGGATATGGATATCTTCCAGCCCAATGAACTGCGATAAAATTAACCGTAATGAAAAACGACCACGTACTGATCGATTCGGAATCCGAATGGACCGAACTGGCCCCGGGATTAAAACGCAAACTGATTCATACAGATAACCTGATGATAGTGGTAGTGGAATTTACAAACGGACCGGCTGAAGTCCCCGATCCTTTTCATGACCATCACCACGAACAGGTATCCTATATTGCTGAAGGTGAACTCATACTTTTTATCAAGGATGCAGGAGAGAAAAAGCTTCGGAAAGGTGATCTTTTTGCAATACCGTCTGGAATCCCCCATACGGTTCAGACACTCACACGGGTTGTTAGGATTATAGACAGCTTTACCCCCCTTAGAAAGGAATTTTTAAGTACAATTCAAAACTCGTAAAACATGTCAATTAATATATTTGACCTCACTGGAAAAAACGCACTGGTAACAGGTGGCACACACGGCCTGGGAATGGCCATTGCCACCGGACTGGCCAATGCAGGAGCAACCCTTATCATCAACGATGTAATCCCTGAAAAACTGGAAACAGCAAAGAAGGAGTATGCGGAAAACGGTATCACAGTGCATACCTACGTTCTGGATGTTACAGACGAGGTCGCAGTGGACCAAACAATCCCCATCATGGAAAAAGAGGTGGGACCCATCGATATCCTGGTGAACAATGCTGGTATTATTAAAAGAATACCCATCCTGGAAATGAAGGCCGAAGAGTTCCGGCAGGTGCTTGATGTGGATCTAACCGGTCCGTTTATCATGTCGAAAGCAGTGGCTAAGGGCATGGTTGAGCGGGGATACGGTAAGATCATCAATATGTGTTCCATGATGAGTGAACTGGGACGGAACACCGTATCGGCTTATGCCGCAGCCAAAGGTGGATTAAAGATGCTTACCAGGAACATGGCCACCGAATGGGCCAAATACAACATCCAGATCAATGGCATTGGTCCTGGTTATTTTGCCACCGCACAGACAGCACCCATCAGGGTGGACGGACATCCTTTCAACGACTTCATTTTGAACAGGACTCCGGCTGGTCGCTGGGGTGATCCGGAGGACCTGGCAGGTACAGCCGTATTCCTGGCTTCAAAGGCATCCGATTTTGTAAACGGACAGGTGGTTTATGTTGACGGAGGAATCCTGGCCACCATCGGAAAACCCTCCAATGAAGATTAAAGGGCCCTCTAAAGCGTGTATTCATTAAGATCAACTCATTTACTTAAAATCATACTTATGAAACGAATGAAAAACCGTGCAATCATCCTTTTTATTGTTTCCCTCGCTGCTCTTTCATGTAATCCGGGAGATGAGATCCGTGTGCAAGTCTTTAATCCATTGGACCAGCAGCGGAATGATGCGGCCATCCTTCTCTCCAGGAGTGCAATCGCAAAATGGACCGATATCCCCGAGGGACTGTTACCCATTCTCAGGAATATGGACGGAGCTTATATTCCCTGCCAGGTAGATGACGTGAATGGAGACGGTGAATGGGATGAGCTATTTGCTCTGACCGATATGGGTCCTTCCGGTCAAACAACCCTTCTTCTTACGTTTATCTCCCCGGAGAATTTTCCCACATTTAATGTACGCACAAACCTGAGACTGGGTTCCAACCAACCAGGATATCCTGAGCTTCAAAAAGCAAAACGGCTTGAAGGGGTGGCTTATCATAACTACTCCGGCCGAACCGGAGCAGCATTCCAAATGGAAGGTCCGGCCTGGGAGAATGATATGGTTGGTTTCAGAAACTACCTGGACCAGAGAAATGGGATGGATATTTTCGGGAAACTGACCAGGGCCATGGTCCTTGACAGCGTGGGAGTTGCCGGAAGACAGAGTTATCATGATCCGGATCAGTGGGGAATGGATGTACTTAAGGTTGGAACCAGCCTGGGTGCAGGAGCTATCGGGTACATGCTCAACGATTCCATCTACAGGGTTGGTGACAATGGATCCGGATCCTATGAAGTCCGGTTTGAAGGTTCCCAACGCAGCAGGTTCAACCTTTCATACACAAACTGGCAGGTTGGCGAAACCACACTGGAAGTGAACCATCAGATCGAAATTGTTGCCGGCAGGCACTGTTACCAGAGTTCAGTAACCTATTCTGGTACTGATATGCATTTAGCCCTGGTCCCGGGAATCGTGAATATGAAAAGTGACACCCTGTACGTGGTCAATTTAAACGAATTTTATACAGGGTTCATCACCCATGATTACCAGGCTGAAGATACCACCCTGATGGCTATGGCGCTGATGGTCCCCACAGGCTATCTGAAATCTTACGGTGAGTCCAGAGAGGGTGGTGAAGGTATTATCCAGACCTACTATGCTGTCCTGGATGCACAACCGGATCAACCTGTCCCCTACAGGTTTTATGCACTCTGGGAGAAGGAAGACCCCCGCTGGGCCTCCCTGGATGAGGTCACTGCCTTTCTAAAAACCGAAGCAGATCGCTGGGCACAATCAGTCATGTTCGAGATCCAGCCCTGATCACAGGTTGGTATCACCCGATGCATTGTTCCCGTATATATTGTCAGTAAGTGAGGGACTTGCCGTAGCATCCAGGTAGATACCCCATGCTGCCGAATGCTCAATCTGGATTAAAAATTTATCTTCTATCTTTATTAAATTATTTTTACTTTTAACTGCGCAATCGATTGTACATAGAAACATGAAAAGACTGGACGTAGCACTGAAAATGAGGGATGTTGGGGCCATCCCCCTCTTTTACAACCCCGATATTGAAATCTGCAAAGAGGTTATCTCTGCTTGTTACAGGGGTGGAATGGAAATATTTGAATTCACCAACCGGGGGGACTTTGCCCATGAGCTCTTTGCTGAGCTTGTTAAATGGAGCCGGGAAACAATGCCTGACCTTGTTCTGGGTGTTGGGACTGTTGTGGATGCAGGGACATGCTCCATTTATATCCAGATGGGTGCAAAATTTATCGTATCCCCCTTACTCAATGAGGATATGGCAAGCGTTTGCAACCGGAGGAAAGTTCTATGGATGCCCGGATGCGCCACCGCTTCCGAAATCAGCAAAGCTGAAGAGCTTGGTGCAGAAGTGGTAAAACTATTTCCCGGACCAACCGTGGGAGGTTCTGAATTCCTGAAAGCCTACCTTGGTCCCTGTCCCTGGTCCAACATCATGCCATCGGGTGGTGTATCGCCCACAACAGAGAACCTGACTGATTGGTTCAATGCCGGAGCTTTCTGTGTAGGAATGGGATCCCAGCTCATTTCAAAAGAGATCATTGAAGCCAGAGATTTTAAGAAGCTTGAACGGGTATCCAGGGATTCCCTGGAGATCATCCGGAAAATCAGAAGCTAATCCCTTCACATCCTATGAATATCAAATCCATTCTATTTTTTCTGCTGGCCTCATTGCTCCTCATTAGCTGCAGAGAGCAGCAGCAGGGACATGTCCTGAAACTGGCACATGGCCTTGATCCCTCTCATCCCGTTCACAATGCCATGGTTTACATGGCCGACCGGTGCAAAGAAATATCTGACGGCGCACTGACCATTGATATCTATCCCAGCGGCCAGCTGGGCTCCGAACAACAATGCGTGGAGTTGCTCCAGATCGGGAGCCTGGCCATCACTAAAGTCTCTGCTGCAGTGATGGAAAGTTTTACTGAAGATTTCAAGGTACTGGGATTACCCTATGTTTTCAGATCCAGGGAACATGCCTTCCACGTACTCGATGGTGAGATCGGGCATGAGCTGCTTTTAAGTACAGAACCTTTCTGGATCAGGGGTTTGTGTTTTTACGATGCCGGAAGCAGGAGTTTCTATACCATTGACCGGCCGATAAACCATCCTGATGATCTTAAAGGATTGAAAATCAGGGTAATGAAAAGCATTACTGCCATGGAGATGGTGAAAGCACAAGGCGGGTCCCCCACCCCCATTTCCTGGGGTGAACTCTATACCGCCCTCCAGAGCGGAGTGGTCGATGGTGCTGAAAACAATCCTCCCAGTTTCTATACCAGCCATCACTACGAAGTTTGCAAGTATTACAGCCTGAACGAACACACCATGGTGCCGGATGTACTGATCGTCAGTCTGAAGGTATGGAAAAAACTCACTGACCAGGAAAAAAAATGGCTGCAACAGGCTGCTGACGAATCTGTTCCCGTGGAACGCAAATTATGGGCCGAATCGGAAAAGGAATCCATGGAGATCGTTCAGCAGGCAGGTGTCACCATCATCTACCCCGATAAAGAACCATTTTCAAAAAAGGTGGAACCGCTGCTGGATTCCTATAAGGAAAATGAAAAATTGCATGATTTAATTACCCGGATCAGAGCGGTGGAATAGTGGAATAGTGGAAAATGGAAAATGAAATTATGATAAAATTTGAGCAGGCATTGAACAAGGTACTTGAAGTTGTCATGGTATTCCTGATGTCCGTTCTGGTCATTGATGTACTCTGGCAGGTCTTCAGCCGGTATCTTCTCAGCTCCCCCAGCTCTTTTACCGATGAACTGGCAGGCTTCCTCCTGATCTGGGTTGGAGTACTGGGAGCTGCATATGTGGCAGGAAAGAGAGAGCACCTGGCCATTGATATCCTGTTGCAGCGGTCGCCACCTGCAAGGCAGAAACGATTGCAATACCTCATCCATACCCTTGTATTTCTATTTGCACTTTTCGTCATGGTCATAGGAGGAATTATCCTGATGTACACCCGGTTTGTATTGCAGGTAAAATCAGCCGCGCTTCAATTACCCCTGGGATATGTGTACATCATTCTCCCCATAAGCGGACTGATCATCATGTTTTACGAAGTATTCCATATGGCCGAAATAAACAAATCCAGATAGAATGGAAGTCCTTGTCCTCGTACTCAGTTTTGTCATCCTCCTTGTTATCGGAGTTCCCATTGCTTTCAGTATCGGTATCGCCGGGATCCTCACCATGCTCATGTCCATTGATGCTCTTCCGGCGTTGACTACCTATGCCCACCGAATGGCAACAGGTCTGGATAGTTTTGCACTCCTGGCCATCCCGTTTTTTGTACTGGCCGGATTCATTATGAACAGAGGGGGTATTGCACAGAGACTGATCAATTTTGCACGTGTCCTTGTGGGAAGCCTGCCTGCAGGTCTGGCTTTTGTAAATGTCATTGCCAACATGTTATTTGGCGCCATTTCAGGTTCCGCTGCTGCTGCAACCTCTGCCATTGGAAGCATTATGGGTCCGGAGATGAAAAAAGAAGGATACGATGAAAGATTCAGTGCTGCGGTGAATATCACATCGGCCACCACCGGACTGACCATCCCCCCCAGTAACATTCTGATCATTTATTCCCTGGCCAGCGGCGGCGCATCCATCACTGCCCTGTTCCTGGCCGGATATATCCCCGGTATCCTTACCGGAGTTGGTATCATGCTGGTAGCCATGTCCATGATGGTTTTCAAAAACAAAGGAATCTCAGGCTTGTTAAAAACCCTTGGCAAAATCCTGTTGCTGTCACTCGTGCTTCTGGGTGCCGGGATCGGACTCAAAGCGTTACATACCAATGTCTCCGCTACCATGTTTAAATCGGTGGTATATGGCCTGCTCAGCCTTGCACTGGCCGGCTCAATCTACAAATCAGTTAAAAACTGGGACTATTTTAAATTTGCTTTCAGAAAATTCATCGATGCCTTTCCTTCCCTGCTGATGCTTGTCATCGTCATCGGCGGGATCGTGGCCGGTTATTTCACTGCCACTGAGGCATCCGCTGTAGCGGTTCTGTATGCATTGATACTGGCCCTGATCTACAAGGAGATCACCCTGAAAGATTTTCCCACCATCATTCTGAAATCGATCAGAACCACCTGCATGGTGTTGTTGCTTGTTGCAACCAGCATAGGCATGTCATGGATCATGGCCTATGAAAACATTCCCCAGGATGTAAGTACCGGTTTATTAAGCCTGAGCGACAATCCTTTTGTGATCCTGCTGCTCATCAACTTCATCCTCCTGTTCGTGGGGATCTTCATGGACATGACCCCTGCAGTACTGATCTTTACCCCCATCTTTCTGCCCATCGTGACCACACAGCTGGGCATGGATCCCATCCATTTCGGGATCATCATGGTGCTGAACCTTTGTGTGGGGCTCTGTACACCACCGGTGGGCTCGGTCCTGTTTATTGGATGCAGCATTGCAAAACTAAGGATCGAACAGGTTATCAGACCGTTGCTTCCCATGTTCCTGGTTATGATCATTGTGCTGATGCTGGTAACCTACATACCGTCGATCAGTCTCTGGCTTCCAAATCTGTTTATGAAATAACACAGCTGTCAGTGTCCAATAAAATATTTCACACCGATTAGTTAGCGTATTTTTTACGTTAACTTTGTTTTTGATCAAATAGTTTCCTACATTTGCTGCATGAATAGCACAGTCAGAACCATCAATCCTTATATCTCGGTGGATTGTGTGATCTTTGGTTTTAGCAAGAGCCAGCTAAAGGTTTTGCTCATCGAAAGGGAATATACCGATAAGACCGGGATCCGGTTCGCCGACCATAAACTGCCGGGAGATTTTATCACGATCAACGAGGATATAGACCGTGCTGCCTCCCGTACCCTTGAAGAGCTTACCGGATTACATGATATATTTCTCCAGCAGTTTGAGGTATTTGGAAAGCCTGATCGGGCCTCAAGGGACTTTGACAAGGATTGGTGGCTTCAGACCACCGGATTGGAGATCCACCGTGTGGTTACCACCGCCTATTATGCGCTTATTAATATATGCGTGAGCAACAGTGATTTCGCTATCAAAAACAATGCCAGCTGGATCGATATGAAAAGCATTCCTGTCCTCGCTTTTGATCACAAGGAGATTATAGAGAAGGGATTAACCCACCTTCAAAAGGCCCTGAGAAATGAACCCATCGGTTTTGAATTACTTCCGGAAAGGTTCACCATCAGGGAACTGCAATCACTTTATGAAGTTATCCTGGGCAGTAAGCTTGACAACCGGAACTTCAGAAAAAAAATACTGAAGGCCAGCTACCTGGTACAGCTGGATGAAAAACAGACTGGTGTGGCACACAAACCCGCTCATTATTATCGCTTCGACAGGCATATTTATGAAACCAGCAAAAAGGATTATTTAGGTTTTAATTTTTAACTTTTTACTATGTACTTACTTGGTTATGATGTGGGAAGTTCGTCAGTAAAAGCAAGTTTGATCGACTCGGAAACCGGTCGATCCATCGCTTCTGCATTCCATCCGAAAAAGGAGATGAAAATTCATGCTCCCAAAGCAGGATGGGCCGAGCAGGATCCCGGGCAATGGTGGACCAACCTGATCCTTGCCACCAACGATGTGCTTCAATCTGCAGAGATTGAACCCTCCTCCATCAAGGCCATCGGAATTTCATACCAGATGCATGGCCTGGTGCTGGTGGACAAAGATCACAACCTGCTCAGATCATCCATTATCTGGTGTGACTCACGGGCCGTGTCCCACGGAGACCATGCCATGAAATCCATTGGGGAGGAAAAGTGTCTTTCACACCTGCTTAACTCTCCTGGAAATTTCACCGCCTCCAAGCTGAGCTGGGTGATCATAAACGAACCGGAAGTCTATGAGAAAGCATATAAGTTTATGCTGCCGGGAGATTATATTGCCATGAAACTGACAGGTGAGATCAACACCACCATTTCTGGCCTTTCCGAGGGAATCATGTGGGATTTCCAGGAAAATTCCATTGCTGATTTCCTGTTCGACTATTACGGGATCCATGAACATCTGATTCCGGACATTGTCCCCACCTTTTCTGAACAGGGAGGGTTATCGTCAGCTGCAGCAGAAGAGCTGGGACTGGTACCTGGAATTCAGATTGCCTACAGGGCGGGTGATCAGCCTAACAATGCATTTTCACTGAATGTACTTCATCCTGGTGAAATAGCAGCCACTGCAGGCACCTCAGGTGTGGTCTACGGGGTAAGTGATGAGGTGAAGTATGATACCCGCAGCAGGGTTAATACATTTGCCCATGTGAATCACAGTCCCGAGTTGAACAGACTGGGTGTACTGCTGTGCATCAACGGAACCGGAATCCAGTATTCCTGGCTTAAACAGCACCTGGCCCGGCGTGAAATGAATTATCCTGCGCTCAACGACCTGGCAACGGAAGCCCCCATTGGAGCCGAGGGCCTTGTCATGCTTCCCTTCGGAAACGGCGCAGAGCGAATGCTGGGGAACCTGGATGTGGGTGCCACCATAAAAAACATCAATTTCAATATCCATGGCAGCGCACACCTGGTAAGGGCCACACAGGAGGGTGTTGCATTTTCCATGCACTATGGTATGGAAATCATGAAGGAGATCGGTATCCATCCAACGGTGATCAGGGCAGGTATGACCAACATGTTCCTCAGCCCTGTTTTCAGGGATACACTCGCCGAAATTTCAGGAGCAACCATTGAATTGTATGATACAGATGGATCCATCGGGGCAGCCAATGGTGCCGGGATCGGGTCAGGAACCTTTGATTCCTTCGAAGAAGCATTCGAGAATCTGAATAAAAGGATGGTGGTGGAACCGACCGGAAAAAACAGCGAACAATACTCTGAAGCGTTTGAAAAGTGGAAAAAAGTGCTGGAGTTGTGTATTGCAAATCACAAAATAGATTAAGAAAGATGGAATATTTAACAGGAAACAAGGCGTAATAGACAAAATAGTTGGTAAAAAGCTCTACATCCTTTGTAATTATTAGCTTTGGAGCAAATCAAAGCTTATGAATAAAAAAAGTGTGTTTACTGTAATAGCTCAATAACAAGAAAA
>SDBV01004870.1_pt1 | contig 19101 bp, 19 predicted proteins | sample 2277081 | NCBI WGS metagenome assembly SDBV01 (sample SAMN10402039, study PRJNA504765) | marine sediment metagenome | isolation source: marine sediment core GS10_PC15, 223 cmbsf | place: Arctic Ocean: Southern Knipovich Ridge | collected 2010
GAGAGTAGTACAGACAGAAAGTTGTCCGGGGTAGTCACATGTAGTATAAAAGACTACACGGAGGCGATCATGAAACATTTATCGATTTTAGTCATAGTGGTGGCGCTCGTCATGACGGCGACTTCCGATGTCGAGGCAAAGACGGTCAGGGATCTCACTTATCGTTCCAGTCAGATATGGCGCAGCGCGGTGCGATTCTTGAGAGTGGATCAGAATTTCAAGGTTCTCGAGAAAGACAAGGACGCCGGTTATCTCCTCTTCGAGTACGCGGATGCCGGGAAAACGTACTCTGCTTCCATGGAGATGATACCCCTGGTCAAGAACGAGAAGCGCTACGTGCGAGCGAGCATCAAGATAGAGGCGATGCCGTCATACGTAGAGGTCGTGCTCATTGACAGGTTCCTTCGAAAGCTCAAGGAGGAGTACGGTGTCCAACCGCCGGCCAGAGTGGTTATCGAGGCACCCCCAGGGTCTTTGGCGGGTTCTGACGGCTCCGGGGCCGCCGATGCCACTCAAAAGGGCGATGTGGAAAAAGAGGAAGATCTCGAGGTGACTGAGGAAGATCTCGAAGACGGCGCCAAGGAGGACGATTGATGGCTGAGCGAACATTATGCGTTATCAAACCCGATGCGGTCGCCGACAACAAGATTGGTGAAATCGTCAAGTGTTTCGAGGATGAGGGTCTCAGGGTAGCCGCCTTCCGGATGACGTGTCCGGGGCGCGCCGCCGTCGAGTCCTTCTATGCGGAGCACGAAGGCAAGGATTTCTTCGGCAGGCTTGTGGACTTCATGATCTCCGGCCCCGTGTGCGCGATCGTGCTCGAAGGGGCGGATGCGGTGGATCGAACAAGGGCGATCATGGGCGCCACCGATCCGGAAAAAGCAACCGCGGACACTATTCGCGCTCGTTATGGAAAGAACATGACGAGGAACGCCGTCCACGGATCCGACTCGCTGGAATCCGCGTCTGCGGAGATGGGGTTCTACTTTGCGGGTTTCGATATCTTCTGAATACGGATTGTTTTCCAAACTAATGATTCTAACTGTTGTTACCGGAGCGTTCGCCCATTATATTACTTCAAGCCGGGATGGGGTTAGTTCGATTGATTTTGGTTGATTGTGGAGAATACAGGTAACAATGCGTCTAGTTTCTTGTGGAAAATCCGATATAGGAAAGCGCCGGAAGGTCAACCAGGATGCGTTCGCGTGTGACGACGAGCTCGGCCTGTACATCGTCGCCGACGGGATGGGCGGTCACGCGGCCGGAGAGGTTGCCGCGCGCGAGTCGGTGGAAGTTGTGCATGACATGGTGCTCCGCGGCAGGGAAATCATCGATTCGTTTCGTGAGCACCAGGTGACGAGGGAGTCAGCCCGCGCCATCAGCAGGCTCCTGGAGAGCGCCGTGCAGTCCGCGACCTATATGGTCTACGGGATGGCGGAACAGAAGCCGAATTACCAGGGTATGGGCACCACCGTGTCGGTTCTGCTTCTGGTGGGAGCGTATGGGATCACAGCCCAGGTCGGCGACACCAGGATCTATTGCATTCGCAAAGGTGATGCCATTCAGTTGACCGAGGATCACACGCTCATCAACTGGCAGATCAGGGAGGGCGTGATCACACCCGAGGAGGCGGCGCGCTCTCCCCACAAGAACGTCATCACGCGGGCGGTGGGCAACAAGGATTATGTCCAGGTGGACACCCAGATCATCTCGGTGAAGGTGGGAGATCGCTTCCTGATCTGTTCCGACGGTCTCCACGGTTACCTGGAACGGGCTGAGATCGCGCCTCTCTTTGTTGAAGGCGATCTGGCGAAGGCATGCCAATCCCTGTTAGATCTCGCCAACCGGCGCGGAGGCAAGGACAACATCACCGCGGTTTCCGTGGAGATTTCCGAAAATTAACGTTGGCCGCCATCATCTTCCCCTTCCCCTCGCAGGGGAAGGCCGGGATGGGGTTAAAATTCGTAGCCGGCGCTCAGGGCAAGACCGACTCTGCGACCCACTCCACAGGCCGTGCTGGGGGTGTTTTGGCTCTCCGGGTTGGACGTGAGATCGGTGCACTGGAAGGGTTTGGCGGCGTCCCCGCCCGCCTGAACGTCCAGGGTGAATGCGAGATCGATCATGTCGGAGATCCGGTAAGAAACGCCGGGGATGATGCCGAACGCGGCAAGGTCGCCGTCCGTCGATTTCCCCAGGTAGAAGGACGGCGACAGCGCCATCTGAACACCGAGGGTGTCGTCGAGGAATCGGTACTGGGCGCCGATGTGCGTGATGAGGAACATGTTTGTTGTCTCCCTATCGGCGATATCGGTGTTCCAGGTCTCGTCGCGCCACTCTTCGTGTGTCGTGTACTTGAGAAGGACCGCCAGGTAAGTGAAATCGGCGTAGACGGTGAGCCCGTCGAGGGGCGAGAAGCTGGCCACCACGCCCGGCTCGATCCCCCAGGCGGACGCGTCCTGTGTGATATTCAGGCGGCGTTCGTCCGGGTCGGTCGGCAAGAAGAGATCGGGAGCGCCGATGCCGACTCCGAAGCGGTTGCCGGTGTGAGTGGGAAACGTGAGCCGGAAGACAACGCCCAGATGAAGCATATCAGTCTGCAAAAAGACGCTCTTGAGATCCAGGGCCAGAAAGCCGAAAGCGGCGCCCTTGTACCCTGCGTCGTTGCCAACGTTATCGTCGTCCCACTCTTCCATCTCGTTTTCGCCGTCGTTCCAGCGCGACCAGTGTTGATCGTGCTTGCTCGATTCGGCGGTGAGCACCTCCGCCTGTAGACCGATCTCGATGAACTTGATGGGAGACCAGCTTCCCTGAAGGATCAAGGAGAAGTCGGTGTCGGTGAAGTCATTGTCGCCTTTGGCTCTCTCCTGGGTGATCCTGTCGACGGCGTCGATGTCATTGGAGAAGGAGCCGCTCCCCAATCCGATCTGAAGGCCGGCTTGCGTGCGAGAGAGCGTGGTTCTGGGAGATCCCATGGGGCCGTCATAGCCGAGCTGGGGCATGAACCCCGAGTGCTGTCTCTCCTGGGCCTGATCATCCACTACGGCCTCCACGTCTGTTGCAACACCCCAGGCGGGCGCGGCGGTTTTTTCGTCGTCGAGATATCCGGGGGGGAGCTCGTTGCCGTCCGCGTCATAGCGTTTGGGCGGCTCCTCGGGTTGTGGTTTTGCCGGTGTCGTCGTTGCGGGCTGCTCGCCCGGAGGTGTCGTTGTCGTTGGCTGCTCGCCCGGAGGTGTCGCCGCCGCGGGTTGCCCGCCGGCGGGAGCGGGAGCTTGCCCCATACCAGCGGCAGTGCGAGCCGCAGTTCGGACCCTGTCGTCCTTGTCGTGCTCGCCGATGTACATGAGGATCGGGAGGTTGGCCGACTCCTTGCGCTTTGCCAGTATTCTTACCGCCTCGAACCTGATGCGTGATTCCGGGTCGTATTGCGCCGCCTCGGTGATCCATTTACGAATGTTTTCTCCGGGCTCGCTCGACATGCGGCGAAGGGCGGCCATTCGGGTGCCCTTGTCGGAGGATCGCAGGTTGACAACGGCTTGCTCCACGGTCCAGTCCTTGAAATCGGGTATCTGGACTTGTTCGTTCTTTTCCTGGGGACCCGGGGCGGAAAGAGGAGGGCCCATCGCTTGCGTGGTGGAAGACGCCGAAACAATTACGGCGATCAGCACAAGAATCCAGGAGCAAAGCAGGTTGTTCATTCTGTGATTTCTCTCTCGGTTTACCTCGATCGGAGTCCAACCTTTACAACATAGTGTCAAGATGACTTCAACACCGGTTTCACATTCCGCAACTAATTGGAGACGGTGCACATTTAAAAAGGCTCAAAAAACGCCGACACCTCACTCGGCCTTGGTTTTGGCGAAGAGGTCGATGAGCATTTTCTTGTGCACCGATCCCCTGGCCGACCACGCAATGTGCCCCTTGGGATGAATGAGGTAACTGATGGGAAGGGCGTTGGTAGCCTTGAAAACCTCGGGGAACCCGGCTTCCTCCACGTCGTCCGGGCCCAGCAGGGCGATGTGCCTCCACAGGTTCGCTTCGTCCGCGAACTTGCGGGCCGATTTCACCGTGTCCTCATCTTCGAAGGCGATGGTCAACAGCTTGATGTGCGGGGCCATCGCCAGCGCCGGTGGGAAATCTTTCTTGAGTTCTTTTCTGCAGGGCTTGCACCAGGAGGCCCACAGGTTTACGAGCACCCATTTTCCTCGGAGGCTCGACAGCTTGACTTTTTTGCCGGTCTTGAAGTCCGGGAATTCAAAGTCGACAGGCACGCCCTCCGTCGCGATCTCCAGTGATGTCTTTTCGTGTTCGAGGGCCCCGGCGTCGGCCTCGCTTGCGACGCCGCCGTCATGGCCGGAAGCATCGGGTTCGTTCCTTGCCGGCTTGACGCGCTCGAACGCCGCTATGCCCTTGTCGAGGAAGGCCACGTACTTGTCGACGTCCTTGCTCATGTCCGGATGCTTGGCGAGGACAGTGTCCGTGTGAGGGTCGATGATGACGTAGTATGGCAACGCCACGTCTTTGAAACGATCGATCTGGTATTGACGTTGCTTGCCGTGTATGTCTTTCGGTCCATCCGTGAAAGCCTGCACTCTCACCATCTTCTCGAGTCTCGAACGAACCTTCGCCCTGGGGAACATATTGGCTTCCATCAGTCGGCAGTTGGTACAGCTCAGTCCCGTGAAGTCGATGAAGAGTGGTTTGTTCTCCTTCTTGCCGACCTCGAAGCCCTTGTCGATATCATCCTTGATCCAGGACAGATGGCCGGAATCATCGCTCGAAGCGGCATCATCCATTTCGCCGGGGTAGGGAGCGGGAGGGAGCCAGCTGTCGATCCATCCCCCCATGGGCCTGTTGTGAGTGATCCCGGTGAATGAATACGCCGCGAGCGCCAGGAGGAGGAGAGCGAAGAACATTCTGATGGGGCCGATGCTCCCGGCCTTTACATCGTTATGAGGGAGCGCGAACACGCGCAACAGGTAAAGCCCGGCGAGCCCGAACAACGCGGTCCACAATGTCAGTACCAGGGGGCGGGTGATGAATGACCACTCGTAGTAAAGGTCCAGGTTCGAGAGGAACTTGAAAGCGCCCGCGAGTTCCAGGAAGCCGAGAACCACCTTCACTGCGACCATCCAGTCGCCGCCCTTGCCTTTCAGTTTTTCCGCCCAGGAGGGGAAGATCGCCAGGAAGAAGAAGGGAAGGGCAAAAGCAACGGAGAAGGCGAGCATTCCGACGATGGGGTAGAACCACTCGCCTTGTGAGGCCATCGCGAGGATGCCGCCGATGAACGCCACGGTACAGGTGAAGGATACCAGGGTGAACGTGACCGCCATGAAGAAGACGCCCGCCGCCTGACTCCGAAAAGAGCCGTCGCCGCCGGAGAGGTCCTGTTCTTTTTTCGCGGAGCGGGAGATTAACCAGTTGGGCATCCGGATCTCGAAAAGCCCGAAGAGGTTGAACGCGAAAACAATCAACAGGAGGGCAAGGAATACGTTGAAAGCGGGATGCGATGCGATGTTCTGCATGCTGTCCGCGCCGAAAATCGCGGACATGATCACGCCGACGAGAGTGAACATGAGGATCATGGCAAAGGCATAGATGAAAGCCATCGACACAGAGCGGCGCATGGATACCTTTGCGAACTTGGAGAAGAAGCTCACTGTGATCGGGATCATGGGAAATACGCACGGCGTCACGAGCGCGCCGAGTCCCGCCAGGAATGCGATGATGAGGAAAGCGAGCAATCCCCTGTCACGGGGTGATTCACCATCGGCGTCCGCCTCGACAGGGGGCGACCTGTTTTCGTCGAATATCTCCCCCGTGAGCGTAGGTACCTCAGTGCGATCGGCGCGGGCCTCGCCTTTGCGGTGCGAAAGCTCTGCCTCGATGATCTCCCTCAACGGGATGCAATGTTCGTCATTGCAGATCTGTCCCCTGAATTTCAGTTTGATGACACCGCCGCTCGGAGCGCCGATAACTTTGAAGGCTCGCTTGTGGGTCACGGTGCCCGAATAGAATTCCACGTATTTCTCGAAACCCTTATCGTATTCCACGGACGGTTTCGGAGCGTGCCACTCGCCGGCGGTCTTGAGGGCCGCATCGTCGATTTCCAGCTGCATCCTCAGGGGGCCGTCGGGGATCACAGTCATGGAGTACAGGTGATATCCGCCTGGTATCCCGGCCTCGACCGAGATAGTCGTCATCTCACCTGTTCGGACGGACACCGGGTCGAAGTATGCCTTCAGGTCGACGCCGGCGTTCGGCGCGCCGCGCCCCGTAACGGGTTGGAGCACGAACGCGATCGCAAGGGAGACAATGATGAACGCGGGCCTGGCGGGCATCGTCGTGCTACTTGAGAGTGATCGGATAGGTGAAACTGAACGTGGAGTCCGAGAACTTCGGGAACTTGGCCGAACGCGACATCATGGCCACGCACTTCCCGGCCTGGTTTCCGGCGAACGCGCCCTTGGGGGTGGCCGACTTGACCCTGCCGTTGCTGCCTTTGACGACGACCTGAACCTGGACAGTGCCGGTGGAGTACTTGGCGCAGCTCTTCTGGGCACGGGCCTGAACCGGACCCATGGCATTCTTTACCTCGGCCTTGGTGGGTTTCTTTGGCATATCATCAGCCGGTGCGGTCTTTGGTTTTTCCGTTTCCTTCTTTGGGCCTTTCAGCAGTGAATCCAGCTCCGAGGCGCCGCTCTTCTTGGTAGGGGGCTTCTCCTCGACTTTCTTCTTGGGGGTCACGGTCTTCGGAGTGGTGTCGACCTTCTTCTTGGGCTTGGTGGTGGTCTTCTTGGGCTTGTCCGTTTTGGCTTTCGCCTCGGGCTTTTCCTCTTCCTTTTTTGCGGCCGCTTCCTCTTCCTTGGCCGCGAGGTTCTCGTCCTTCTTCTTCGCAGCCTCCAGCTCGGCCTTCAGGGCGGCCATTTCCTTTTCCATCTCCTTGGATGCGGCCTCGTCGGCGGAACCCTTGTCTCTGTCTCTTTCCATCTCCGCGAGCTTGGCCATCACCTGGGCTATTGTATCCTGGGCGGCCTTGCGTTCCGCTTCGATGTCATCGTCGCCGTTCCTGGTTGCAAAGAAGTACCCGATGGCCAGGACCGCGACGACCGCAACCGCGATGAGGGCAAATAGCGGGCCCTGGCTCTTCTTCTCTGGCCGCGCCGGCGCCGGAATGCCCCTCTGGGTCTGAACGGCGCTGGAAGGATCATGGGTCGTCCCCGAGTCGTCGGCCCCCATGGGCGGAGGCATTATCGATGGCGTTCGCGCAAACTCCACGGAGGAATCGGCTACCATCTTGGCCAGGTTGACCATACCGGAATCGGGCTCGTCGGCTCGGTGGTCAACTCGTTTGGGCTCATCCGAAGAGGAGTCGTCTCCCTCACCGAGCAGATCGGCAAGGGACATGTCTTCCGCGTTTTCTTCCTTCTTGACGTCGCTGCTGCTGTCGGGATCTTTCACGAGACCATCCTCCTTCGGCGTCAGGCCGATTCTTGTCGGTTCTAATTATGTATACGTTTCTCCACTAGCAAGCGTTCAGTAAAACAAGAAAAGCGGCTCGAAGTTTACCAGTGATGCAACTGCCCAATCAACCGTAAAAGAACAAGATTACAAGTGCTTTTGTTTTGTTTTCGCGCTGATTATTTCCAGGGGTCGTCGTAGTCGATTCTCCTGACCTTCTTGATGTTCAATTCGAGAGAGAGAGTTTGGCCGGGCTGGACGAACACGGTTTTCCTCAGCACCACCGCGTCATTGTCTTCTATAATCAATTCGTATATTCCGGCGCGCACGTCGAAAAGCACCGGGGTCGGCTGTGGCACCAGGTAGTCGTTCATGAAGACCGTCAGGCCCGGCGGGGTTGTGACTATGGTGACAGTGCCGGGCTCGGTGCTCTCATCAAGCCTGCGAACCAGGATGTCCGACCTTGCCGCTTTTTTCTTTGGGGGGCGAGCGGCGACAAGGCTTACGTGGGCGCGGAGGATCTTGTTCTCCTTGACTACCACGCTCTTCGAAGCGGGTTTGTATCCGCGGCTCACGATCACGACCTTGTGTTTCCCGCAGGGCAATTCCAGAAGCGTAGGGGTCTTCCCCATCGTCACGCCGGCGACCTTGACGGTCGCTCCTTCGGGCTTGGAGGTGATCTTGACGATTCCTGTCGGGGCCTGGGCAATGGCCGCGTGGCAGAAGAGCAAGACGGCGCACTGCAGGAGCATGCCGACGCAAAGAGCGCGCGACCTAGTAGGACCGTTCGGAATCATTGTTTTCATCCTCAACATGTTAACATCAGGTAAGTAAAAATGTTAATAGGTTGTTCGACACACCACGGATTGACTTATGCTCGCAGTCGCGTCAATAACAGTACCCTCGGAGTTCCAGACAGAGGTGATTTCAGAGATGTTCGAGATTTTCAGAGAGCTGGTTTTTTCGGCGTCACACCAGTTGAGAGGGTACAAGGGCAGGTGCGAGCGCCTTCACGGCCATAACTGGAGGGTGCGAGTTCATCTCGAGGCGAAGGATCTCGACGAGGTCGGCATGGCCCTCGATTTTCACGATCTGGACAGCATGATCGAAGCCGCCATCGAACCCTATGATCATCGCCACCTGAACGATGTGGATCCGTTCACCGAGATCAACCCGTCCTCGGAGAACCTGGCGAGGATCATTTGCGAACGTGTGCAGGAGCAACTCTCGGCGCCGGGAGTTCGCGTCAGATGCTGTGACGTTTGGGAGAACGATCGGTCTCGCGCCCGTTACCACCCGACTCACTCGTGATCAATTTAAGTTGGCCCCCATCATCTTCCCCTTCCCCTCACAGGGGAAGGCCGGGATGGGGTTTAGGCAGCCTGCTCGACATGGCGTCTGGACCCCAGCTTCGCTCGCAGAGCGCGGCGTCCCCGGTGAAGGCGAGACATGATCGTGCCCACCGGGCATGACATCCGCGAAGCGGCATCGGCATAAGACATTCCTTCCACGTCGCAGAGCATCACCACCTCGCGAAACTCGGGGCGCAGTTCGTCCATTGCCGCGACCACCTGATCGCAGAACCCGTCGTCCACATAGACGTCGCCGTCTTCATCGGTGGTGCGTCTGCCCATTGCTCCCACGGACCAGTAAGTCAACGAGTAACGCCCCTCCGTCTCCATGATGCGTCGCTCCAGTTTCTTTCGTCTCATCATGCTGATGTGCCGGTTTCGCATCACTCGACTGAGCCACGCCCGCATGTTTGTGCCCTCCTGGAAGTTGCCCCTGAAACGCAAGGCGAGAACCAGGGTGTCCTGGAGTAGATCCTCGGCCCTGTGCTCGTCCCCGGTGAGCCAACCCGCCATGCGACGCAGGGCGGGAAACTCCGAGTGAAGCGAGGATTCGAACCGGGCGCTTGTTTTCTCTTGTTGTATTGTTTGGGTGTTCATGCCCGGTTCTAACGCAAGGCTGGTGCCAACTGTTCGGCCCACGCCTCCAAAGTGTGCGACTTTGGCATGAAAAACAAACATATCAAGTCGTTAGGGGGCTGGATGCGGTCGAGATCCGGCGAGAGAAGCGGGCGGTATCCGGTCGTGGGAAGATCTCCGATGAGACAATATGTCACTTGCTGCTATTAATCGTAGAAATACTGTGACAATCGATCATCGTGTCCATCAAGCGGATCTTGTCTTCTCGTTTCAGTTTCTTGATGAAAGCTTCCCGCGCGCCGGCTTCACTCCGGTTCGCGGCGCGTTGTGAATAAACGAGGCGAACGGGACCGCGACCCGACGTGTACCTGGCTCCCCGACCGCTGTTATGCTCGAGAACCCGTCGCTCCAGGTCTGTGGTGATACCCGTGTAGAGAGTCCCGTCGGCGCACTCGACCATGTACACATGCCAGTTCATACGGCCTCGACTATACCTTTTCAGTGGGGTCGGACACATTTTTTCGAAGTACAATGGTCTGGGTACAGTGGGGTCAGACACATTTTTCGCGAGGACAATAGTCAATCATTAGACACACTTAAAGTGGGGTCAGACACATTTTCAGGTGCCTGCTTGCAGTGGGGTCAGACACATTTTCAGGTGTCAGACACATTTTCAGGTAGCCGCGTGAAAGCATATTCGCAATAGTAATATTCACCGTTCGTGAAGAATTGCGGAAGACTTCGATCATCCTGCGAAGCTCGCTTGCGAGCGAAGCCAGGACAAACGACCCCGATCGATGCTAAAATACTCCCACGTTCACAACGAAAGGTCAGGGTAATGAGGTACTTGCTTTTGATGGCGCTTGCGACCGTGCCGGTTTGCGGTGGATGCTCGAACGGTTCGTCGAGCAGTGACGGTGGGACGACCGACACCGACACGGATACCGATACCGACACCGATATCGATACGGACAGCGACACTGATACCGACACAGATACCGATACCGACACAGGCACCGGTACAATTGAATGCAATCTGGGGGAGTACAGCGGCGATTTCGAGATCAATACCCATTCGGACGTCGCAACCATTGCGGGATACACCTCGATCTCGGGATTACTGGAGATCTTCTGCGCTTCGTACACCGACTTGAGCGACTTGATTTGCCTTGCATCGGTGGGCGTGGACTTGCAAATCTGGGACAGTGACATCCTGACCAACCTGGACGGGCTGAGCGGCATCACCTCGGTGGGCGAGAGTTTGGTGATCTACGGAAACGACGTCCTCACCAATCTGGAAGGCCTTGGCGCCCTTACCTCGGTGGGCGCGATCTTATTTGTTCGATTCAACAACACCCTTCCCGACTGTGAGGTGTGCGATCTGTTGGACCAACTCACTCCCGCCCCCCCCATAATAGAGGTCCAGTACAACCTCGACGATTCTTGCACGCCCGTTCCGGCAAACTGCCCATAGCGACTATTTTCTGAATCTTGCAGTGGGTCACATCTTCAGTATTCGAAGACGACGCTGAATTCAAACTCCACGCCCTCCAGGAAGCAACCGTCCGGCACGGGCTGGTTTGTGTCAGTGTTGATCTGCAGCATGTCGAAGATCACGGATCCGGCGAAGGTCTCTCCGATGGCCGCACTGCCGAACACCTCGGGAACCTCTGTAATGGTTACCGCGCCGCTTCCGGCGACCGGGCGATAGAATATGGTGAACTGGGATGGGTCCGAAGGATCCTGCTCGAAGGCTCCCACCAGGAACCCGCCGGTCTGATTTTGCATCCCCATGGTCACCGGGTAGACGCCCGGCTCCGTCGGGCCGCCCTGATCGCTGTACAACGTGATGAACGCGCCGTAAAGGACAGTCGCATCACCGTCTGACCAGGAAAGCCCTAGCCATGGTCCATAAGATGCATGGGCGCCCTGCGTACCTGACATCGAGCCCGACGCTTCCGGGTCGAAAGACTCCCAGCACTCCACCTCCGGGTCGGTATCGGTATCCGTATCCGTGTCGGTGTCCGTATCCGTATCGGCATCCGTGTCGGTGTCGGTATCGGTGTCCGTGTCGGTGTCCGTATCTCCAGCGTCCGATGAGCTGTCATCGTCGGAGCAACCGACAATGGTCAACAGCGCGAGCATCGAGATGGTCATCAATAGGGCATATCTCATTTTTTCCTCCCCCTGTATTTGGATCGAGTTTCGATGGGCCATGTTCCGACATTATACCTCAATTGGAACTAATTGAGCCGAGGTATTTTCGCCGCTCGTGTGGTAGGGTCCAACTCTTCGACGAACAACAATAAAAAGGAGGGTCTCTCATGTCCGATCGCATGGTGAATCAGTTGATGGAGATGGTGAAGATCGATTCCGAGTCCGGCAATGAGGCTGCGATGATGGAGTATCTTCTCAAGGCGATTCCCGATGCCGGCGGCGAGGCCACGCTGGACGACTACGGAAACCTGCTCGGTCGATTCCCCGCGCGGGGATGCGATGGAGTCGCGCCGATCCTGCTCTCGTGCCATGCGGACACGGTGAAGCCCGGCGTGGGCATCGAGCCGGTCCTGGTGGACGGGGTCATTCGCTCGAAGGGCGACACCATCCTGGGCGCCGACGACAAGGCCGGAATAGCCGAGGTGCTGGAGGCCATGCGCACGGCGGAGATAATGCCCCCGGTCGAGTTTGCCGTGAGTCGCCAGGAGGAGGTGGGGCTCCTCGGTGTAAAGAACATGGACTTCACCAGGCTCGAGGCAAAGAGTGGCTTCCTCATGGACAACGACACCCTGGAGACCATCGTGATCGGCGGGCCGACATATTTCGCGATCGACGTGGAGATCGCCGGGAAGTCCGCCCACGCCGGGATGGAGCCCGAGAAGGGGGTCAGCGCCATCCAGGCCGCATCCAGGGCCATTGCCGCCCTGCGCCTCGGCAGGCTCGACGAGAACACGACAGCCAACGTGGGAATCATCGAGGGCGGCATGATCAGGAACGGCGTGCCGGACAGGTGCGTGTTCATGGCCGAGTGCAGGAGCTCCGTTCACGAGAAGGCCGTCGCTCTCGACGAGGAGATGCGCAAGATCATCGTCGAGCAGGTGGAGTCGGTGGGCGCGAAGGTGGAGATCAAATCGGAGAACTTGTGCAAGGCGGTGGACATCCCCGAGGATTCCTGGTCGGTCCAGATCTCGAAAAAGGCCCTGGCCACTATTGGAATCGACGCGAAGTGCATCTTCATCACCGGGTTCACCGATGCGTCGATATACAACAACAAGGGCATCGAGATGGCGGTCGTGGGGATAGGCGCGAAGGACGAGCACTCCACGGACGAGTCCATTTCTGTCGTGGACATGGAATCGGCCCTTGCCATGCTTCTGGAGATTTTGAGGTTATCGGCTCAGGAGTAGGGCGGGGAAAGCTTCGATGACCCCATCCCGGCCTTCCCCTGCGTGGGGAAGGGGAAGTTGATGGAGGCCGGCTTTTACGGCATCTTGATGAAGCCTTTTTCTTGTCGCATGTCCATCTCGGCGCGGGCGCGCTTGATGATGGCCTCTGCGGTTTCCAGAGCCTTCTCCGGGGTGAGCTTGCGCTGGGCCACGCCCTGCTCGATGGCCATCTGGCCGACGGCGACAGCCTCCCTGGGGAATACCGTCCACTCGTCCATTGTGGGGATGAGGAAGTCGTCGCGAAGCCCGATTTCCTCGGCCACCTTGGCCAGCTCGCGCGCTGCGGCGATGCACATCTCGTCGGTGATGGTGGTGGCCATCACATCGAGGGTCCCGCGGAAGATGCCCGGGAACCCGAGGGAGTTGTTCACCTGATTGTCGAAGTCGCTGCGGCCGGTCGCCACTATTCGCGCGCCGGCTTTCTTGGCCTCCCACGGCCAGATCTCGGGGATGGGGTTGGCGCACGTGAATACGATGGCGTCCTTGTTCATGGACTTGATCCACTCGGGCTTGACCGTGTCCGGGCCGGGCTTGGAAAGGGCGATCATAACGTCCGTGCCCTCGAACGCCTCGGCGGGTCCGCCGGTGCGTTTTTCACCGTTGGTGATGTCGGCGAGATACGCCTTGTACTTGTCGTCCACGAGGTCTTCTCGTCCCTTGTAGAGGACTCCTGTGGAGTCGCACATGAAGGTGAGGGTGGGATCGACCCCGGCCTTTGCGAGCATGATTGCGATGCGCTGGTTGGACGCGCCGATGCCGAGCATCCCGATCTTTACCTTGTCGAGGGGTTTGCCGACGATCTTCACGGCGTTGATGAGGCCGGCCAGGGTTACGGCCGCCGTTCCCTGCTGGTCGTCGTGCCAGACCGGGATTACGGCTTCTTCTCTCAGGGTGTCGAGGATCTCGAAGCACTTGGGCTTCTCGATATCCTCCAGATTGATCCCTCCGAATGTAGGCTGGATCTGCTTGACGAATTTGATCATCTCCGCCGCGCCGTCGGTGTCGATGCAAAGAGGAACCGCGTCGACGCCGCCCAGGTACTTGAAGAGGATGGACTTTCCCTCCATGACCGGAAGTCCGGCGGCCGGCCCGATATTGCCGAGTCCCAGGACGCGCGTGCCATCGGAGACAACCGCGATCAGGTTGCCCTTGGAGGTATGCTCCAGAACCTTCTCCGGGTTTTTGTGTATGTCCTTGCATGGGGCGGCCACTCCCGGGGTGTACCAGATGGCGAAATCGTCCATGTCTCGGATGCAGCACTTGGGCACGACCTCGATCTTGCCCTTGTAGAACGGGTGCAGTTCCATGGCGTCCGCCGATGGTTTTTCGGCTTTTGCGATGAGTTGTTCTTCTGTCAGGTTTTCTTTTGCCATTGCTTGGTACCTCTTCCGCTGGCTGGTTCTTGGTAAGCAACTTTCAGACTATAGGAAGAGAAAATTGTCAAGTCAGAGCAGGCCGGACAAGATCGAGATGAGGCAATGATCGGCGAGGTGGGCGCCCGTGGAATGGTCGCACGAGGACGTCTGCGACGGCAAGAACGGCACCGGGGTGTCGGTGTCGGAATCAGTGTCCGTATCCGCATCCGTATCGGAATCAGTGTCAGTGTCCGTATCGGAATCAGTGTCAGTGTCTGTGTCGGTATCCGTGTCCACGTCTATGTCGGGGTTTCCGCTGCCGTCCGGGTAGCAGAGTGAGATGGACGCGTAAGACTCGCAGGTCTGATAAGTAGGACATTGTTCGTCCACGTAGCAGATGGTCGAGCAAAGGACGACGCCGCCGGTTTGATAGGAGGAGAGGGTACACAGTTCCTCCACCGGCCACGCCGTGTCGGGGCACTGGTCTCCCAACGTGGTGCACTGATCCGCACAGTACCCGACGTCGGGATCACCCAGGCCGATGATGTGTCTGCACTCCGCGCCGTCGTCGCAGAAGTCGACTCCGGCACACGCGCACGGCCAGCCCGAGTTCCAGGGGCAGTCTGTCGGGGGGGTGCCCGTCTGTCCCACAAAGTGTCCGGTCATGTCGTGCACTGTCTCCTCGAGCCAGGGGCGATAGTGGAGCAGGTTGGTGTTGTAGCTTCCGTACGATGCGTCGCATTCTTCCCCGGAAGCGTTGGACACGAAGGAAGCGACGGCGGTGAGCACTTCGTCTCCGAACTGGGTCGTGAACAACGGACCGCCCGAGTCGCCGCTGCACGTTCCGCTGGCTCCGCCGAGCTCGATGTAGTCGAGCCACACGTTGAGGAGGGTGGTGTAGCCCATCCGGTGGATGCCGCTGTCGCTACCTCCATATGATGTTGTTCCATAGCCCACGATGACGCCGGGGTCCGAGTCCGAAGGGTTTGGAAGTCCCCTGATATAGTATGGAGTGATGCCCGTGACCGTGGTGTCCAGGTGAAGGACCGCCAGATCGCCGCCGTCGGAGATGTCTCCAGTCCAGTCCGGGTGGATCTCGAATTCCGAAACTCCGGAGATGTGCTGGTAACTCGATCCGTAAACGTCCGCGCCCCCGGCGATATCGATGCCACCGGCGGTGATGGAACCATCGACGCAGTGGGCTGCGGTCAGAACTATCTCCGCGTCGATCAATGTGCCGGTGCACAGGCCGCCGGAGGCTATTACAGCCACGGCTCCCTGGTACGAGGTATAGCCTGTGGCCGTACCCCCCACTATGCCCGTTCCCCTGGGTTCCAAGTTGGAAAGGCCTTCGTGTCCGGTGTCGATCTCTGAGCAACCCGAGCAGGCAAAAATGAAGATGAACATTACTGATAGTGCTAAAAGGGGAGGGATTCGGGAGTATGTCATCGGATAGTTCCCTTTCGCCATGAATGGACGCGACTACTGATAAGTGTATCCCGCCTGGAAAATTGATGAAAGTGATCTCTACTTGATCTTGGTATAGCGTGCGGGATCTTCGGAAAAGGCGGCCGCGTGATCTTTTAGCAAGAAGTAGTAGGTCTCCCCCTCGTGTTGCAGCCGTTCCACCGCCTCGTTCGAGTCAAATCGGAGCTCGCACACGGGGCAGGAGACCGACTTCCCGATTGGAGGTTGTTGCGGCGTAGCGCTCTTCTGGACGGCATCTCGTTTTTCATCGATATCGTCGGCGGAGGGCCGGCCGTTGCCACAACCTTCGCTCAGCGCGAGAAGAACGAACAGTGATATTACGGAGCGCATCATTTTGGAGAACTCCTTTCTTGATTATGCCTTGCGTGCTGTTCTTGACAAGAAGGGGATCGGACGGCTAGCAATTTTGCAGCATATGAAGAACGTATTGAGAAACACCTGCAAACGGTTTTTCGCGCCGTGGGGTTTTTTGCAAAAGCACTCCCATAAGAGCTGGTTCGCCGTTTTCGAAGACAGCATGCTAATGATCTTGCTCGCACTGTTCGGAGCGAGTGCCGCCCTACTGTTGACGGAGCCCTGGAACGTACCGGCCGAGCCCGTGGAGACGATAACCGTGAGCGGCCTTACACTGAAGACGGGTGATCCGCGTCCGGAGGAATTGGTCAGGTTGGCCCGCGAGCATATGCAAAAAGAGGTGGCGCTGACGGGATCCGATCTCGCTCACACGACCAGATGGGCGGCCCTGGGCGCGCGGGTGGACATGGGCTCCCTGGAGCGGATCCTTGTCCAGATGGCTCTCAAAGACAGCCCGGCGGTGCGTTACTTTCGCGAGGAGTCGGGTGGTTTGGAGGGCCCGAGCCTGGAGCTTCCGGCGTCACTGGTGTCCGGCGCAGCAGTGGAGTCTCTGGTGCTGCTCAAGGACATTATCGATCGTGCGCCGGTCAATGCCCGATTCGACTTTGCGATGGAGAAGGTGGCCGTTGAGAAGGATGGTCGGGCGCTCGATGTGTACGCTACCCTGGCGCGTCTGGATGAGGCTCTGAGCAGGGGAGACGACCGGGTGGAGATGGTGGTTGCGAAAGTACCGGCAACGGTCAGGAAAGCGGATCTGGAGGGGATTGACGTGAGCGAGGTGGCGGGCTTCTACGAGACTCCTTACTCGCGAATGCGCAAGGACAGGGATCGAACCCACAATGTCGGGCTCGGGGCGTCTCTCCTCGATGGTCAGGTCATTCCGCCGGGCCGGATGCTGTCTTTCAACGACACCCTCGGGGATCGTTCGGAAGCAAGAGGCTTTCGGTATGCGCCGGTCATTGCCGGCGGAGCCATCGTCGAGGGGATGGGCGGCGGCACGTGTCAGGTTGCGTCCACTCTGTACGCTGCGTCGTTCTTCGCAGGTCTGATCATCGAGGACAGGCAGCCCCACTCGAGACCCAGCTCCTACATCAAGCTTGGGCTGGACGCCACGGTGAGCTATCCCGACCTGGATCTGAAGATCAGGAACCCATTCGAGTATCCCGTGGTGATTCACTTCACAGTGGATGACGGCAAGGCCAGGGCGGAGATACGGGCCACCGAGCGTCCTTTCACCGTTACCCTGCTGAGAAAGATCATCGGAACGCGGCCGTTTCCCATACGGGTGATCGAGGATTCAAAACTGAAACGGGGAGAAGAGGTCATCACCCAGTTGGGTGTTCCAGGCTACACGGTCCACCGCTACAAGGTAATCGAGCGGGACAAGGTCGGCTACCGCTTCCAGTCCGTGGACAAGTATCCGCCGACCACGCAGTTCGTGCACAAGGGCATCTCGAATCCATCGGAGATCAAGGATGTGAAAGACGCGCCCAAGGCGGACACTCACAAGCCCTACCGGGCGTCTCGTTCCCTTCGAATGGTTCAGGGATCCGGGCTCTGGCACGAGTCGACGCACGACTGAGAGCCTATTTCAGCAGGCTAGACGTAGCCGTAACAGATAAATTGGCCGCTGCCGGCATCCACGCAATCGGTTCCGGACGGGCAATTAGCCGCGGTGGTGCAGGTAATGATGCAGTGGTACGGGGGGGTCCAGGTGATTCCCCCGTCGTCAGTCTGTCCGATATAGCAACCCTCCACGCCGCTGGCCACATCGGTGCAGAAAGCGACGTCCGCTGACTCGAAGGTGAAACACTCGGGAGAACAGAAACCCTGCGTGGTATCCATGCCGGAGAGAATCATGCACTCAGTGTTGGTCGGGCAGTCGGCGGTTGTGTGGCAGGGGCCACCCCATCCGGTGGGGTACGTGTCGGTGTCCGTATCGGTATCGGTGTCCGTGTCGGTATCCGTGTCGGTGTCCGTGTCGGTATCAGTGTCAGTGTCCGAATCGGAATCGCTGTCCGAATCGGAATCGCTGTCAGAATCGCTGTCCGAGTCGGTGTCCGAATCGCTGTCCGAGTCGGAGCCGACATCAACGTTTCCGGCGCTACAGGCAAACCCTATGGCCGCCAGCATGAACCCTGAAACCAGGATGCTCAGAATGAAAAAAAAGACACGCATGGTGTTACTCCTTCTTGATATATCAATTTTAAATGATTTTCTTATCGAAGGGGAAACTAATTTGATCGGAAACTCTGGCAGGCGTCGGGCCGGTGTCTCTACTCGGCGCCGTAGCAGATGGAAATACCCGCCTGGGGGGTTTCGGTACAAGCGGTGCCTGTCGGACAATCGGCTGCACTTGTGCATACGATTGCGCAGTAGAAGGGGGGTATTTCGCCTTCACTACTGAGCGCGCACTGCTCTTCACCGGTACCCTGGTCTGTACAGTAGGTGGGGTCCGCCCCTAGGGTACAACACTCCGCAGCGCAGAAACCCTCGTCGGTAGCCATGCCGTCAATGCTGATGCATGTGGTATCGGTGGGACAGGTTACCTCGGCGTTGCAGAATCCACCCCAGGAGGAGACGCCCCCCGGAGCCGTGCACACGTCGGTGTCCGTGTCGGTGTCCGAATCCGTGTCCGAATCCGTGTCCGAATCCGTGTCCGAATCCGTGTCCGAATCGGAATCGCTGTCCGAATCGGAATCGGAATCGGAATCGCTGTCCGAGTCACCGGAGGAGCCGTCTCCGCTTGTACAGGCGAACCCGATGGCCGCCAGCATGAACCCTGAAACCAGGATGCTCAGAATGAAATGATAGGTACGCATGGTATTACTCCTTCTTGAAATGAAAAGTTTAAATGACTTTTTTGCCTACGGGCAAGCAATTTAAGATCCGGAAATTCTAGCCGGCGTCGGGGCCGGCGTCAGCAACCTCGGCAGCGCCGTAGCAGACGGAACCACCCAGGCCGGTGTCGGCACAGCCGGTGCCTGCCGGACAATCGGCTGCACTTGTGCACAGGATTGCGCAGTAGAAGGGGGGTATCTCGCCTTCACTACTGAGCGCGCACTGCTCGTCACC
>SDBV01004871.1_pt1 | contig 19099 bp, 18 predicted proteins | sample 2277081 | NCBI WGS metagenome assembly SDBV01 (sample SAMN10402039, study PRJNA504765) | marine sediment metagenome | isolation source: marine sediment core GS10_PC15, 223 cmbsf | place: Arctic Ocean: Southern Knipovich Ridge | collected 2010
TTATTATGGCAGAAAATAAAGATTTAATTGGATATATTCATGGAACTTTTTTTAAGAATATTTATAGTAGTGGGGGATATATTGAAGATATCTTTGTCTTTAGAAAATTTAGAAAGAAGGGGATTGCTACAAAATTGATTAATGAATTCGTTAAGATTTTGAAACAGAAAAAATACAAGAAAATTCATTTATCAGTTAACTCTAAGAATACTAAAGCTATTAAATTGTATGGGAAACTTGGTTTTGAGCTTCACCATTATGATTTTAAAAAAGAGTTAAAATGAAAAAAGAACTATACATTTCAGGAGATCATGCAGGATTCAAGTTGAAAGAGAAATTGAAACCGTGGTTGGAAGGAAAGGGATTTACGTTGAAGGATTTTGGGCCTTTGAAATATGATAAGGAAGATGATTATCCTGATTTTGTGATTCCGATGGCTAGAAAAGTAGTAAAGGATAATGTAAGAGGATTGATTGTTGCTGGAAGTGGGCAGGGAGAAAATATTGCTGTGAATAAAATCAAGGGAATCAAATGTGCATTGTATCATGGGGGAAGCACTAAGATTGTGAAGACTGGAAGGGAACATGATGATGCTAATGTTTTAAGTTTTGGCTCGAGATTTGTAAGTGAGAGCGAAGCGAAAAAAGCCATAACTTTATTTTTGAATACTAAGTTTGAAAAAGGAAGACATGCAAGAAGAATGAAGAAAGTTTCTAAGATTGGTGGGAAATAAATTATCAGAACTTAAAAGCTAATTGTGAAAGAGAATGTTTTGGAGGATTTTTTACAACTAATCTTATTTTTGGTATTCTGAAGAAAGGAAATTCTAATTGCTCACCCAAGTTTGGAAGTAATTCTTGATGAATTTGTCTCACTCTCCTTACCCAATAGCTATAACAATCCACATTTTCCTTAATCTCTGGCCATTTTTTATCTTTTTCATCATCCGCCCAAGAAATTGTTGCAGTATAAACTAAATAGTCATTCTCCATTCCATAGACAAGAGAAATATCATAAGTCGGTGCGATGTGAGTAATTCTTAAAATACCATCTTCAAAAATATAACCTTCCATTCCCCCCATCCCCTCAATTTCACTTGTTTTTCCCCATTTTGAAACTGGATGATTAACTGCAATATCTGCGCACATTACTGCCAAGTCTTTCCTATGGGCCATTAAAAAGAAGTGGATTATTGATTTTTAAAGTTAATTGTCCCCCCTACTTCAAAGCTTCCAAACCAACTAATTTTTCCCCAGCGAGATACTTAACTAAAGAACCTCCACTTAAAGAAACATAACCGAAATTTTTCTTACTAATATTAAATTCTTTGAGGGCATCGGAACTTTGACCTCCTGCAATCACAGAAAATGCTTTTGAATCTGCAATGGCTTTCAAGAGTTCCTTTGTCCCATTGTCAAATCCTCGAAATTCAAAAACCCCTGGACTCCCCTTGAAAAATATTGTTTTTGCTTTCTTGATTTCCTTTTTGTAATTTTCAATTGTTTCTTTTCCAATATCCCAAATAGGATATCTTTTTGGAAATTGTTCGATACTTAGATCTTTTCTTCCACCTTCACTTATCGCTAAATCCACTGGCACTTTCAAATGCTTCAGATTCTTTTTTATTATAGGAATCAAATTCATATCTTTCTTAAGTAATTCATTCTCTTTTCCAAGATCGTATCCTTTAGCTATCAAACAAAGAAGACTCAACTTTCCTGTTGTGAGAACATTCTTTTTGTTAATTAAAGCAATAACATCTTTTGATTTCTTTCCACCAAGAATAAATAAACAATTCTTTAATTTGGATTTTAATTTTTTAATGTTTTTTATTTCTTCTTCCATTACTAATCCAATTGCAAAGGGTAAGACTTTGGGAAATGAAACAATTGAAGTTTGGTTTCTATGCGCAATTGAAAATGCGTCGTTAACATAATAATCAAACCATGGTGCAAGATTCAATACCATTCGGTTTTTTCTTCCTGGTTTAAACTCTTCTTTCAAAAACCTTACATTTTCTAATAACAACGCTTTTCCTGGTTGAAGATTTTTTATTTCCTTTATTGCTTTTTTCCCAATTGTATCTTTTACAAATTTAACTTTTACATATTTATTCAAAAATTTAGAATGTTTTTTCAAACTTGTAAAATCTTTTTCTTTTGGAGAACCTTGATGTGCCAAAATTACGACTTTTGCTTTTTTTCTTAAAAGGAATTTTATTGTTTCGCTATGTGCTTTTATTCTATCAGATTCCAAAACTCTGCCTTTAACAACATCGGAATTAAAATCAACTCTAAGCAGAACTGATTTATCTTTTAAATTTAGTTGTTTTATTTTTTTGAGTTTCATTTTACTACCAAACCATAAAATATTTGTCCATGGCCATATTTAGATTGGGGATTAATATCATCAAGTTTGCCAATTTTTCTAAAACCAATTCTTTTGTAAAGTTTAATTGATTTATTATCTTTGTAGTCTCCAGTTCCTAGATATATCATGGGAATATTTTTGTTTTTGCAGTATTTCTTAATGAACCTTATTAATAAAGTGGCAAATCCCTTTCCCCTAAACTTATTTTTAACAGCCATTTCTTCCAAGAAAACAGACTTTGCAAAAGGTGGATTTAAAACATGATGCCCAAAAGCTAAGTGGCCAGCATACTCTCCATTTTCTTCAACAACAAAAATCTCTTTATTTTTTGTTTTCATGTCAAAATAGCATCCATATTCACTAGAATTTAATTTGGGGAAGGATTCTTTCTGTGTTTTAATAAATTCTTTTTTGTCCGTTTTTTTAACAATGCGTAATTTCATTTTAACACCTTTAAAATCTCTTCAACTACCTCTTTTTGAGATTTCTTTTCAGTATGTATCACAATTGCATCTTTATGTAGTGTTTTCATGAACCTTTTGTGTCTCTCTTTAGTTTTCTTTGGATCTCTCCAATTGTGAGGATTCGTTTTTCCTCTTTCTTCAGTCCTTTCAAGTACGGTCTCCAAATGAGCATGCAATTCAAAAACAATTGTTTTTACTTTGTATTTTTTTGTGATCTTAATCAATCTGTCCATTGCAGATTTTCCTTTGTGTTTTCTGTCAAACATTCCATCAATAACAACTATAAACTTTCTTTTGAGAAAATTCTCAAGGAGCAATTCAATATTTTCCTGCATTATATCTGCCCTTTCTTTTCCCGAAAGTTTTGCATGAGACCTTACAAAAGGGTATATGCTTACATCAATAGGCAAATATGCAAGTCGCTTTATTTTTTTCCTTAATATTTCAGTTAGTAAATGCGCAACAGAGGATTTTCCTGCTCCAGAGGGCCCCCTAATTATTATTACTTGCTGTTTCATTTTTTCTTTTTCATTAATCTATTTGGAACGTACCATAATAGTACACTAATCAATCCTCTTCTTACCCAAACTTTCTCTTTAAATTTTATCTTGAGAGATTCCCAACCAATCTTTGTCTTATTTTCTTTAAAGACTATAAAATGTAAATGAGGTTCTGAGGTATAACCAGTATTGCCACTTAAGGCAATTGGTTGTTTTTCCCTTACCTTTTGTCCTTTTTTAACCAATGAGCCCTTATGTTTTAGATGAACATATTGTGAGAATTCATCGTTAGAATGTTTTAATGTTAAATAATTTGCATATTTGATATCTTTGTATTTATTCTCAAACCCTCCCTCTTTAGAATCAGCTTTCAAATCAATAACTGTTCCTTCTTTCGCGGCTAAAATTTTGGTTCCTTCTGGAAGTATAAAATCAATTGCATACTTAAAATGACCAAAGTGTGATCTTTTATCTGAGATTGCAACAGTAAAATCTTGTTTTCTTAAGGGTAAGGAATAAATATTTTTTGTTTTCATTTTTTCCCAAGAGCTTTTATTACATCAACAACTCTGCAAGAATAACCATACTCATTATCATACCATGCAAAGACTTTTACTAAATTCCCTTCAACCTTAGTCATTTTTGAATCAAATACTGCCGAATAAGGATTTCCGATAATATCACTTGAAACTAAATCTTCCTCAGTATATTCTAAGATTCCTTTCATTTTGCTAGCAGCTTTTTTGAAAGCAGAATTCACTTTCTTAGCATCCACTGGTTTTTTTACTTCTGCAACAAAATCAATTATAGAGCCATCTGGCAAAGGAGCCCTTATTGCAGATCCATCTATTTTCCCTTTTAATTTCGGGATTGCTTCAACTACGGCATTTGCTGCTCCAGTTGTAGTTGGAATTAAATTAACTGCTGCAGCTCTCCCTCTTCTAGGATCTTTTTCATTAACACCATCAATAAGAGCTTGACTTGAAGTATAACCATGAACGGTTGAAAGTAAAGCGAATTTTATTCCGAAATTATCATCCAAAACTTTTGCTACAGGGGCTGCACAATTTGTTGTACAAGAAGCCACAGAAATTAATTTATGACTTTTCTTTAAAGCAGAATCATTAACTCCTGGAACTAACGTAACATCTGACTTGTCTTTCATCGGAGCAGATATTAAAACTCTCTTTGCCCCCGCAGAAATATGCTTCATTGCATCTTTCCTAAGTCTAAAAACTCCTGTAGACTCAACAACAACATCAATCTTTAATTTTTTCCAAGGAAGTTTTTCTGGATCCATTTCTTTCAAAACCAAAACCTTCTTACCATTAACCACTAAATGATCTTTCTTAACTTGAATCTTGCCTTTGAATTTTCCATAAACAGAATCATATTTTAATAAATAGGCCGCGCTCTTAATTCCATGGATATCATTAACTGCAACAATCTGAACTTTTTGATCTAAAGCTGCTTTTAACACGCCCTTTCCAATTCTCCCAAAACCATTAATTGCGACCCTCATTTTCTCTTTTTGATATAATATCTTAGTAAGTTACTTTTATAAATTTTATATTCTAACTATGGAAATGAAAAAGGTTATCATTCCTTCAATTATTGCTAAATCGCAAAAAGAGCTTGATGAAAGGATTTCAAAGATTGATTCTGATATTTATCAATTGGATTTTATGGATGGAAAATTTGTCAAAAATAAATCTCTAATGTTTGAATTTAAAATCCCAAAAGAAAAGAAATACGAAGCACATCTTATGATTTCTAATCCTAAAGATTGGATATCTAAAAACTGGGAAAAAGTTGACACAATCATCTTTCATTTTGAGTCTGTAAAAAACCCTGAAGAAATTATCAAATTAATTAAATCAAAAAAAAGAAATGTTGGAATTGCAATTAACCCTAAGACTCCTGTAAAAAAGTTGATTCCTTTTTTAGATGAGGTTTCTATGATTTTAGTTATGACTGTAAATCCTGGAAGATATGGATCAAAATTTCTATCGAGAAGTCTTGAAAAAGTAAAAGAAATTAGAAAATTAAAACCAGAATTGAATATTGAAGTTGATGGGGGAATTAATGGTAAAACAATTGTCAGGGCTTCAAAAGTCGGGGCGAATAGTTTTGTTGTTGGTTCTTATTTACAAAAAAGCGAAAACGCTAAAAAGACACTCAAAGAATTAGAGAAAATTTAAATGGCAGATATTAATGATCATTTTTTAATTGGAGATTTGCACTCCGCCGCACTTGTTTCTAAAGGAGCGTCTATTAATTGGCTTTGTTTTCCCCATTTTGATTCTGAGAGCATGTTTGCAAAAATTCTTGATAAAAAAGCTGGAGAATTTTCTGTAGATATTGAAAAACAAAAATACAATATAGAAACTGTTTACATGAAAAATACGCCAATTGTAAAAACCATGTTCAAAAAAGGTAAAGAGAAATTTTCTGTTAAAGATTTCATGGTTCCACAACCAAGAAATAAAGTAAATTCTCATATTCTCGTTAGAAAAATTCATTCTTTCAAAGGAGATCACAATTTTAGGTTAGTCTACAAGCCAATGATTAACTACGGAAAAGTATCTCCAAAATTTTACCGAAACGGGTCTTTCTTAAAATTTAATTTAAAAGAAGGGGGAAATGGAAGAAAGGAAAGGGTCATTTTGCACATCCCAAAAAATTCTTCAGTTCAAATAAAACGAGACCATTTTGTTATTGAAGTTCATCTAAAGAAAGGAGAAACACAAGAATTTATTTTAGAAAATTGTACTAAAATGGGAAACTACAAACATAGGAATTTAGAAAAGAAAACAAGAAAGTTTTGGGTAAAATGGGTTTCTAAGGGAACTTTTTTTGAGTTTTGTAGGGAAAAGTTAATTCGATCAGCAATAACTTTGAAGTTAATGCAATTCTACAAAACTGGGGCGTTAATTGCAGCACCCACAACATCTCTTCCAGAATCAATTAAAGGTAATAGAAACTGGGATTACAGATATGTTTGGATAAGGGATGCAACTTTTACTTTGTATGCATTTTATATTTTGGGTTACAAAGATGAGGCAAAAAGATTCTTTAGCTTTATAGAAAAAATATCTAGAAAATTTGATCGTGAAAAATTTGATTTAGAACCAATTTATACTATTGACGGAGAAAAAACCCCAAAAGAAAAATCTCTAAAACACTTGAAAGGATATCGAAATTCAAAACCAGTCAGAACAGGGAACGACGCAGCAGATCAATTCCAACTTGATGTTTACGGTTCAATGATTGACGCATATTATTTTATGACAAGAAAGGGGTTAAAACTTTCAAGGAAGAAAAGGGCAATAATTATGCACCTTGTTGATAAAATTGAAGAAAAATGGAAGAAAAAAGATAGTGGAATTTGGGAATTCAGAGAAAGTATAGAAGATTATACCTATAGTAAAGTTTCTGCATGGGTTGGCGTGGATAGGGTCTTGAAGATTTCTGATCAATTGAAAATTTCTGAAAAAAGAAAAAAAGAATTGAAGAAATTGGAGTCAGAAATAAAATACTGGATTTGGCAAAATTGTTATAAAATTAAAAGTAACAAAATGGTAAGATATCCGAAAAGTAAACATCAAGACTCAACAAATTTTCTTTTTGTTTTGTTACAGTTTTTGAATAAACAGGATCCAGTGGCTAAAGAAATAATAAAAAATACCCAAAAAGAACTTTCACATAAGGATGTTTTTGTTTATAGGTACAGGGAAAATGATGAATTTAAGGGAGAGGAAGGGGCTTTTGTTTTGTGTAGTTTTTGGATGATTTCTGCTCTAGCAATGATGGGGGAGCCTGAGGAAGCTGAAAAATTATTCAAAAAATTTGAAACATATATTGCAGATAATAATTTACTTTCTGAGGAAATTGATCCTAAAACTGGGATGTATTTGGGAAATTATCCTCAGGCTTTTTCACATCAAGGATACATTATGAGCGCATATTATATTGATAAGTATAAGAAAAGATTAAAGAAAACTGAGGGGAAGAAATAGTTTTAAACCTTTAATTTGTAGTTCATTTGTGCGTGAGTAGTATAGTGGTTAGTTTAAAATAAAGCTGTACAATATAAACGATAAGCGGTATTAGTTTAGTGGTAGAACGTGACGTTGCCAATGCTCAACTTTAAAAAAGTTCGGCGCTCAAAAAAAACGAGTAAAGCAAAAACGTCGAGGCGAGAGTTCGATTCTCTCATACCGCATAGAGTTAAAGTGTCAAAGATGATAGGGTATTGAGAGTTTAGAATAGTTTTTTATATTCTCTTAGCTTTTCTTGTGAATGACAGAGAAAAATTTGATGATTGATGTAATTAGGAAAGGAGAGTATAGTGAATTTGAGAATGGAGAAAGTGGCTTGACTAAGCTTATTAAATACGGGGGAAATAGATATGTTCTAAGAAAGTTTAAATCAAAAAGGGAATCTGACAAGATGCATAAAATCTGCAAAAAATTAGAAAGGTTTGATATTCTACCTAAATTGTATTATAGAAAAGGGAATGATTTTGTTTTTGAATTTGTTCCTGGAAAAGAATGCGAGAAGCCTCCAGAGAATCTTAATATTGTCAAACAAGTAGCAAAAATATGTGCCATTGTCAATAAATTAAAAGTTGGTTCAAAAAAAAATTTGGATGAAAACTTTGGAAAAGCTCTTAATATTCTTCTAAACAAAAAAAAGATTAACAAAAAACAATTAACTGTTTTAAAAGAAACTTATTCTAAAATGAAAAAAAGGATTAGTCCACAAATAGCTTTAGAAGTTTGGGATGTGCACCAAGGAAACTTTATTTTTTATAAGAAAAAAGTTTATTTTGTAGATATTGGAGGAATAAAAGTTGATTATAAGGGGCTTGGAATAATCAAATCATTCTCTTGGTTCAAAACAGAAAAGCAAAGAACAATATTTAGGAAAGCTTATGATTCTATTACTTCTATTAAATATATGGATAAAGACCATATTAATTTTTTAAATTTTTATTATTCTATCATTTCAATTAGTGAAAGAATTTTAAAAAATAAGAGTTGGGGAAGTGGCAGTAAAGAAAGATTAAAGAAAGCTTTTAATTACACTATCACGAATAAATAATTATTTTATTTTCTATTATATTTCTATAGTATTATACTCTCGTGGTTAGTATATTTCGTTGCCAACGAAGTGACCCGGGTTCGAGTCCCGGCTCGCGCATTTTATTTTAAAATTTTCTTAACAAAATTTCTTATTTTTGACAAGAAATAATTCTCATGTTTATTTCTCACATAATCCAATTTTTCTCTTTTTAATTTCTCTTCCAACAACCCAAAAATCCCATAAATAAATTGCTTGAGATTTTCTTTAGTTTCTACATTCTCTGTTTTTACATATTTGGGGAATTTTCCTTCTTTCCTAGCTTTCTTTATGATCTCCTTATATTCTTCATAGTGTAATGGAAAAGTCACAAAACCTATTTTTTCCCCGCCTTTTAATTTCTTCCCTAAATAAAGAATGTCTTCCTCACTATTCTTACCGTTTAAAATCAATATATTTTTCACATCTCTTTTCTTTAATGCTTTAAGGGTTCTCTTCTTCCTTTGTCTCTTCCATCCGTTAGGAATTAATAAATAATCTAACTTTGAAGTTTTCATAATTTAATTTGAAAAGGATATTATAAAAATCTGTTTATAATGGAAAATCAATTTTTAATTTAAATAAAGATTTATAAAAGAATTATTATTCACGAAATTTATGGAACTACAAACATACAAAACTCCTAGAAGGATAGGCTGTGGGAAAGATGGAGTTGTTTTTCAGATTTCAAGAGATTTAGTTGCAAAAATTGGATTTGGAGAAAGAGTGACTTTCCATGAATCAGAAATTGCAGAGAGGGCTCATCAAGAAGGAATCTCCATTCCAGTCCCTTATGGGGTACATCTAATCACATTTCCACATACAGAAAATCCAAATCCTTATGCTGGTAAAACAATTAATGGATTTGTAATGGAGAAATTAATTGGTAAAAACGGGTTCCAATTATGTGGTCCTGAGGAAGTAAATGAAGCTTATGTGTTACTTAATATGGCGATAAAAAAGGCAGTACTAAAAGGTTTTAACCCCATAGATTCAAGATACCCTAGAAATTATATTTTTACTCCAGATAGAGAGATAAAATTGATTGATTTTACTTCGTGGTCTCACAGAGATATCCCTTCTATTTTGCGTAATCGGGAAAATTAGTAATCTCCCATCACTGGAGGCATTCCCATGCTTGGAGATGAAGAACTAGAATATTCAGAAAATTAATTCTTTCCCATTGTCTACACCACAACTTATAATTTTTATGCCCGCTTCTTTAACCACCTTTCCACAAACTCGTGATTCAATTCCAAATTTTTTGGCTTCTTCCATTAATTTTATTGGTTCTGGGGTAATTACCAACAAACCTTGCCCCATATTCCATGTTTTATAAGATTCTTTGTCACTTACGTTTCCCAGTTTTTGACAATGTTTCATGATTTTACAGGGTTCAAATAGATTATCTAAAACAGCACCGAATCCACTTGGTTTTAAAACTCTTCCTAATTTTCCAGGAATACCTCCCCCAGTAATATGAGAAATTCCATTTATTTTGCAAGTTCCTTCTGTTTGAAATCCTCCATGCATTCCTACAACTGCTTTAGAATAAATTTTGGAAGGAGTTAAAACCAAACTTCCTAATTTTTCGTTATCTAACTTTAGGTTGTGCCATTCAGAACCATAGTTTGTTTCTAGGATTTTTCTAGCCAAACTTAATCCATTTGATCTAAACCCTTCTTCTTTAAATGCTACAATATAATCTCCCTCATTAATTTCTTTTCCAGTGAATAATTTTTCTTTATTACTAAACCAAATTAATGCGCTACTCCAGTTATATTTAAATTCACCGTATCCACCAACAGAATTTCCAAGTTCTGCTATCTCTCCGTTAATAACAGAAACATTGGCATCTTCAGCGGCTTTCACATATCCTTCGGCTAATTCTTTTAGCACTTCAATATTTTCTCTTCCGTCCCCTAAAGAGTTTACATCCAAAACGCTTCCAATCAAAACAGGTTCTGCGCCCCTCACAATTGCATCGTCGCAAACCATCGCAAACAAATCAAAAGCAATAGTCTTATGATTCTTCATTCTTTGAGCAATCTCGACCTTAGTTCCAACCCCATCAAAACCCATTGACATAAAACTTCCAGGAGGTAAATTTGAAACATTAATTCCTCTAACCCCGCTAAAATCATCGAAAGGAACTATCAATTCCCCAATATTTCTCTCTCTATTTGCCCAAGTTTTTTTAGCGGCGTTATATAAAATTTTAGAAGCCTCGTCTCCAGTTTCAATGTTAACCCCCGCATCTTTATAGCTCATCCCTTCTTCTCCAGAATTTTTAAAATAATTAATAGCATTTTGAAAAATTTTAAAATTACCCCCTACAATTTCTGATGTTTCCGATCCATTTCTTTTTGCTAACTCTTGTTTTAAATGAAAATCGGGTTCGCTGATAGAGTATAATCCTCTTTCAGGGTGAGGCATCATACCCATTATTCTTCCTGATTTATCGCAAATTCCCGCGATATTAAACTTTGATCCATTTGGATTTATTGAAAAATTATCTTCTGTTTCGCCATTTTTGTTGCAATATCTAAACACTATTTGATTATTGTTTTTTAATTCCAAGATTATTGATTCACTGCAATCAAATCTCCCTTCACCATGTGCAATTGGAACATGTATGACATCAACTCCCTTTGTCCAAACACAATTGCTTTTTTCAGTTTCCAAATAAACCCATTTACAAATATATCTATTGCTTGAATTTGCTTCCATAGAATGTGTTCTTTCTCCATAGGTTGTGCCAAGAGAAAAAAGTCCTAAATGAGTCATTATTTGGAATCCATTACAAACGCCCAAAATTAATTTTTTGGAATTGATAAACTCCAAAAGATCGCTCCACAAATTGTTTTTTATTTTATTCGCAAATGCATTACCCGAACCAGTATCATCCCCATAACTAAATCCACCTGGAAACATTAATATATCATAATCATTCAAAAATTTCTTTTTTGAGATTAAATCATTAATATGTACTATGTCACATTTTGCCCCAGCACGCTCAAAAGCATGGGCACTTTCTTTCTCACAATTTATTCCATAGCCAGACATAATTAAAACATTGGGTTTCATTTAAAAATTTTTAAACCTCTCTTTGTAAATTGTATTTAATTCGTCAACTGTAAAATTCATAAGTTCCTCATTTCCTTTTCTTAAAATTAATTTGTTTGATAAAACTTTTCCAACTAAAGCGATTTTAAAATCAGATAGAATTTCTTCAAAGACTTCTTTATCTTTTGGATTGATTGAAACTATAAATCTACCTTGTGATTCAGAATAAAGTATTTTTTCTGTAGATAAATTTTCTGTTAAAGGTATTTTTTCTATATCTATTTCTGCACCCAATTTTCCAGCAATGCAAGATTTGGCGAAACCGATTCCCAAGCCTGCCTTTTCTACAGAATAGCAAGAACTAAAGATATGTTTTTTATGAAGTTTGTAAATTTTTTCATATAACCTTCTTGAATTAAGAAGATTTACTTTAGGGGATTTTGCACCTAATTCGCCACATTGATGATAGAATTCGCTTCCCCCACATTCATCTTTTGTTTCACCTATTACATAAATCAAATCGTCTTGACACTTAAAATCAATTGTTTGCGTGTCTTTGGCATTATCTAGCACACCTATCGTTGAAATCATCAGCGTTGGATGTACTGAAATTTTTACAGGAGAATCATCTTCATCATATCCTTTGAAATCATTAAACATACTATCTTTTCCCGAAATAAATGGTGTTCTATATGAAGTTGAACATTCAAAACAGGCTCTAGCAGCATCCTTTAATTGTGCTAATCTTTCTGGATTAGATGAACTACACCAACAAAAATTATCCATTAATGCTAAGTAGTCTATATTTGCGCCAACTGCCACAGCATTTCTAATTGCATTGTCTATTACGCAAGAGGCCATATCATATGCACTGATTTGACTTAATCTTGGGAGTACAACTTGTGACATCACGACCCCTTTTGGACTTTCAAATAGTGGTTTTATCACCGAAGCGGTCCCATTAACCTTCCCCTTCCCTTGTAGCGGTTTAATCACGGAATTTGCTTGAACTTCATGATCATATTGTTGAGATAAAAATTCAAAACTACAATTATTGTGGGCATTTAATAATTTTGAAAATAATTCTTTTTGATTATGAATAATTAAAGAGGGTTCAGATACATCGTATTGGTAGGGAACTGTCTGGAAACTTTCCTTTGGTAATCCATTATGTAAAAACTCCATGTCCAAATTAAAAATTTTTTTTTCATTTAGATACACAATTCCCCTATCGGAAGAATTAAATTTACCAATAGTCGTTGACTCAACCCCTCTCTCTTTCATTAAAGTATTAAATTCATCTAGCTTTTCATCACTCACAGCCAAAGTCATTCTTTCTTGAGATTCTGAAATCCAGATTTCCCAAGGTTGAAGGCCAGGATATTTTACAGGAATTTTATCTATATCCACACTGAACCCTCCACATTCCCTAGCCATTTCTGCAACAGAACAAGACAATCCTCCCGCTCCATTGTCAGTAATACTTGTGTAAAGATTTTTATCTCTTGCTTCTTTAATGATAGCGTCGCTCAGTTTCTTTTGTGTTATTGGATCTCCAATTTGAACTGCCGTAGCTGGACTTCCTTCATCCATTTCTTCAGAAGAAAATGTAGCCCCATGAATACCATCCTTACCAACCCTTCCCCCAACCACAACTATATTATCATTATGCTTTGCTTGTTTTTCACAACTTGATGTCTGATCTGATAATTTTCTAGGGATTAATCCTGTTGTTCCAACAAAAATTAGTGGTTTGCCCCTATAGCAATTATCAAAATACATAAATCCGGTGGGGGTGGGAATTCCAGAACAGTTTCCCCCAACATTAACGCCATCTATTACCCCATTCATAATTTTCTTAGGGGACAGCGCAGGATTTGCCTTATTTTTTCCCCTATAAATTATTCTTTCATCTTCAGGGTACCCTAAACAAAAACCATATTTATTTGCAATTGGCAATGCTCCTTTTCCAAATCCAATAGTGTCCCTATTTACTCCAACGATTCCGGTAATTGAACCTCCAAAAGGATCTAGTGCTGAGGGAGAATTATGTGTCTCTGCTTTATCTGTAATCAAATATTTATCATCAAAAATAATTGCTCCAGAGTTATCTTTAAAAACCGAAACACAAAAATCTTTATCTCCTAGTTCCTGACGTATTTTTTGTGTCGCATTTTGAATGTATTTTTTATAAATTCCTTCTTCAATATCATCCATTTTTCCCGCAAAAATAGTATGCTTACAATGTTCACTCCATGTTTGAGCTATAGATTCAAGTTCAATATCAGTGGGATTCCTCCCTTCTTTTGTAAAGTATTTTTGAATTGTTTTGAGAAAGTTTAAACTTAGTGCTAATGGACCACGATACTCTTTGGTTTTTGGATCAAGAATACCCTTTTTTCCTAATTCTATTAATTCTTCATCACCAATATTTAAGTCAACTGTTATAGCAATAGGTTCTTCAATTAAATTGACTTTTGGTATAATAAAATCCATTCCATTGTCTAATTCATATTGTAAATCTGATTTTATGTGAAATCGTTCAATTAACGTATTTACTAAATCCTTAGCTATATTCTCTATGTCTTTTTGAGTTAAAATATTAGATTTAATAAAAATCAACTTTGAAGAAAAAACCTTGTTTAGTCCCAACTTTTCATTTAAGATATCTTCAATTATTTCAGTAACAGTGTGGGAAACGTTATCCGTTACACCTGGCAAAAAACCAAGTTCCAATGCCCATGTAAATTCAAGATCTCTTGGAGTATTTATTCTAACCTTTTCCACAACTGGATTATACAGGGAAGAAGCTATTTTTTCCATTTCCACATCTGAAAAATTATAATCTAAGGTATAAACATGACTAATCTCAATTTGAATATTTGGATCCAAAGACTTCAATTTTTTTTCCAAAAGTAAACTTTCAGATGATTTCCCTTTATGGTCAATTTCAATTCTAAATTGATTTATCATAACAAGTCACAATAATTTTTTTTTATTAATATTTGTATTGTCAGAAATATGATTTAAAACATTTATTTAAATTTGCCTCATGTTTGAAGTAGGATATTTAAGATTTTTAAAGATTACTATCAATATATTTTCTAAAATTAGTAATCGCCCATCGCTGGAGGCATTCCCATGCTTGGAGATGAAGAACTAGAAGAGGCAATCACGTCATCAATTCTTAGAATCATTGTAGCAACATCTGTCGCAGAACTTATTGCTTGACTTTTTATTTTCAGAGGCTCTATAATTTTTGCTTCAATAGCATTTTCAATCTTATTTGTGAATAAATTTAATCCCGCATTAATCTCTCCAGAGTCATGTTTAGATTTCAGTTCTGTTAAAATATCAATTGGGTCTAATCCTGCGTTTTCAGACAGAGTTATTGGGATGAATTCTAATGCTGATGCAAATTCTTCAACCGCGAGTTGTTCTCTTCCACTTAAGCCTTGAGAGAATTCCCTAAGTCTTTTTGATAATTCCATTTCAACTGCTCCTCCGCCTGGAACAATCAATCCAGATTTCAAAGAGCAGATTACATCGCCTAATCCATCTTTTATTGCCCTTTCAATTTCATCAAGAACATGTTCAGTTCCACCATGTATTAAAATTGTCAACGCTTTCGGATTTGAACAACCCCTAACATAAGTTAAAGTATCTTCCCCATGTTTTACTTCTTCTACGATTTGTGCATTTCCTAACTCAGAAGAAGAAATTTCATTAAGGTTACTTACCAATTTTCCCCCAGTTGCTTTTGAAAGCTTTTCCATATCGCTTCTAGCTACACGCCTTGAAGCGTAAACTCCCCCTTTAGTCAATAAATATTGTGCGAAATCATCTATTCCTTTTTGACAGAAAATTACATTGGCTCCAGTGGATCTTATTTTTTCCACCATGTTTTTTATTTCTCTTTCTTCCTGAACTAAGAAATTCTGTAATTGTTCTGGTGTAGAAATTGAAATTTTTGTATCTATCTCCGGGTTCTTTAATTCCAAAGGAAAATCAATCAAAGCGATTCTTGCGTTTTCTACTCTTGTAGGCATGTCATGAGAAATTTTTTCTTTATCAAAAACAATTCCAGAAATTAGTTCAGTATCTCCAATACTGTTCCCTTTAGATTTTTCAATTTTAATATTATTCAAATCAACATTTCCGTTTTTTTGTACTTGTTTTACTGCATTAAGAATTATCTCTGCAAGTTTTTCCTTAGAATCTTCTGCACCTTTCCCAGTCATCGCAGTCATTGCAATTTGTTTCAAAACATCTTCATTTTCAGAAGTTATTTTATACGCAACTTCATTCAAAATCTCTTGAGCCTTGGTTGCTGCTAATCTATAACCTTTAGTGATCACAGTGGGGTGTATTTTTTTATCAAGAAGTTTTTCTGCATTTTCTAATAATTTTCCCGCAATCATGACTGCGGTAGTTGTTCCATCTCCCACTTCCGCCTCTTGAGTTTTCGCAATTTCTACCATCATCTTTGCAGCAGGATGTTCAATTTGCATTTCATTTAAAATCGTCACACCATCATTTGTTACAATTATATCATTAGTTGGAGAAACAAGCATCTTGTCCATTCCCTTTGGACCTAATGTTGTTTTAACAATATCAGAAACCATTTTGGCAGCCCAAATGTTATTTCTTTGAGCATCCTTTCCCATAATTCTTTGGATATCTTCTGGCATTAGAACAACTGGTTTATCTGTCATATTAATATTCTTAGGGATTTGTTTTTAAAGATTATTGTGATTAAACCAAAGTTAATCAACGAAATAGAAATCTTTCACCAATAACATCGAAAAGATACGTATTTTCCAAATGCTCTAATAATCTTTGTTTTTTCTCATTCTTTAATCCGGGAATTCCCAGAATCGGGAACATCTCATTAGAGGGAGGGCGAATGCAGGATTCTGTAGCAGAATAACCTAAATCTCTTATTCCAGATCTGCCCAACAAGACATACTTATGTCCTTCTTTTGAGCTCTCGGCCAACATCTCCCTTACCTCTTCTGATTCCCACATAGATGCCGCTAAATTTACGGGATCATACTTTTGTTTTCTGAACGGAATCCTTTGTAAAAGTCTGGGTAAAGAATTAAGTCTAAATGGGGCATCCTGAGAATTTTCCAGCACCAAATTTATTCCCAAATAAGATGAACCATCAGACCCTAAAGCAAGTCTCTTACTTCCACTTACAATCCCATAACCAAGAGGCCCAGGGACAGGAGTATTTCTCAAATAATCTACAAAAGCATCTCGATGTGTTGGCAAAAGATCCATTGGGAATTCCCTATGTCCACTCAATGAATCAACCAAACTAATGGCGATTTCTTCTGGTAAATATTCTCTCGTTTCTTCTCCTTCTGAATAAGCTACTTGTTCCATGAAAATTTATCGATAAATCTTTTTTTAAAGCTTATGGAGTTTAAAGTTATTGGAAAATTATATTAAGATGTAATACCTGATAAAAATATGAGAAACATGTTAGTCTCAGACATCATGACTCGAGATCCATTCATGGTTGAACCAGATACAAATCTGTTGGAATGTGCCAGAAAAATGGTTAGAAAAAATACAGGAAGTTTGCTTCTTGTTAAAGGTAAAGAATTCTATGGAATAATAACAACTCATGATATTTTGTGGGCATTAATTAAAAAAACAGAGGGAGATCTCTCTGAAATCAAAGCGATAGATATCTCTCCAAAAAAGAAATCGATAATAAAACCTGATGCTACAGTTTATGAAGCATTACAGAAAATGAAAATGAAGAGTTTCGAAAGACTTCCAGTAATTCAAGGTAAAGAAATTGTTGGATTGATTACTATCAAAGATATTTTGAATTTCCACCCAGAAATTTACCCTGAATTAGAAGAATTTGCGCAAATAAAAGAGCAAGAGGAAAAATTAAGAAGGATAAGTGAAAAAGCTGAAAGAACTGATAATGAAGGGATTTGTGAAGAATGTGGAAAACAAGATATTCTCCAGAGATTTAATGGGATGTTAGTCTGTGAGGTTTGTACTAGTCCTTAATCCGAAGAATATTTAAATAAAATTCTGTTACAAATAATATGGCTGAAAAAGATACTGTATTTTCTAGTAAGATAAAATATGTGGGAATTTTCTCATTTGGGGATTTCTACAAATTCTGTCATGAATGGTTAACCCAAGAAACAGACTTGAAGATTTCTGAAGACAAATACATCGAAAGAATAACTGGTGATTCTAAAGAGGTAGAAGTAGTTTGGATTGGGAAGAAAAAAATGACTGATTATTTTCAGTTTGAAACAAAAGTGGAAATGAAAATTAAGCATCTGACTCAAGTTGAATTGGAACAGAAAGGGATTAAGACTCAGACTAACAAAGGAGAAATTGAAGTTAAAATGAAGAGTGAATTATCTAAGGACTATCAAGGAAAGTTTGAGACAAGTGCCTATAGAAAATTCATGAGGGGAATTTATCAAAAATGGGTTATTCCTTCAGCCATAGAAGAGTATGTTAACAGAATAACCTCAGATTCTGATGAATTTCTATCTCAAGCAAAAGAATTCCTTGACTTAGAAGGGAAAAGATAGAATTCTGTTACCGAAATCCTTAAAATAGGAGTCTCCTTACCTCGTTTATGAAAAAAATAGGTCTGTTTATATTCGTTTTATTGATTATTCCATCTGTTTTAGCAATAAATGTTAATGTTCAGAAATTGGACTCAAATGATGTGATAATTAGTGAGTTGGATCAGCCAGCAGTATTTAATTTGAATTTGACAAACCTTGAAGAATCTGGAGAATTTACGATTTATAATCTTCTTGGATTCATTACTGAACCTGGGAAAGTGTTTCTTTCGGAAGGAGAGTCAAAAGAATTTCAATTAACAGTTCATCCAAGAGATAATTTTGACTATCGGGGATTTTACACAATGGAATATTTCTTAAAGGATTCTCATGAAGATTCTCAAAAAGAAACGTTAACAATAAAAGTGATTGATCTGGAAGAGGCATTTGAAATTGGATCTGGAGAAGTTTCCCCTGAGACAAACTCTATGGAAGTTTATATTCAGAATAAAGTCGATTATGATTTTGAAGAAGTAAGGGTTAAATTTAAGTCTGCGTTCTTTGAATTTGAGCAATCTTTTTCTTTGGAATCATATGGTAAAGAAACATTCAATGTTGAATTAAACAAAGAAGCTTTCAAAAAATTAATGGCAGGATTTTACACAATGGAGGGAGACATTGAAGTTGAAACTGAAAAGACAAGTGTTGAAGGAGTGATCAAGTTTGTTGAAAAAGATATTTTAGAGACTACTAAGAAAGATTATGGCATTATAATAAATACTCAAATAATTGAAAAGAAAAATGAGGGAAATGTTGTTGCAGAAACTGAAATATTGGTAACGAAGAATATTTTTTCTAGATTGTTTACAAGTTTCAGTCCAGAGCCAAAAGTTGTTGAAAGAGATGGTTTTGAGATTTATTACACTTGGAATGAGAAAGTTAATCCTGGAGAAACTTTAGAAGTAACTGTTAGAACAAATTGGTTGCTTCCGTTATTGATTATTTTCTTTGTTGTTATGAT
>SDBV01004872.1_pt1 | contig 19098 bp, 16 predicted proteins | sample 2277081 | NCBI WGS metagenome assembly SDBV01 (sample SAMN10402039, study PRJNA504765) | marine sediment metagenome | isolation source: marine sediment core GS10_PC15, 223 cmbsf | place: Arctic Ocean: Southern Knipovich Ridge | collected 2010
GGAAATGATTTTTCCCCTGCGCCAGGTTCGTCTTCATATACATCCAGCGCCACACGGAGCCCTTTTTTTTCAATAGCCGCAGTAAGTGCCTGAGTATCAATTATTTCTCCTCTTGAGGTGTTTATCAGTATGGCATTGTCCTGCATTTTTGATAAAAATTTTTCACCAATTATATGTTCTGTATCAGGAGTTACTGCCAGATGAAGGGTCACTGCGTCCGCCTTTTTCGCCAGTTCGTCCCTGGTTGCACAATAACCGATTCCCAAATTTTCCGCTTTTTCAGGAGTCAGGCTGCGGGACCAGCCGATAACATCCATTTCAAAAGCCATTGCCCTGCGGACGACCGCCTTGCCGACGGCTCCAAGTCCAATGATCCCCAGTGTTTTTCCTTTAATTCCTTCCGCTTTCCCATATTCTTTTTTATTCCAGATACCATTTTTCAGGTCTGCTGTGGCTGCAGGAATCCGCCGGTCTATACTGAGCAGCAGACCCATGGCAAGTTCAGCAACAGCATCGCTATTTTTATAAGGGCAGTTGGCCACATAAATACCCAGCCGGGATGCTGTTTTCAAATCGATTGTATTGACTCCGCTGCCGGCCCGAATAACCATAGACAGGTGGGTTGCATTTTCAAAAGTTTTTTTAACAACCCTGGTAGAACGGACAACCAGAATATCATAACCTTTAACAGCTTCAGGCAGATCTTCAGCAGTCAAATCCGGCTTGATATCCACCTGTGCCCCCAGCTTTTTAAGATCTTCAATTGCCTTTTGAGAAAGTTTGTCAGCGATTAATATTTTCATGACATCCTCCTGATATAATTATAGGGAGGCTGTAATCGAATAACAAGAGGAGTAGAGTAAATCGTCCCCAATTTTCTGATTCACTGATTCTATCCTCTTAGAGATCAGGATCATTAGTAAATTTTTTAAAAATGGTAACCAAAATTACACTCAGAGGACTGTAGGTGGGAATTTATAGCTTCCTGTGGATATATTCAGAGTAGTTTTTAATAATTGGTTTGTAATTTGATTGAAACAGCGGAGAAGAAATAAGAAAGTCTGCGGTGGAACGGTTATCGGCTATGGGAATATTGTAAAGCACTGCGATTCTGGACAGGGCTTTGACGTCCACATCGTGGGGTTGGGGCTGCATTGGGTCCCAGAGAAAGATCATCATATCGATCTTGCCTTCGGCTATAAGAGCCCCCAGCTGCTGATCACCACCCAGCGGGCCGGACTTCAGTTTTACAAGCTTCAGGTTTTTTGCAGTATATTCACCGGATTCCCCGGCGATTTTGGCCAGTATTGCCCTCTTAACCAGACTGCCTGTAGTGCCGGTACAGTAGATGCGGTGAGGGATCAGCTGATGCCAGTTGTATTCTACCCATTCGATCAGGTCCTTCTTTCGATTGTCATGAGCCACCAGGGCTATTTGTTTTACTACTTTCATGGGGGTAGTATATATGGACAAAAGGAGTAGATTCAAGGGGAATGTTGATCAAAGTCTATATGTTGATTTTATCCAGGGAATGCTTGCCGAACTTGATACTACAACAAGTGAATTAAATATCAGCAGGCAAGCAGTTATTAAAACATATCTCCAGCAAGCCATTGATAAGCATTATCCTGCAAAAAGTAAAGTAAGCTGATCCTGAATTTCTACAAGATCTATATTATCAGTCTTTTCCACCAGCTCTCTGCTTACATGGATCGGAACCCATTCATAATTTTAGTATGCAATATAAGAATTGGTGCTTTAATATTAATTATATCTTTTCTATAATCCAATGCCTTCCAATCCACTTTATATTTAATCGAAGTTATAGATTTCGCCATCGAAATAAAAGGAACAACCAGTGCCCCGTATCGGTCCTTCCCGTTTAAAATAACTGACGCAGCAAAATTAAGATTTGCAGCATGCCTGATAATTAGACCTATGATTACAGATGAAAATATAGTATTTTATAAATATAAGAAAAAAGGAATTAGAATGAAACAGTGTTATGAATATCTGGAATGCAGACAGGACGATTGCATAATGCATAAGATATCAGGCGATAAACATTGTTGGGAAGTCGAAGGTACATTATGCAATTCGCATATTATTGAATTTATGAGTCAAAAGGCAGGTAAAAAAATTCATATATGCAGGTACTGCATCTACTATAAAGAACTAAACTATGGATACAACACATCGAAAATTGATATGATAAAATGATTTTATCAGAGGTTGTTTCATGTCAAATCAGCCATCATACCTGGAACTTCATAAGCATGGTATTTTAAAGGAAAGAGCAGAGCAGATTGAAGAAATTCTGGGAGATTGCACTCTATGCCCCAATGAATGTCATGTAAACCGGATAAATGGAGAAGATGGGATCTGCAGAAGTGGAATTTTCCCTGTTGTTTCATCATTCAGTCCACATTTTGGCGAGGAGCCTGTCCTTACCGGTAGAGGGGGCTCAGGTACCATTTTCTTTACATACTGTAATCTTGCCTGTATTTTTTGTCAAAACTACGATATTTCCCATCTCGGTAATGGATCGGAAGTATCATACCGGGACCTCGCCTTGATGATGATTTCCCTTCAGGAAAAAGGCTGTCATAATATTAACTTCGTAACACCAACCCATATGGTTTATGGAATTCTTAAAGCCTTACCCATTGCAATTGAAATGGGACTTAAAGTCCCCCTGGTATATAACAGCGGAGGATATGATTCTATTAAAACTCTCAGACTTCTGGATGGAATCTTTGATATCTACATGCCTGATATGAAATATGCAGATGAAAAAACAGCATTTGAATTGAGTGGAATTCATAACTATCCTGATTCAGCCATGAGGGCAATTCGGGAGATGTATCAGCAGGTGGGGGACCTTGAAACAGATAATTCCAATGTCGCTGTCCGTGGTCTGATAATCAGGCACCTGGTACTCCCACAGAATACAGCCGGAACCGACAGAATAATCAATTTTGTTGCAGGACTATCAGGAAACACTTATTTCAATCTAATGGACCAGTACAGACCCTGTTATCATGCAGATGATGACCCCAGAACCAGGAAACGTCTAATGAGAACTGAATTTCTCGATCATTTAACGGAAGCTGAAAAAGCAGGTTTGATCAGGGATGTAGGCTGATCCTTCGTCATGTCTCCTTATTTAACTTGTGTATTCGAAGATCTATATTATAATAGGGTAAATGAACTCCGCAGAAATACAGAAAATTATTGATAAACAGGAAAAGTTCTTCCACTCCGGTGTTACACTGGATATTGGATTCCGGCTGGAGGCACTCCGTACGATGAGGTCTCTTCTTCGGGAATATGAAAAAGAACTGAGCGAAGCATTACGGCTGGATCTTGGTAAACACCCTGCTGAATCCTATGGCAGCGAGCACGGGCTTGCCATCCAGGAACTCGGAATTATGATCAGGAACTTAAGGAGATGGTCCCGTCCACAGCGGGCACTTACTCCAATAATACACTGGTTTGCCAGGAGTTTTTATCTGAATCAACCATATGGAAGAGTCCTAATCATATCTCCCTGGAATTACCCGCTTCAGCTTCTTTTTATGCCGATGATCGGCGCCATTGCCGCGGGGAATTGCGTGCTCGCCAAACCTTCAATCCATACCGTGAATACTAATCGTGTGATGCATAAAATGATCTCTGAGAATTATGATCCGGGCCATATTTCATTGATAGTGGGTGCCAAAGAGATGGGCAGAGAGACCAACCAGCATTTACTTAAAGCACAGTTCGATTATATTTTTTTTACCGGCAGTACCGAAGTGGGAAAAAAGGTGATGTCTTCAGCTTCCAGGCATCTTACCCCGGTCTCCCTTGAACTTGGCGGTAAATCGCCGGTTATAGTTGAGCCTGATGTTTCTCCGGCACTGACGGCACGAAGAATCTTATGGGGTAAACTGCTGAACACCGGACAATCCTGTGTGGCACCTGATTATATGCTTGTACATAGAGATATCAAGGAAGCTCTTGTAAGGGAAATGAAAAAGTATCTGATCTCGACCTATGGCCATGATATCAAGAGTAATCGGGATTACGGAAGGATTATCAACCAGGCAAATACAAAACGCCTGGCCGGACTTATCGAAGGTAAAAACATACTCATCGGGGGAGAATACGATACAGCCGAAAGGTATATGTCTCCCACTGTTGTTGAGGTTAGCGATCCTGAGGACAGCCTTATGCAGAAGGAGATCTTCGGCCCCATCTTACCCCTGATGGTATACGACAATCTTGATGAGGCCCTTGAGATAGTACGAAACAAGCCGAAGCCCCTTTGCCTCTATATTTTTACCCGGTCCGGAAAAATTAAGCAAAAGGTTATTCAACGAACCCAGTCCGGAAGCGGTGGAATAAATGAGACCGTTATTCATTTTATAAATCCATACCTCCCTTTCGGAGGGGTAGGGGAAAGCGGCATAGGCAGGTACCACGGGAAATACAGTTACGAAACCTTTTCCTACAAAAGGTCCTTTCTTGATAAGGCCACCTGGATCGATATTCCGGTAAGATACCCTCCGTACAGGAATAAGCTCAAACTGGCGAGAAAACTGATTCGCTGAAAAGACCGCTGATAATAGAACAGTATTATCAAAGTTGTTTACTTTTTAAAGGGCCAGGCGATAAACAGCCTCCAGATCCTCATCAGTGTATCCGTCAATACCCCAATACCCGCATAGAACCTTTGCCTGTTTTACAAGCTCAGGAATATCCGGATTATTAATTCCTGCCTCCCGGAGGTTTACCGGACAGCCTGTATTAGCTATCCACTCGACAAACCAATCAATTATCTTATCGCATGCCGGGCTTTCTGACACTCCTGTTATCTCATCACCCATCTCAAGAATCTTTTCACCAAAAAGAAGAATTCGAGGAGCAATGGATCCTTTTTTATATTTTAGCCAGGCCGGAAAAATAGCTGCAAGACCGGCTCCGTGGGCAATGTCATATATTGCGCTTAAAGGATGTTCCAGCATATGGTTGGGTATGGATGCGCCCTGTACACCGGCATTGCACAGACCGTTCCATGCAAGAGCACCAGCCCACATCAAAGAAGCCCGGGCATCCCAGTCACGGACATTTTTCTGAACTTTATCAAAACCGGACATAACCGCTCTGACCGTTCCTTCTACAAATCCATCCTGAACAGGTGCAAAGGAATCTGTGGATGTGAAGTAACCTTCGAGAAGGTGGCTCATAATATCAAAACTGGCATAGGCTGTGTATTGCAGTGGAATTGTGAAGGTAAGAGAAGGATCCAGGAAAGCTGTCTTTGGGGCAATTAATGGCGACCTGACACCAAGTTTTTCATTGGTTTCAGGGTTGGTCAGTACACTAACCTGATTAGTTTCAGAAGAGGTAGCAGGCAGGGTCTGAACGGCAATTACAGGAAGTGCGCTTTTTATAGTCGCTTCCTGGTTATAAAAATTCCAGAGATTGCCTGAATAACAAGCTCCGGCGGCGATAGCTTTGGATTCATCAATTACACTTCCGCCTCCTACCGCAATAATCATCTCCGCTCCTGTATCCATAGCTTTTTTGACACCTTCACGTGCGTGAGGCAGTTCGGGATTGGGTTTAACACCAGGATGATCAGTAACAGATATTCCTGCATTCCCCAGTAGGGTGATAACCTTATCATATAGACCGTTGTCCCGTATACTGTTTCTGCCGTATACAAGCAGGGCCTTTGTGCCAAGTTCTCTGGCCGTTTTACCAAGATCTATTAGAATGTCATTTCCAAAGATAATCTTAGTAGGGGAGTAAAATTCAAAATTCTGCATAGCTTAACCTCTTGTATTATCCTGATGGAGTTATTATAACAATCATGGATTGATGAGTAAATGATTTAAAAACAAAAATAACTAGTTGAAAGATTGCTGCTCCATAAGATATATAAAACTATTCTTGTCATATTCAATAAATGGAGCTATAATTTTATAAAATATGAATCAAGGAGAAAAATAAGAATATATATTATGCTTTACTTGATTGGATTCATCTGCTGGCCACAGTTACCTGGATTGGAGGAATAATTTTCTATATTGTTGTTCTTATACCTTCTTTCTCAGTTCTTGATCCTCCCCAGAGGGGAAAGCTCATGGGGGCAATTGTAAAGAGATATGCTCCACTTACCTGGGGGGCAATTCTTCTGCTTATTGTAACAGGTATTCTTATGAATATTGAACGGGGCGATGCAATTGTAAGTCTGGCTACAACTTACGGCATCCTGTTTTTTATAAAACATATTTGTGTACTGATAATGGTTATTAACGGTATCCTGATAAGTTTTGTACTTGGCCCAAAACTTCAACCTAAGGCCCCTGATTCCGGAAATGCGGCTGCAGTACCCTCTGGTCCTCCTGATCAGAGCATGATAAAAACTCAGAGAATTATGGGTCTTCTGGGTGTGGTTAATTTGTTTGCAGGTATGGCGGTATTGCTTCTAACGGCTTTGGCCAGGGCCTAGGCAATAAATAATCGGTTCACAGAATCAGAGTAAGGGTGATTTCTAAAAACATACCTTCTATCTATAGCAATCTTTGAAATTCAGATTTCACCATTTCTGAAACATGCAGAAAAATGATCAGGACTGACTTCAATAAGCTCGGGAATCTGTTCATTACATCTATCAATAATATAAGGGCAGCGGTGAGCAAAGGGACAGCCCTGAAGGGGTTCTCCGGTATCGAACTCCGTGGAACCTGCAATTTCAGCATCAGCCCTGTCAGTGTTTTCTGTTTCTTCATCCAACCCGGAAGGTATACTGTTATAAAGCAGCCTGGTATATGGATGTATCCTGTTTTGAGCTATATCCAGAGCAGATGCCTCTTCTATTATTCTGCCCCGGTACATGACGCCGATCCGATCGCAGAAAAAAGTAGTAACCGTAAGATCATGGGCAATAAAGAGAATAGACAACTTGTATTTTTTACGGAGATTTAACAGCAGGTTTAAAATCTGACTTTGAATAGAAACATCCAGGGCCGATACAACCTCATCGCAGATAATAAATTCCGGCTTCATAATAAGAGCTCTGGCAATGGATATCCTCTGTCTTTGTCCCCCTGAAAATTCAGCAGGTCTTCTGCTTAGATCTTCGGTTGCCAATCCAACATCAACCATTATCTTTTCAGCCTCAATACGGGCCTGCTGCTCTCCAGGCCATAATGGTGAATGACGATATCCGGAGGTCAGTATCTGAAATATGTTCATACGGGGATTTAGTGATTTCGCCGGGTCCTGGAATATATACTTTATTTTTCCTCTCAGTTCTTTTAATTCTCTTCTTCTCATATTATCAGAATCGAAGCTTTTACCATCTACATCATTAAAAATTATATTTCCCTTATCAGGCGCATAAAGACCTACTGCCATTCTTGCTGTAGTGGTTTTTCCGCAACCCGATTCCCCGACAAGTCCGTAGGTTGTACCTCTTTTTATAGAAATAGAGACGCCATTAACCGCATATACAAACCGGCCAAATGAGGAAAATAAACCTGCCTCGAGATTGAAATGTTTTTCCAGATTAGTAAATAATAGAACATTATCCATAGTCAGTTTCTCCCTTGGGACCCTCTATAATGCATCTGTAAGTTCCGTCTTCCCTGTTAAGCTCCGGCAGCAGTGAAAGACAATCACTTTTTACCATCGGACACCTTGGTGCGAATGGGCATCCTTGATCCGGAGATATGGGGTCCGGAACACTTCCTGGAATTGAAACTAATTTATGGGTACTGTAATGATTCCCAAAGGTTGGAAGAGAATTGATCAGCCCCTGGGTATATGGGTGATACGGATGGTTTATTATATTTTGGGCTGTATTATCTTCCATAATAAGTCCGTTATACATTACAATAATCCGATCGGCCAGACGCGATACAAGTTCGATATTGTGTGTTATAAATATTACAGCAAGTTTCCGCTTTCTCTTTAGTTCCTTCAGGAGTCCCACTATCTCTGCCTGTATGGTTACATCCAGGGCAGTAGTTGGTTCATCTGCAATTAAGAGATTGGGATCGGAAGCCAGTGCCAGGGCTATCATAATCCGCTGAAGCTGACCTCCGGAGAATTGGTGGGGGAAATTTTTCAGCCTCTCTTCCGGATGGGGGAGATGGACCTCTTTCAGCAGCTTGATAGTTCGAAACTCAGAGTCTTCATCGTTTATTGTTGGATTATGGGCCTTAAATGTCTCAAAAAAAGTTTTCCTGATATTATAAATGGGATCGAATGATCGTCCCGGTTCCTGGAAAATCATGGCTATTTCCGGACCTCTGAAAGAAAGAAGCTCCTGCCCGGACATGGTAAGAGGACTTCTCCCATTCATCATGACCTCTCCGGAAATTAAACCATTAGGAGGTATTAATTTCATAATCGAAGATGCTGTGACGCTCTTTCCGCTTCCGCTTTCGCCGACAATACCAAGAAATTCCCCTTTAGAGAGATTAAATGAGACTCCTCTGACAGCCTGAAGCAGTCCTCTTGCAGTGGCAAAATCGACCCTAAGGTTTTTAACTTCCAGCATCATTACCGTCTATCCTTGTAGTATGGATCAAAAACATCCCGAAGAAGGTCACCAATAAAGTTAAAAGCCAGGGTGGTTATAAGCAGGAAGAGACCAGGTGTAAGTACCCACGGGTAGTTCCGGAGATTATTTATTGTTGAGATATCTCTGTTTATCAGGGAACCCCAGCTTACAGCAGGATCGACAATTCCCAGACCAAGGTATGAAAGTGCTGTTTCCCCCAGGATAAAGCCCGGAATGCCCAGGGCGATACTTACTATAATAATTGATGACATCTGAGGTATTATTTGTTTATATATAATACTTACAGCAGGGATACAGTCCAGAATTGCATTTTGAATGAAGTCTTCCCTCTTTATGCTGTGGACCAAGCCCCTGATCAGTCTTGCAGTGCCGGGCCATCCCACAAATGAGAGAATAACTGTAATTACCATGTATGATTGTCCTGAATCCATAGAACTGGACAGAATGGACCGGAGAAACAGGATCATATAGAGTCCTGGAATAAGAATAAAGAACTCTGAGAATCTCATTATCAGCCAATCTGTTATGCCGCCGTAAAATCCGGCCAGACCTCCAAACAGTATAGCCAGAGTCATTGAAATGAAAATTCCTATAAATCCTATGGAAAGAGATATTCGGCTGCCGTAGATGATTCTGGAGAACAGGTCCCTTCCCAGGTTGTCTGATCCCATAAGATACAGAGGGTAGTCTGAGTCCGGACCAACACCAAAAAGGTGATGTTCCAAAGGTATGAAACCAAAAAGATGATAGGGTTCTCCTTTTACAAAAAAACGAACCTTTGTGTAATCACCTTTAATTCTTGCGTATTCCCATGTAATTTCATTGATTACAGCATGGCCCTGTACCTGGGGGCCGAAGCCTAACTCCGGACTGTACCACTGCATGTTTGGAGGATGGTAACTGTAATCGGCGAAACTGGTACCCGGGGTGTAGGGGGCGGCAAACTCTGCAAAGCCCATTCCCAGATAGAGAATTATCAGGACGGCTAAAGATACTGAAGCTACCGGGCGCTTTCGGAGTGCATGGAAAAAATTTTTCATTTCTTTGAGTACCTTATTCTCGGATCAACAAGGGCAAGCAGAATATCGGCAATAAGCATTCCTGTCAGCACAAGAAGTGAGATAAACATGATATTTGCAAGTACCAGATTTATATCCTCCTGCCTGACTGCATCATACATCAGTCTGCCTATACCGGGGTATGAGAATATAATCTCAAGAATAAGCGATCCTGAGAACAGACTGGCAAGAAGGTTGGCACTGCTTGTAATATATGGATTAAGAGTATTTCTGAATGCATGGGTAAGATAAATCCGCCATTCTGCGATACCCCTGGAACGAAGGGCTGTAATATACGGCTGCCCCAGCTGGTCCAGCATGGTAGCCCGAATCATCCGCATTGTACCTCCGATTCCTCCAAGGAAGGCCCCGATAAGCGGCAGGAGTATATGATGCATGTAGCTGAAAACAAACCTGGCTGGTGCTTCGGAATATGGGAAGTCAGGATAAGCTGTTACAGGGAACAGGCCTGACAGGGCGGCAAAGAGCTGCAGCAGTATCAGCAGCAGAAGACCCGGAAATGCATGAAGAAAAAGGGCAATAAATGTTGCCGCAAGATCTGTTCTGGTCCCCACCTTGGATGAAAAGTAGATACCCAGGGCAAAAGAAATACCTGTCAGGAAAAACAGGGACGTGAGATTCAGAATAATGGAATTAATTAATCTGCTCTTTATAAGAAACAGTATCGGAGCTCTGCTTATCATGGACCTGCCCAGATCATGTTCGATAAAAACCTGATGGAGCCATCGCATATACTGACTGTAAAACGGAAGATCCAGACCAAGTTCCCTTTTAATTGAAGCAATCTGTTCCTCAGACATCAGTTCTTCATTTCCGGAAGCGGTTTCAGACATGGCAAGGAGTTGTTTTTGAGCATACTTATCCACAATATCACCGGGAGCCAGGGACATAAGTCCGAACACTGCAAATCCGAGAAGAAACAGGATAATCAGCATAGATAAAAACCGGACCGCAATAAAGCTTAGTAGTGGACGACGCTGTTTAAAATCATACAGGGACCTGATAATTACCCGAAAAGGATTTCTGCTGTCTATAGTTTTTGCGGCAGAACCGGTTCTCCTCTTTCCAGGTAATATTCGTATCATATTATTCTTGTTTCAGGAATAAATAATTACCGTCAAGACCTCCCAGAGTATCGTAAAATACATTATCCCACTTGTTTCGTACTCCTGTGAATGCAAGAGAATGTACCTGGTAGATTACCGGAAGCTGTTCCAGGAGTATGTTCTGATATTCCTTCCAAATCTCGACCGCCGCGTCCCGGTCGACGGTGTAGGAGCCTTCATTGTAAAGATAATCCACCCTGGCTTCCCATTCTGTAGCAGGTTCATCCTGCAGAGGATGCCACAAATGGAGGTTCCCGTTGGATGGCCATACATTACTTCCCTGTGTCGGCCAGTAATTTGAGCCAAGGCCAATGATGACAGCATGCCAGTCATAGGTGGAAAGGAGCATATCAACAACTTTCTGAAAATCCAGAGGTTTTACATTTACGGACAGTCCAATTTTTCCACATTCATCGGCAAAGATATTGGCTATATCAATTCCTATTGTCCTGTCAGCTCCCAGGGTAATGTTAAATTCCACAAGGTTTCCGGCTTCATCAGTCATCTTTCCGTCTGAGTCCGGTTTTATTCCTATGGAAGCCAGCAGCTCGATTGCTTTTTCCGGATTGTAGGTATATTGATTTTTTATTGTTTCATCGAAATAAGGGTTTGCAGTGGCAAAAAAGCCGAGAGCGGGTTCTGCAAGCCCCCTGTAAACCTGTTTTATTATCCGTTCCCTGTTTAGAAGCCGGCTCATAGCCTGGCGGAATTCCTTTTTACTAAACCACTGGTAGTACTTATCTTCAAGGTTTGCAGGGTTCTGATTAAATGAGAGCAGGGATGACCCCAGGGCCGCTCCTCCATTATAAACAGTGTAGTCCGGATTCTCGGCGGAAAGAAGATCTTCCAGATCTTCCGGCCTCACACTGTAACTATCCTTTTCTCCGTTCTTAAATAACAGAAATTCTGTGTTCTGGTCCGGGACAATTTTTGTTATAACTTTTTCCCTGTATGGCAGACTGGTTCCACTATTATCCTTCTTCCAATAGTAAGGATTTCTTGCATATACAAGCCGGACACCGGGAGTATATTCGATAAGATAGTACTCCCCGATACTGGGAAGATTGGTAACATCTGTGTCAACTGTAAACAGGTTTTTCATCCCGTCTACCCCTTCTTTTTCTTTTGCCGGGGCATACTGATATTTTGGACCAAAATACATATTAAGAGTCAGAATCGGGTTGGCAACAATCCTTGGAAAATGAAAGGCAAAGGACCGTTCATCAATTTTTTCTATATCAATATGAGCGGATGTTCCGTCCTCCATGGTTAGAAACTGTCCGTTATAGCCGGAAGATTTGGTTTCAGGGTCTCCTTCAACCTCATTATACCAGAATACTACGTCTTCAGAGCTAACTGGTACTTTTTCATCGCTATTGTAGTTAGTCCAAAAGAGGTTTTCTTTGAGTGTGAATATAACTTTAAGAGTTCCTTCAGTTTTATTGCTCGAGATTTTAAAAGATGCCAGATTAGGTATCCACTCCCTTGTGTAGGGATTGTAGTCGGCAAGATAGTCATAAAGGCTTCCGATTATCCCCATTGCTTCACCGTCTGTCTGGGCAACTATGAGATTAAATGTTTTAGGATCGTTGGTAACTGAGCTTATCCATGTGCCCCCTACCTTACCAATGGCAAAGGGTTCTCCTCCGGGTTTGCTGACTGTCTTTGAAAGAAGGGCATTTTCTTCACCTTCTCTGGCAGCTTCAATCTCTTCGAGAGAAAGCTCTTTGCTCCCACAGGATGTGGCTAAAAAAGATAAAATAATGACATTTAAAAGAAGAAAGATTCCCGTAAATTTCCTTAACATGATTCCTCCCGATTTAATAATATATACCATATAATTCTAGTAATGATTGTCAGCATAATCAACCCATCCGCCGGATTTTATCAATTCTCTGTTAAAACTGGAAATGTTAAAATCCAATTCCATTGTTTTTTCTGCTGATTTAAAAGTAATCTTCGAATTCCCGAAATCAGTGAGAACCTCCGTCCCTATGGCCGCAAAATCTACAAAGAGCTGATTTATGCTCCCTTTTGGTAATTCAATAGCCATCATTCCGCAGTTGAACATGTTCTGGTGAAATATTCTTGCGAAATTCTCTGCAATGACCAGATTTATCCCATTTACTTCCAGAGCCCAGGGGGCGTGTTCCCTGGATGACCCGCATCCAAAATTTTCTTTTGTTACAATTACTGATATATCTTCAAGATCTTTAGAAGGCTCGAAGCCCTCTATCTTAAGGTCTTCCAGAAGGAATGGTTTTAAGGCAGCCTTTGTAATTTCTGTAAGATATTTGGCAGGAATAATTTCATCTGTATTTATATCGGCTCTGTCCAGAAATAGAACCTGTCCGTTAAAATTTTTCACATAAATCTCCTTTGGTTGCCGAGATCGTTCCTCGGTGCAAGCACCTGCGGTACGACTCGTTGCCGAGCAGGGACGAAGTCCCGACCAGGCTTGTTAGTCCAGGTTCTCAGGGGTTGTAATGTAACCGGCAACTGAGGTTGCAGCTGCAACAGCCGGGCTCATAAGATGTACCATCCCGCCTTTTCCCATCCGACCGTTAAAATTTCTATTTGTAGTGGATGCACAGACTTCACCTGTTGCCAGAACTCCATTGCTCATACCCAGACAGGCACCGCAGGTAGGATTTGTAACACAGAATCCGGCATCCATAAATATATCAATAAGACCTTCTTTCATGGCCTGCTTGTATACATCCGGTGTAGCAGGGGAAAGAATACCACGAACATCATTGCTGATTTTCCGGTTTTTAAGTACTGCAGCTGCTTCTCTCAGATCTTCAATTCTTCCGTTTGTGCAGCTTCCAATATAAATCTGATCGACTTTGATTTTTTCATCAGCATTGACTTCCTGAACCTGGTCGGGTTTGTACCCGACGGTCATTTGGGGTTTTAGCTGTGATATATCGTGAACCAGAATGCTTGAATAGGATGCGTCAGGATCGGAGTGCCACTTCCTGAAATCCTCCAAAGCCTCTTTTTTCGATGTATAATCGTCTTTTATGAATTTCCAGAGATAATCCACGGTTACACTGTCAGGATAACAGACCCCACTGGTCCCTCCGGCTTCAATTGCCATGTTGCAGAGAGTCATCCTCTCTTCCATGCTCATCCTGTCTACGACAGGACCGGTAAACTCCATGACCTTGTTTGTTGCACCGTTAACTCCGAGTTTTCCTATGACAGACAGAATTACATCTTTAGCATAAACACCTTTCTGAAGTTTTCCTGTAATCTCAATTTTTATCGTTTCCGGATAATGGAATGCACAAACACCTTTTAATATTCCAACTTCAAGATCTGTTGTTCCCACTCCTGCTGCAAAGGCCCCGAAGGCGCCATGGGTGCATGTATGGGAATCCCCCATTATTATTGTATATCCAGGTCTGACAAATCCCTTTTCCGGAAAGAGTGCATGACATACACCGTTCTGTCCAATGTCAAAGAAATCTTTAATGCCTTGCGTTCTTGCCCAGTCTCTCATAATTTTTGCCTGAGCTGCTGTTTTTGAGTCTTTGGAAGGTGTGACATGATCAATCACAGCCTTTATTTTTTCAGGATCAAAGACCCTGTCCATGCCCCGTTCCATAAGATCGTTTATTGCTACCGGAGTTGTTATCTCATGACAGAAAACAGCATCCAGTCGAATGACATTGATATCACCCGAAGGAATATCTATTCTGTGAGTATCAAATATCTTTTCTGCTATTGTTTTTCCCATTTATAAACCTCAATTTTAAAGCTTCTTTAGTATTGATAAAGAAAATTAGAGAAAGTGTAAATGCCCTGTAACTAATAGTAAGACCTATAAAGAAATAATTTTGAGATCTAAGGACTATCTATGCATTATGTACTAAATCTATCAGTACTCTTTTGGAGTTTAGATATAGATTGATTGCTCTGGTTATTAAGATCATTTACATGAGACATGGTAGTATTAATTTCATTTAAACCTGAATTTATCTGTGAAATTCTATTCTTAATGTTACCCCCGATATTATGAATATGTTCTATTACAGTTGTTATATTGCCGGTACTTTCTGTGATACTTAAAGACTTACCCTGTATCCCTGTTGTAATTGAAGCCAGATCAACCATTGCCTGGGTTATTTCAGTACTTCCGGAAGTAAGTTCTTTCATGGTCATCGTTATTTCAGACATGGCCTGGCTGGATGTTCTTGTTTCTGATTCTATTTGTTTAAAATAACCGCTGCTTTCAACCTGTACAATTAGAATTCTCTTAATTCTGTCTGCGACTGTTTTAATAGATTCTTCTATTACTCTTGCATTTTCTTTTGTATTTTCTGCCAGTTTACGGATTTCATCGGCAACCACCGCAAACCACTTTCCTGCATCACCTGCATGGGCAGCTTCAATTGCAGCATTCATGGAAAGGAGGTTTGTTTGACTGGAAATACCATTAATAATGGAAATTATTTCAAGAATATTGCCCATATCATCGTTATTGGCAGATATAAGCTTGCTTGTTTCGTCCATCTTTTCACTGCCCTTAATAGTAAGATCCACCAGATCATTATTAACTTCTTCTCTTTTAGTCAGGGTAGCGGCAATATTCTTGATTGAAGCCGATATTTCTTCGATTGCAGCAGATGATTCAGTAACGGCCGATGACTGGTTGTCTATTTCCATTCCCAGTGTCTCTATGTTAGATGTAATTGCAGTAGTTGAATCTTTCGCATTATTGATATTATCAACAAGTTCGGAAATAAGTTCTGTGATATTGAGAATATTCTTTGAAATTTCATTTACTGATGTGCTGGTTTCATAGGAAGCAGCATCGGATTCTTCTTTTATAGAGGAGGCCTCAAGTGACAATTTCTTTATATCATCTACCAGCAGAATAAAAATATTTAGAATTGAATTTATCATTTCCGCAATATGGCTGATTTCGTTATCACCTCTTATATCAATAGTATTTGTAAGATCACCTTTCCGGACAAGATTCATTGATTGTGACAGTTTTTGCAGTATCTGCCTGAAGTTATTACTAAATCTATAAAATAGAAGAGCTGTTATAATAACTATCCCTGCTGCAATAATAATTGTCTGTAAAATAAGTGAAGCATTTTTTTCGGTAATTTCATTCTGAACACTCTCATAGAGATTTAAGAATTTAACTTTAAATATATCACTAAGAAAGTATTGCAGCTCTTCTGTTGTACCTCTGGCGCTTAGAAGTACCAAAGAATCAATACCTGATGATTTTGTCATTGATTCTGCTGAGAAATCATTGATCAATTTATTGATCTGCTTATTAACTCCTTCTATTTTCACATTTGTTGCAGTCCATGTTTTTTCGAGGGAATCGATTCCTTTATACACATCTGGTGAACTAAATAACCGGGTCAGGTTCTTATTGGCAGTGATTTCCCTGATAGATTTGTCAAATGATACATATAGAGCTAAAAAATCATCATGGGTTTTCTGCAGATTGTTTGTTGTAAGAAGAGCGGAATTAGCGTTTGATATTTCCTGATAGTTGCTTAGAAGCAGCAGCAGGTTCTGTGAGACTGAATTCATTTTTCTCATGCTGTTCAGGGAAAGTACTGTCAGGACAGTTATTGCTGAAAAAGAAATTATTACAAGTATTTCAATTAGTAGAAATTGTTTTCGTATTGTCATATTTTATTTTAATACAGTTTGACAATATCATCAAGAAATGAATTTAATAATATACCAGCTATCGATAAATACTTTTATTCCATTAGTGTTTTCAAATATATAAATTGTCAGGTTTATTTTGTAAAGCAAGTTTATCCTGGGAAATTGATTATAAACTCAGTAAAATTTTTCCGCTTTAAGGACAAGTGACCACCTATTTGACTGGTTAGAATATTTACTAATTGCAGACCTGAGGAATCAGGATTTTGAATATCAATATCATCGGGTAATCCAGGTCCATTATCTTTTACTGTAATATTAAAATTTCCTGTTTCCGATTTTATACAGCTAATTTCGAGAAACCCATTCTCATTTTTATTATTAAAAGCATGCTTGAGTGCATTTGTAACAAGTTCTGTCAGAATCATCCCACAAGGTATCGCTTTCGTTATATCAATATTGGCATCAGTAATTTGCAATTTGTATTTGATTTCAACAAATGGTTGGTATATTTCAATCATTCTTACTACTAAATTTTCTATATAGTCTTTTATTTTAATCTCTGTAAAGTCATTGGATTGATACAACTCTTCATGAACCATTGCCATAGAGTAAACAAGGTCTCTACTCTCTTCAAATGCCTCTATTGCATCTTTTCCAGTGACTATTGAATCTGCTTTCAAGTTAAGAAGGCTTATGATTACATTCAGGTTGTTTTTTACCCGATGATTCACTTCCTGTAATAAAACCTCTTTCTCGTTTAATGATTTTTTAATATTTTCTTTTTCCTCATGTAATTCCCTGGTCATTGATATCACATTTTTTCTTAATAAAATATTCCATGCAATAATGATTGAAATTACAAGAAGAATACAAAGAACTGCAACAATCAGTAGCTTGAAATCAATCTTTTCTATCAGTTTAACTTCAACACCAATAAAATTTTGTATAATTTTCTCATATTCATTTTTTCTTAGTAGCTTTATTCCTTTATTAATCAGATTCAGTGTTTCTGTGTCCCCTTTTCGTACAGCCATTGTAAGTTCTTCTGTCCATATTGGGTTATTCATCCGTTTAAACATATTATGAACGCCGAGTTTTGCCAAAAAATAAGAACCTGTAACATCAGGTGAAAAGACAGCTGGAATTTGATTATTGGCAGCTGCTTTATAAACATTCTCATACCCGTTATAAAAAACAGGATTAATAGCTATCTCCCTGAATATTAATTCATAAGGCGTCCCTTTCGGCATCCCTACAGGAATATTATTTAAATCACTTTTTTTAAAAATATTTTCCATATTCTTATTAAAAAAAATGTACATTTTCAATGATAAATAAGGTGTAGAAAAATCCAGATAAGAAGCTCTTTCCTCAGAAGGGGTTACGGATAGTACTACATCCCCATCGCCTGTTAGAAGTCTATCAAATGCTGTTTCCCAGGGAGTCAGTATGAAATCTATTTCTAAAGATAATTTTTCTGCTATTGCTTTTAAATAGTCGATATCAGTTCCGGTAGCAAAGCCTTCATCACTGTAAAAAGAATAGGGAATAAAAGAATCACCCGCTATTATAGTTAATTTCTTTTTCTCAGGATAAATAAAGTCTATAGATATAAGCAGGAGAATAAAAGTAATAAGAAATCGTATAAATTTATTCATCACACATCCTGATTCTATTTATAGTGAAAAATCTTTTATCTAAGAAAATTGTAGTATTATTGTCTGATGATGTCAAATTTATGCTTTATTATTCAGATAAATTCATAATCTAATGTAATTGGCTGTCCGGTAACCCCGTAGTTCACTAATTATGGATTTAAGTATACTGTCTGCTACATTATACCAGTCTAACCACATATTTAATCCATCTGGTACGAGCCGAAGGCTCCTATCAGTGTTTGAGTCTTAAAATTAAGCCTCGATTCAGTGGGTAGAGGCCGAGTACGACCTCCAGTCAGTGGGATTTCTATTAGGGCAATACTGACTCAAGTTAAGGGACAGCCTGAATTATACTAAAAGCAGTTCCAAGTAATTCCTGATCCTGATTTGATTCTACGGATTGCTTTTCGTTTCAGAACTTCAGTGTAAAACTCAGGAGGCAGTCCCGGCTCAAGCTCCTTTTCACTCCTGAGTAAAGCTGTGTTTTCTTCTGTAAAGGCTTCCCCTTTTACAATGTCAGCAACTGCCATGATTGATCTGTTTGTGGTTCTGTAGTTATCCTTTTCTGCAGGGGCCAGTCTTTTAATGCCAGTTCCCATTGTATCATCTACTCTTTTTTTCCCAAACAGCCCGTAGAGCTCTGCAACTGTTTCATTGTACTCATTCTTTTCCGCTTCCCTTACTTTTCTACACATTAGAGCAAGTTCTTCAGGGTTTATAGCGATTGGATCATCCAGACCATCACCTTTTCTTGACAGGGTAATATGCTTCTCAATTATTGAACTACCTAATGCAGCTGCAAGAACAGGGACAAGGATCGGATCTCTGGAGTGATCTGAGATACCGACAGGTACACCAAAAATGGTGGAAAGGGTAGGAATTAATTTCAGATTGTATTCCGTTTCCGGGGCTGGATAGGATGTAATGCAGTGGAGCAGTGCGGCATCTTTTGTTATGTGTGATAGTGCCAGTTCTATGTCTCCCAATGTTGAAACGCCAGTCGAAAGGATTACAGGAAGATTACT
>SDBV01004873.1_pt1 | contig 19097 bp, 17 predicted proteins | sample 2277081 | NCBI WGS metagenome assembly SDBV01 (sample SAMN10402039, study PRJNA504765) | marine sediment metagenome | isolation source: marine sediment core GS10_PC15, 223 cmbsf | place: Arctic Ocean: Southern Knipovich Ridge | collected 2010
GCTTCTGGGTAGGTGGTGGGGAGGTACCAGTCTGGCCATCTATGCCGGAATTGGCGCTGCGGGGGTTCCCTGGTTTGCTGGGTGGTCAGGGGGTACTGGTGTTCTTACTGGTGCCAGCGGGGGATATATTATCGGCTTCATTCTGGCGGCTCTGTTTTTGGGTTACTTCACCGACAAGTATATTCGGTCGAGAAGCTTTCTGAGCATGCTGGTGCTCATGCTCTTCGCTAATTTTATCCTGATTTATATTCCGGGGCTCCTTCAGCTTTGGTTATGGCTCAGGGCAGCGGGAATACCCGCTACCTTTACTGCTCTCCTGGAGATGGGAGCTATTCCCTTCATCGTCGGCGATATTCTTAAGGCTATCGCTGCGGCATTCATAGCGCGAGGGGTAACCCCTAAACAAGCCTATAATGGTGAGGTAGATAAAGGCAAATGGGCGAGTTGGCACCTCCCCTAGAGATTCGCGCTCATCATCTCTTGTGCATATTAGGCTTCCGAGGCTTAGGGTATAGTCAGGAATTTATAGTTAAGATGGGGGAGGTAGTTGAAGAGCTGAGCTCTAATTCTACCCTCCCCATAACTTTTATAGCCGAGTGTGACGTTATTTGTGTATCATGCCCGCACAATAAAGAGAATAAATGTTTGAAAAGGGCAGACTCTGAGTGGAAGGTGAAAAGCCGGGATTTAGAAGTGCTACGGAGGCTCGGTTTTGAAGTGGGGGCTCGAATACCGGTTGGTAAAGTTTGGGCGAGAATAAGGGAAAAGTTGACCGTGAAGGATGTGGCTGAAATCTGCCGGGATTGTGAATGGCTGGGGTTAGGGTATTGTGCCGAGGGTCTAGAAAGATTGGAAGTGGGCTGGACTAGCTTGCTTGATGGTAGGGGAGGCATCTAGTAGAATTATTTATAATAAATGGGCGGTTAGCTCAGTTGGTTAGAGCGCTGCGTTGACATCGCAGAGGTCACTGGTTCGAGTCCAGTATCGCCCACCATGTCTATGGTTCACATAACGATGAACTCTTCATCAGAGAGCTTCTCGAATCACTCCTCGGACTGGAAGGAAGACGGTGGATGACTCTTCGACAGAAATGCAATGACGAACTGTTTGAATTGTACGATTCAGACTTAATTCTAAGATTGCGCAACGCCAAGAATCTCAGCGACACGCGTACAATCCTAGCTAAGTTCAAGCAGTTCCTGAATCAATTTCCACCTTCTTTCGAAATTACGAAAGCATTTCTGGCACCATTTGCGGATCGGAAACCACGAACGTTGTATCGTTATGCCCATACACTCAGGCATAAATTCGCGACTGATTTGCTTGAACGTGGTGCAAATCTGAAAGTGGTTCAACAACTGCTTGGATATGAAAACTTGGCAACGACTGAAGTGTACCTCTCGATAACCGATCAAAGCTTGAGAGACGTAATCGGTCTACTAGATTCAAAGGCCAAGAAGTCTGCATTAAAGAAGAAAATAGATCCCGATAAGCCTGCATGGGTACAAGCATTTGATGAAATGGCTAATGATGGGAAGAATTATATACTTGGTCTTGATGGAACTCTTTACGAAGTATGATGTTAGGGAAGCTAAAGGGAAAAACGGGGCTCAGTCACCTATACTTACTTTTTTAGCTTCACTTTTTTATAAAGTAGACTATTATTCACTTAACAGGACATTCAGTAGTCTATTGAACAAAGTAAGCAATTGTTACCTGGTATCATCACTTCTCATCATCCTTGAGCTTCGATAAGTATACAGAGCTAGTCTCTTCTATCCTGCCATACTTCATTACCTCGTCAATAAGCTCTTTATCCCAAAGACCGCTCTCGACAATTCGGGTAATTACCGTTGTATCAAGCTGTGAAACTTCCATCCACTTGCCTGATGATTTGATCGTATCTTCCAATTCCTGCCGTTCTGCCTCATTCTTACCGGGGAATTTGAGCTTTTCATCAAATTTAACTCTAACCTTTTGGTCACTACCTTTTATCATCTCCACCTGTTCTCGTCGAGCGTAGTCAAAAATCGCTTCTTTTACTTTTCCCAGTTCCTCTTCAATTTCTGAGGCCTTTTCCTTTAATTCCGCATACTTATTAACCAGCACAACTCCTGGTTCACTGAGGTATTCATTCATCGGTAGGGCTTCTACAGTATAGAAATGCTTTCTCATTGGACAGAGGTCGGGGTACTCACACCAGTCACACAGTCCAGATTCTTTTGGCGGGAAATCTGTAGCAGAATCTATCTCATTAATCAGTCTTGTAGTCTCTAGTACCAGCTTGGAGATTGTCTCATCAGAGCGTGAGGAAATAAGCTCCCGGTCAAAGGCAACATAGTGCCAGATAAGTTTGATATTATTGATGTCTGGCCACTTCTTCCGAACGCCAATTTGATATAACCCCAGTTGCCGGTCATTATCGGCGTCTTCCTGACTTGGTAGATGGGCTGAGGTTTTGTAGTCGTGAATCTGATAGATACCATCGGTGGTGCGGGATAGGCGGTCAATGTAGCCAGTTAGCCTGTATTTATTCTCATCATCTAGCGTAAAATTAAGTCTCATTTCAGTCTGTATGGTCATATCTGAATCGAAGGGTGTATATCGCTGGTAGTAAGTCTTAATCATTTTCTTGCCCAGAGCCTGGTAGTGTTCTTGAGTTAAGTCCTTCTTGGTGATTACGATTGCATCATGCCAGTTCTTTTGCCAGGTATTATCGTAGTAGGAAAACAAATCGTTCAGGCTATTTGCCTTCGTCAGCCTAGCGTCGTCGTAGCATTTCTTAAGAGTATCGTGAACTCTTGAGCCTAAGAAGGCTTCAACACCTTCAATGTGCCGCTTAATCTTGTCACGGTAATTAAGTCTATATTTTAAAGGACACTGTTCATATATGCTTAGTTGCGAATGAGAATAGATAGGCATAGCTGTTCCTCGCCACGATGTTCAATTATAACTATATGGTGTAATTTTACCACTATCCTAAATAAACTGGAAGAGGCGATGGTTATTAGGCAAAACCCATTAGAGGTGCTAACCCCAGCATCTATCTTAATTTATGGAACAGCTAGAGCACAGAAAAGTATTGCTTTCGGACACGGTTATATTAGAATTTGTCTAAACTGAGGACTTATCTCATATTTATGCTCACTTAGATTTGGCGCAATTAGGGAGTGAGGGCAAAAGTAGAGGCGAGCTAGACAAGGCTATCAATGGGCAAGCTAAGCAGCTAAGTGATGTTACCTTAGACAGGCATATTCTAGAGTTATGAAAACAGGGAGACGGCATAGAGAGGATAGCCAAGACTTTAAGTATTTCTACTTGGAGGGGAAGGAAATGCCTGAATCTTTAAAAATATTAAGTCGTAGGCATGCGCATGCCTAATGCCGCATGCTTGAGGGGTGTTGTAAGTCGCAAAGCTACAGGTGTGCGAGGGTCGCATGTCTGGTAATGATACTAGAGGTGAATCTAATATTTAGAAGTCTGAGACAGGAGCTAAAACGTAATGCCCTCGACAATAAGGGAGGGGAGTGGGTAAACAAATGAAGGTAGGCACAGCGGAACCAAGGCATAAAACAGTAGCTCTAACCATTGATGAGCTTACAAGCCGCTACGCACTTAGCAATCAGGCTGATGGTAAAAGCCCAAAGACGATAGCTTGGTATAGGGATATACTAAGCCAGTTCTCAGCCTATCTCAAGACTGAGCGTTATCCATGCCACCTTTCAGCTATTAGCTTAGATATCGTTAGAGGCTATGTTCTTTATCTACGCCACAAGCCGAAGTTTAAAGGGCATCCATTTACACCCACACAGACAGATTATCTTTCACCTAGGACAGTACAATGCCATGTCCGGGCACTAAAGGCATTCTCGTCATGGCTACATGCCGAGGGCTACACTCCTGAAAACAGGCTTAAGAACCTTAAAATACCAAAGGCCTCGGTTACAGTCATCGAGCCCCTAACTCCTGAGGAGATAAAAAAGATCACTGCCAGCATAAACAAGAAATCACCCACTGGGACTCGTAATTATGCTCTCTTCACTACCTTGTTAGATACCGGACTAAGAGTCTCTGAAGCGGCTGGCATCACCCTTAGTAACCTGAATTTAGCGGACCGGGTACATTAAGGTTATAGGCAAAGGCTCCAAAGAACGGATAGTTCCTATTGGTAAGTTCGTTCAGATGACTCTTTGGTCTTACATTGACAAGGTGAGGCCAGAACCCATTAGTCCGGACTACAACAACCTGTTTCTCACCCAGGCCGGGAAACCGATAACGGTAAACACCGTCAAACTAGTGTTTTCCAGATTAGCCAGAAGTTCGGGTGTGGAGCGTTTGCATGCGCATTTATGCCGCCATACGTTTGCTATCAATTACCTGCTCAATGGCGGGGATATCTTCTCTCTTCGCGAAATACTCGGCCATACAACTTTGGAACTGGTAAACCATTACCTTCACTTTACCAGTTCCCAGATTACAGACCAGCACCATAAGTATTCACCGATGGATAGACTGCAGGGTGTGCCAAAATAGCCGTGGGGCGTGAAGCGCGTGGCGTTATTTGACTGGTGAGCGACACATTAAACCTAAGTCATGGTGTTAAAGTGGACGTCTAAAACTACTTACGCGCCAGTTTCCACACAAGGCTTCTGATATAACAAAAGCCCCTTTTGTTATATCAGTAGAAGTAATTACATCCTTTGCCCCCCCTCCCTCTCTAAAGTCGTAAATACATTCTACCTTTGCTCTTGCAGGGCTGCTGACTGTGAATCGGTTGATTAGTTTGTGACTTCTTGGTATACTGTAGATGAAGGGTACCCCATAGATATAGGTAACTTAACTGCTTAGCCCTTGTTGAGGTCAACTATGAATCACAGGCCTTGCTTGATTTTTGAAGATGCCTTGTGCCAGCCCTCTAGATGTGAGGCTAGACATAAGTAAATCACTCAACGTCTCTCATGGCGTCGAGGTTACTGCAAGGGAGACCCATCAAGTAGTATGATTTCACTGCCGAGACATTTGGCATACTGGGGATGCAAACAGTAAGTTTAACTTTCCTAATGGTTTTACGTTTGACTCCACAGGTAGGCTGTATATTATCGATCGTGAGAACAACCGTGTCCAAGTGTGAAATTATTAAGTTATTTGTTAATTCAAGATGAAGCTTCAATACAAAATCACTCTACTCGTATTCGTAATCTTACTGGTTGTCGGTCTTATTGGTGCCACTGTTATGCTGTATATACATCGGCAAAACACTGTTGCTTATTTTGAAGAGTCAGCACTTCTTATAGCTATGGTACTGCAGGACTCTTTGGAAGACGACATGCTACAGGCTAATCGGGAACACATCCAAGATGAAGTCATCTCCATCTCCTCAAGAAACCTTACCAATAAAGTAGTGATTCTTTCCGGGGCTCAGAAGGTCTATGCCTCAGGCGATGTTTCAGAGATTGGCCAAATAAAGAATGACAAAGATATTGCCCAGGTATTGGTAACGGGAGAAACCGTAACAAGAGTTGAAAAGGAATATGGACGGACGGAATTTTATATTATCCAGCCAGTAATGAACAAGCCTGAATGTTACGGCTGTCATGGTTCCGAGGCGAAGATTCTGGGGGTTATTGAGATTGGTATGGATAGAACATCTCTGGATGCTCAGACAGGAGATCAGACATTGCTTCTGATGCTGATAGGGGGGATAACTTTTATTGCTGTGGGGGGGATGCTGACTGTCATGCTCAGATCCGCGGTGGTTAATCCTCTGTCAAAGCTTGCTGCCTCGGCGCGCAGGATTGCGGAGGGTAACTTCAGTGCCCGGGTTGATGTAGTCGGGAAAGACGAGATCAGCATAGTGGCACGCACCTTCAACGAGATGGCCGAACGGATTGATCAAAATGCTCGTGCTCTCGAGCATTCTAAGGTAGAATTGGAGCGGAAGGTGGAGAAAAGAACACAACAGGTGCAACAACTGGCGACGGTTCGTGGTCAACTACTGGAGAGACTCATCTCAGCGCAGGAGGAAGAACGACGCAGGGTGGCTCGGGAACTCCATGACGAAGTTGGCCAGACACTTTCTGCACTCACGATGAATTTGTCAAGGGCTATAGAGGCATTGCCTAGCGAGGCAGTAGAAGCCAGGGAGAGGCTGTCCCGGTCGCGTTCTCTTGCCACGCAGACACTAGCAGACTTGCGTAAGCTAATTTATGACCTTCGCCCCGAAGTTCTTGATCAGCTCGGTTTGGTTCCGGCGCTGCGGTCCTATATTAAAAATCGCTTGGAAGCCACAGGCATTAAGGTGCAGTTCGACTTCCGCGGACTCGGCGGACGGCTTTCTCCTGAAGCGGAGATTACATTATTCAGAATCATTCAGGAAGCCATTACCAATATCGTTCGCCACTCCGCGGCATCAGAGGTCAATATACAGGTGATAGCGAGAAATTTAAGGGTCTCGGTTAACATCATAGACAACGGAAAAGGGTTTGATGTCGAAGCAGCGTTCAACGCTCCGGAGTCATGGGGGTTACGTGGTATTCGGGAAAGAGTTGCTGTTGTTAGCGGCGAATTGAGTATAGAATCCGAAGCTGGTAAGGGGACTACGATACGATTTCATATTCCCTTAGAGGGTGTTTAATACATGAGTAAGTTGCGTATCTTGATTGTGGAAGACCATGGAATTGTTCGGGAGGGTATACGGTCACTGCTCGAGGGTCAGCCAGATATCGAAGTGGTAGGTGAAGCGGCAGAAGGTGAAGAGGCAGTGGAGAAGGCGGTGCAGCTTCAGCCGGAACTGGTTCTTATGGACATTGCGATGCCGGGAATGAATGGTATCGAAGCTACTCGCCGCATAAAGAAGGAGCTTCCTGAGGTTGCGGTACTTATCCTTACCATGCACGATGACGAAGAGTTTTTCTTTCCCGTGCTCCGGGCAGGGGCATCGGGCTATATCTTGAAGGATGCTGACTCGCAGGAGCTGCTCTACGCCATCCGCGTGGTTCGGCGGGGCCAAGCCTTCCTTTCACCAGCAGTGACCAAGACCCTTCTGGGTGATTTTATCGATAAGGCATCCGAATCAGAAAATGAAAAACACGGTTTATTAAGCCCTCGAGAAAAAGAGGTACTTCAACTGACTGCCCAGGGAAGAACAAATCGTGAGGTGGCTGAAATCCTGTTCTTGAGTATAAGGACGATAGAGAAACACCGCCAGGCCTTTATGCGTAAGCTCGATTTGACCAAGCGTGAGGACTTAACAAAGTACGCTCTACGTAAGGGGCTTATAGACTTGTGGTAGTAAGCCGAAATAGAGAAACTCTCTGAATGTATACCTTGGCCGGGATTTCCCCGGCTTTTTCTTTGACCGTTCCCTCTTGGGTAATTATTACGAAAATTGGGTACCTACTACCCATAAAATATGGGTAGTAGAACGACCACCGCCCGCAGAGTATTTCTGATAAAATATTATATGGATTTATCAAAACAACGAGTAAAATTAAACGATGACCTGAAATGAGTATTACTAGTTGAAATGATGGGAGGTCAAATTAGTGAAAATTCCAAGGTTAACCAGGCGACAGTTCATCAAAGCATCAGGAGCCACAGTGGCTACCGTGGCACTGAGTAAATTCATCTTCGATTGGCCAGGGCAGCAGCTTTTTACCCAGGCTAAAAATCTGGGGCTTGGTGATGAAAAATGGGTGCCCACTACTTGCTGGATAGGTAAGCAGGAGTGTGGGATGTTAGCCCGGATCGTGGATGGAAGGATAGTAAAGTTTGAGGGTCATCCTAATCACCCACGAAACCAAGGAACGCTGTGCGTTAAAGGGCAGGCGCAGATAATGTCTATCTACGATCCCTACCGTGTTAAAGCGCCTCTGCTGAGGACTAATGGCAAGGGAATACAGGGAGAATGGAGGGAAATCTCGTGGGATGAAGCTCTGACGATAGTCGGTGATAAGGTTAGCGAGGTGAGAGCAAGAGATAAGAGACTTCTCATTTGGCAGAAAGGTCGGAGCAAGGCCAAGGATTTCTATGATGATGCTTTTGTTAAGGCATCCGGAGCCACTAAATTAGGGCACGGCGCTTATTGCTCCGATGCTGCATATCGGGCTATGGAATATACCATCGGTTTTCATGGCGGCATACATCCCGATTTTCGCCACTGCAATTATCTCCTTGGCTGGGGTTGGGGTTTAACCAGTTCCGGAGGTAATAAACTTTGCTGGCAGACCTGGCCACGGCAATTCATCGAGGCTAGGGAACGCGGCATGAAGATGGTAACACTTGATCCCTCCCGACGGTCCGTTGGACCACATACCGATGAGTGGCTACCAGTTAAGCCGGGTACTGACTTAGCTTTCTTTCTGGCAATAATAAATGTCCTTATTGACAAGGGATATCTTGACCGGAAATATCTTATTAAGCACACTAACTCTCCGTTTCTGGTTAAAAGTGATGGTTACTTCTTAAAGGTGGGTGACAAGGAACAGGTATGGGATACCATCACTAAGTCTGCCAAGCCGCATGATGCCGAGGGAATATCTCCGGCGCTGGAAGGTAATTACACCGTTAATGGAACCGGTGTCAAGACATCCTTTCAATTGCTAAAAGAGCAAGTTAAAGAGGCTACTCCGAAATGGGCTTCAGAGATTTGCGACCTACCCGCTGCCGCCATCAGGAAAGTCGGCCTGGACCTGGGCGAAAATGCTAGAATCGGCAGTACCATCGTCATTGACGGTGTGGAAGTGCCCTACCGCCCGGTAGGAATGATGGCCTATCACGTATCCCAGCAGGAATTGGGTTTCCAGGCATTCCGTGCGGCGACGATAGCATTCATGCTGCTTGGAGCATGGGAGGCTGCCGGTGGACCACGAGTAGATTTTAGCAGATCAATACATAAAAATTTCAAAAATCTGGATGAAATTACAATTAAAGACCCTCCCTACAATATCTACCTCAAGGACAGTAAATATTTTCCCATCAACACCGGCCATCCGGGCATTGCGGCACTGGCGACAATCAATCCGGGAAAATATGGGGTGGACTATACTCCCGAAGTCATGATAATCCACATGTGCAACCCATTACTCTCATTTCTTGACCAGGATACCTTCATTAAGGCCTACAAGAAATATAAGTTCATTGCTGTCATTGACCCCTATATGAGCGAGACGGCGGACTACTTCGCTGACGTAGTATTACCTGCCAGTCCTATTGAAAAATACGAGGGACCAATGAATGTAACCGACCAGTACGAAGATGCTAAAACACTACGGTTACCACCAATACCCCCCCTCTACCAATCACGATCAGAGATTAACATCTACATGGATCTTTGCGAGAAGATAGGTATCCTTTACGGTGACAAAGGCTATATTAGTGTGATCAATGACGAGCTGAAACTGAAAGACACCTACAAGCTCGATTTAAACACCAAACCCGATGTCAGGGATATCTTTGACCGCTGGGCAAAATCTGCCGGTTATGCTGAAGGTATCGCCTTCTTTGAACAGAACAGCGTCAAGAAGTCACCAGTACCAGTCGAAAAATATTACGCTACGGTGTGGGATAAACCCTACGGCGGTATCAAACACCGGCTTTACGGGGAGTCCTTGAAGCGCTATCAGGACGTGATGAAGGAGAAGGGAGCCGAAGAAATCTACCGAATAGACTATACCGCTCTGCCCATTTGGAGGCAACCTACAATGCACCAATCTCCGTCTCAATATGACCTGATTCTAATCTCACACAAGAAGGTGGAACACAAGCAGTCAAGGACCACTTTTAATGCCCTGCTCAACGAACAGGAACCGGAGCAACGGGTGGAAATAAATACTGAGGTGGCCAATAAGAAGGGCATCAGGGATGGTGATTGGGTCTGGGTTGAGTCACATAATGCTGTTACCGGCGAGACGAGGAAGCTACAGGCTAAGGCACAGGTGATGGCGGGCGTTAGACCGGACACTGTATCTATGTCACATCATTACGGCTTCTGGGTACATCCTACGGCTAAGGGCAAGGGGCCGACACCCAATAGCCTGTTCTTCACTGGCGCAGGTTATACATTAAATACTGCTGACCAGAGCTACCATGTAAAAGTAAAAATAACTAAGGCGTAGGAGGGTAACAATGGCAAGATACGGGATGGTTATTGACCTGGAGCGATGTATGGGCTGTAATGCCTGTGTGGAGGCGTGCAAGGTTGAGAACAATACCGGACAAGGCATGTTCTGGATGTACCTGTTCCGGCTTGAGGAGGGAGAATATCCTAACGTGAACTGGCTATTCATGCCCCGACCGTGTATGCACTGTGATAACGCTCCCTGCGTCAAAGTGTGCCCGGTGGGAGCCAGGTATAGGCAGGAAGATGGTTTGGTACTTACCGACTTTAATCGATGCATCGGCTGTCGATATTGCGAAGTAGCCTGTCCTTACGGCGTAAACTATTTCAACTGGGGAAAACCAGCAAAGAATCAATATTTTGATTGGGAGCACGAAGGTGAAAATGTGTATGGAAAGGGTGGGGTTCAAGAATCCATTAGTGATGCCGTACCCCCTTACCAGAATCCAGACCATAAAGAATTATATGGAAAAGAAGAACGTCTTGTATCAGGGGACGGGCATTACAAGGGGGTGGTTGGAAAATGCACCTGGTGCGTTCACCGTCTAGCCAAGGGTTTACTTCCGGCCTGCGTTGCCAATTGCCCTGTCCAGACGCTATCTTTCGGTGATCTGGATGATCCTAATAGCAATGTATCCCAACTCCTGGGGAAAAGAAAGTCATGGCGGCTATTACAAGAACTGGGGACTAAGCCGAAGGTCTATTACCTCCAGGGTACACAGCCTTCGAGTGAGCATAGGCCCCAAATGACAGGCTTTGCCGAGGTAAGGAGGTAGTAATACGTATGACCAGTAAAACAAGCCATTTATCACATACGATGGGGCCACTTGGTAAACATTTCTACCTGGTGGTGACGTTGTTGTTAGCTCTTGTCGGGCTAGGGATTTTTGCCTATAGCCGTCAGTTGACAGAAGGGCTGATAGTCACCGGTATGAGAGATGTTGGAATGGGTGGTGCAGCTTGGGGGTTGTATATTGCTTTTGATGTTTATTTTGTCGGGATTAGCTTTGCTGGTATCACCGTGGCGGCACTAACCCGGCTTTTCAATTTGGAACGTCTGCGCCCGATAGCCCGAATGGCAGAGTTACTCACTATCATCGCCTTAGTACTGGCTGCCCTCATTGTTGTTGTTGACCTGGGGCAGCCGGGGAGGGGACTTATTAATCTGTTTCGCTATGCCCGCCCGATGTCACCTTTCTTCGGTACCTTTACCCTGGTACTCTCCGGCTATCTCTTCGCCAGCATGATATACCTCTATCTGGATGCTCGGCGAGATGCTTTCCTATGCGCTCAGGAGCCAGGACGATGGCAATGGTTATATAAGTTGTGGGCAGCCGGCTATAAAGATACTCCGGCAGAGAAGAAGCGCCATCACCAGGTCTCCTGGTGGTTAGCACTCGCTATCTTGCCCATTCTAGTCATTGCCCACTCTACCCTAGGCTTTGTTTTTGGAATTCAGGTAGGGCGCCCTGGCTGGTTCAGTGCCCTCCAAGCACCATCCTTTGTGGTTCTGGCTGGGGTCTCAGGAATGGGGCTCATCATTATTATTGCCGCTATCTTTAAGTCCGTACCTAGTCTGAAGGAGCGACTTCCTCTCCAAACTTTCGCCTGGCTTGGTAATTTAACCTGGGTGCTGTTAATCACCTATATATATCTTGTTGCGGTAGAACTGCTCACGATAATTTACGCTGCTCCTAGTCATGAGGTATCGCTAGCTCAAGAGCTGTTCAGAGGTACTTATGCCTGGATATTCTGGTCCAGTGTAGGTCTCATCCTTATATCCTTTATAATACTCTTTGCCCAGTTTGCGCGGCATAAATATAAGCTTTCCCTCATTGTTACTGCCGGGGTGCTTGTTAATCTGGCTGCTATTGGCAAACGGTTTCTTATAGTGGTGCCCTCCCAGACCCACGGCAGCCTGCTCCCCTATAACTTTGGCGTATACAACCCGACCTGGATGGAATATTCTATCATCTTAGGCATGTTCGCCTTAGGAACTTTAGCCTATCTGCTTTTTGTCAGAGTGTTTCCCATCATGTCAGTCAAAGAGAGTGAAAATATAGAGCTTGAGGAGGGAGGAAAAGATAATGCGTAAGACTCTGTTCTGGTTAACTTTACTGGCGGGGCTCGTCCTGACAATAGTCGGCTTTGTGCTGGCAGCTCCCATTGGCTCCGTTGTTGATCCAGCCATCAGCAATCCGAGGTTACCCTTCGCCCCCGCCATTGTTGTGCTGGGTATCTTATTACTATTCGCCTCGGCGTTGGTTTACGAAATTTTGCCTAACAGGATCGAATAATTATGATTAACCAATTACTCCATGCTCAAGATTTAGCTGAGGCACGGGCAAAACTCTATCAGCTACTGGCTACGATATATGCTGCGCCTCCCACTCCAGATTTCCTAAAACTTCTGGCGGAATGGGCGACTATACTAAGAGCGACTGACACTACCGCACAGCCCTTATCCCAACAAATAAGGCAGGGCTTAGCGATAATGGATGATTTCTTTAAGAGACCAAGGGAAGAATCATGGGATGAACTTGTGGAAACTCTCTCAGTAGAGTTCACCCGGCTCTTCCGGGGAGTGAAACCGAACTACTCTCCGCTGCCGCCTTATGAATCAGTCTACCGGGAAAATCCAGGGCGTGTCTTCGGCGAATTAAGCATAGAAGTTAAGCGATTGTATCATCACTTCGGGCTTGACCTGGCGAGCGAGTTTCATGGTGAACCACCAGATCACCTGAGCTTCGAACTGGAATTCATGCACCTGCTGTGTAATCGAGAAGCTGAAGCTTGGGAGAGGGATAACGAGGACGAAGCTCTCAGACTTGTACAGGTAGAGGAGGATTTTTTGAAAGAGCATCTACTGACTTGGCTCGCTAGGTTTTGCGACAAAATCAGGGAGTATGATCGTCTGGGTTTGTTTCGCGGTCTTGCCGATTTAACCGAAGGTTGGGTAAACTTTGACTATCAGCAATTTCTTCATACAGAAAGCAGTCAGATGGATATCCCGAACAAATAACCGTTATTATCAGGGATGAAAACAAGTGTTTGGACAGAGCGTGTTCGAGAAAATTTTGCGGCCCTCTTCTTTAGAGGTTAACCACGTTCAGTGCTTGAAGCTACGTCACAAGAGGTCAAGTTGTCAGATTTGTCTGGATAACTGTCCTTCCAACGCCATAAGCTTTGACGAATCGTTAAAGATTGATAATTCACTGTGCCACGGTTGTGGTATCTGTGTTAAATTGTGCCCCACAAATGTATTCGAATTGAAAGAACTGTCCTATGAGCTACTGCTCGCCAGTGTGAGGGGGAAGAAAGTAGTAGAATTCACTTGTTCCTTGTCACAACAAGTAAGTGATGGTTCAAATATTCCTTGCTTGGGATATCTCCATGAATCCATCCTGTTAGGGGCCATTGGTTATGGTACCCAAGCTGTAAAGTTGAATATTACCCACTGCAAGAAGTGCGATTATGCTCTAGGGTTACAGGTAGCAGCTAGAAGTCTGAGGCGAGCTAATCGGATACTTGCTATTTTTGGTATCCCAAGAAAGATTTCGATGATGACTAAAGAGTCAGTTGGGTACAGTCTGGCAGAGAGAGGGCTTTCTTCTCGAAGAGAGTTCTTCTCTCATCTTATAGAGGGGACGCGTGGAATGGCGGCAGCGGCAATTGATGGTACGATTAGTAACCGGGAAATATCAGCGAGGACAAAGGTCACGCTTGAATCTAAACTACCTAAGAAACAGTCGTTTCTTCTGGAGCACCTAAAGACATTAGGATCGCCGATTACTCATAGTACAGAGGCTGACGACATGCCTTTCGCACAGGTGACTATCGGTGATCGCTGCAATGGATGTGGTATGTGCTGCACTTTCTGCCCTACCGGAGCGTTAAAGTCTTATGATCACGGCGATAGACAGGTGATTGATTTTAACTCAGGGTATTGCCTTGCCTGCAACCTATGCTGTGACATCTGTCCTGAAGGTGCCATATCTTACTCAACACATATCGACCCTTATGACCTTATAACGGGTAGCAGAAAGATACTTGTGAAACATAGAAAATCGGTTTGCTCACGGTGTGGGCAGACCCACATTGCAGTGTCTGGAAGCACATTATGCCTCGACTGCAGAAAAGCAAATGGGCTAGAAGAATGGGTGATTACCAAGTTGGCATAGGGTCAATCTTGAAAGGAGGCGCGAGCGAGTGATTCCCATAGTATCGTTTATCGGCAAGTCTAACTCTGGCAAGACCACACTTCTAGAAAAGGTGGTAAGAGAACTCAAACTAAGGGGCTATCGTGTGGCTGTAATCAAGCATAGTCATCATGAATTTGACATTGACCAGGCGGGAAAGGACAGCTGGCGCCTTGCCCAGGCTGGGAGTGACGTGGTCGTTATCTCTTCTGCAAACAAAATGGCTTTTATTGAACGCCTCGATGTAGAGCTTACTTTAGACGAGATTGAGGGGCTCATTCAAGGAAAGGCAGATATAGTGTTGGCGGAGGGGTACAAAAATGGCAACACTGCCAAAATTCTCGTACTGGGTGCTGAACAGTCCCAAGAACAACTTGGTCACGACGAAAAGATATTGACTGTTGTCTCACCACACTTATCTTCGCAGGGGATAGCCCAATTTGATTATGACGATGTTACAAACATCACTAATCTACTAATAGAACGAATAGGCGAGGGTACACCTTTGAATTTCAGAAGCGGCTCCAGGACGGCTGATGTTTGTTAACCCTCAGCCTGTCATTAGGCCTATGGCGCTCTGCCCTTTCCAGCTATGATACCACTGGCGGTTCTGGAGATTTTATTGTCTATAGTTGGCATCTAACCACATCCTGATAGCTCGTGACTTTACGGTAAAAAAAGAAATGGTCGTGTCGGGTACGGTTGTCGTGGCTGCCATTCTTATTGACAATTTAACCATTGGCTTTTGTACCGGATTTTCATATATTATTTATTGCAGTTTTGGCAGTGGGGTTGTCATGCTATAGTGAGGTGGTAAGCTAATATTAATGGATAGGGATGATATGGTCTATATTCGAAAATACGGGTCTCAGATATTATAATAACAACACCTTGAGAAAGGAAGCAAAGGTATACTCGCTTCTTTTCCGGGAAGACTGGCTGGTGAAAAGAAATAGGTAGAGCATAAACCTAATATGGTAGCTTCAGTAGGTATATGAAAGTAACATCAATTATTTTAGCTGGTGGTAAAAACCGGCGCATGGGTAGGAACAAGGCTTTGGAGACTATTGGTGGTAAAACCCTTATTGAGTACGTTATCAAAGGGCTCAGACCACTAACCAGTCAACTTGTAATAGTGACTTCTCGGGAACAGTCTAACCTCTTAGCCGTTAGGAAGGCAGAAATCCTGGTAGACCTATGCCCTAATAAGGGGCCGCTCGGAGGTTTATATACAGGCTTGCTGGCTTCTCGGTCTCCATGTAGCGTTGTGGTCGCCTGTGATATGCCCTTTTTGAACCAAGCTTTACTAAGCTATATGATACGAATTTCACCTAGCTTTGACCTGGTAGTTCCACGCTTAAACAATATGGTTGAACCACTTCACGCAGTGTACTCGAAAGACTGTTTAGTTCCTATAGAACGTTTGCTTAAGATGGGTAAACTAAGCTTGTTGCAACTCTTGAATCTTGTTAAAGTGAGGTATGTAGATTCTGAAGAGATTAATAGATTTGACCCTGAGCATTTAAGTTTTTTTAATGTCAATACTGAATATGATTTGGAGAAAGCCAGAAAACTGAGAACTTAATACCTGGTATGAATTGTGCCGTGCTGTTTTTGAATGTGTAACAAAGGTCCATTTTGTTACATTCTAAGAAACGATTTGTCCGTATTTTTTACACAGTGGTAATTTGTATTGCACCAAACGGACAAGCCCGTACACAATCTCCACAACCCCGGCAAAGAGACGGATGCAGCATCGGCATCTCGCTCAGTTCTTCTTGCCTCAAAAGCTTACGAGCACATGCTGTTGCAGCCGCACAGATACCATTGATGCATTCTTTAGCTTGGCATTTGTTATAGATCACCACGGCTACTTTGCTCGGCATAATTCCTTCGTAGGATATTCTCAATTACTCCCTGTTCTATCATTAGTGAGGCAAACTGCCTCGCTCCGATTAACCTCAGCCAAAACTAGATCTTGATGACGACGGCGCGTATTTGCTGGCTGATGACCTGCTACCGAATACAGAAAACACTCTGTATGTATCATGGGCTCCACATCGGGGGCATTTGGACCCTTTCTCTTGCTCCTGGAGGCTGCGGCGAATTTCGAATTTTTCTCCACAGTTTTTACACTTATATTCATAGTCTGGCATTTTTTTGCTCCTTTCTAAATCGTAAACGAATCATCGTCTCGGTATTTTCATTGCCATAACGGCCCACCCGTTTCTAGCCTGCTTTTTTCCCCCTCAAGCAATCTACCATTGGCTGAGTCACCAAAGGCACAACGTCCTTAATCATGTGAGGCATAAGATTATCCATAACTTTAGGCATCAGTTCCGGCATTTGTTCGCGCATGTAGTCCGGCATGGGGATACTCTCTCCCACAAGCTTTAGTATGGTAGGCATGACTTGAGGCATCATCTTAGGTAATAATCTTGGAAACAAAACCGGAAACATCGGTTTCATAAGATTCAGCGCACCGGGTATTTTACCCATAGCCCTCATCATGTGACCCATACCGAAAGGCATGGCGTCAATTAGCTCTGGCAACATCGCACCCATCAATTGAGCAAAACCCTCTGGAGTCATCAAAGCAATCATCGCCTCAAAGACCGCCCACTGACGCTGGACTTCAGGATGGGGATCCGGTATCTCAAAGCCCAGTCTAGATGCGGCGAAGAGGTCCCACTTGCCAGCTACCAGCATGGGCATCCCGCAACAACTCTCTTTTTCGCCTGTATAAGTAAAGTCCACCCCGGCGGCATCCAGCAGCATTACGCTGGCAATCCCAATATCACGCTCCACATAGCTGGCGGTACACCCCGCAAAGTAGACTAATTTAGCTTTGTGATCCGGACCATGCTTCTCCTTCAGGTTTTGGGGGAACCACTTGCTTCTATCAGCCCGATATCCGGCCCATATGTCACCCTCTTTGTGTAATGCAGCTGCCATCATCTCGAATGGCGGAAAGGTCATCCTCTTCTCATCTTGAATTAGCTGACCTCGTAGTTTTAACCAGGAAGACTCAATAGGCAGAGAAACGGAACAACGTTTGTTACACAGCTCGCACGTGGTGCATGATAAGATAGAATCTACCATGAACTGGTCCCAATCCTCACGACCTTCTATGAATTCACGTAGCCAATACCACTTGCCGCGAGGACTCTGACTTTCCCATCCCCGACCGTAAAACTGGTCACATTCGCCAACACAGTAGCCGCACTGTGAACAGGCATAGGCATACCAGGCCACATCACCTGGGATATTACGCACAGTAGTATTAGGTCTTTCCCCTATCTCGGTAATTACATGATTCCCGAAAGGACGGATAAGGGGTTCAAATTTTCCAGCCAGATTCATGAATTTGCTAAGTAACCCTCCGTTGATGACTTTACCTGGGTTAAGTATAGCCTTCGGGTCTACCTTTTGCTTGAAAGCCTTTATCCTGGCAACCCTTGTCTTACCTAGCACCTGCTGAGCCTTGCTCGAGTAATACAATCCAGTGGAATAGGCACGACCACCGTGCTTTTCGGCTATTTTCATGATAGACAGGCTTAAGCCAAAAACAAAATTATACCTGAACTTACGCTGGTCACTGGGGATGAATCCCAGGATTACCACTTCCGGCTCACCGCTGGCTTCGCTTCGTATTACAATACCCTCTTTAACCAACGACTGTTTAACTGTATGCTCTAATTCAGCCATTACTCTGCCCAATTTTGAAAGAGGGATGACTACCTCGGCCGGTACCAGACTGGGACCAAGGCGTTTGATAGCCATTATCTTAAAACGATTTTCCCACTCATGCTTGGCGATATGGTCGGGAAGCCGCTCCGCCTTACAGCGCTTTATCATTTTCAGGTAACTTATCCATTACGGCTGTACGGTCATTGGTGCGGAAAGCCATAGTGGTAATGAACATTTTCGGCAAGAGGACTCGTCTCTCAACCGGATGTCCCAGGTGCTCCTTTAGCGGAACCACATTCTTCAACTCTGCCATGAGCGGGTTAATAAAAAGCATAGACCAAATGGGCAATTTTTCATCAATACTAGCTTGAACCAGATTTTGCAGGCTGACAGCATCCGGACTACCGATAGCCACGATTTTCAATTCATCTTTAGGTTGAACACGAATAGTAACCTCACTTATGAATCCTGTGACGCCTCCGGCTTCGCTTACCAAATCAAAATCTGCTCCACTGAATACACGCACCTGCCCATCGGGCATTACCGCACGCGCACTAATAACATTATCCCTGAACCAACCGTATTCAAATGAACCTATACCTGCGCCGCCCTGGGCCAACCAACCACCAACTGAAGCAGCTGGGTAACTCGATGGGTATAGCCGCAGTGTTAGCCCGTGCTTCTCTAATTCCTTATCCAGTTTTTCCCATACCAGGCCTGGCTGCACAGTTGCCGTCATCTCATCGTAGTCTATGCCTATAATAGGATTTCATCCTATAAAAATCCACCACTAGTCCTTGCTTTATAGGCAGTACTCCCCCATATCCGGAGGTTGCCTTACCCCTTGGTGTCAGCGATATATTTTGTGCTGACGTCCATCTCAATAAATCGATTAACTCTTGTTCTGAGGCTGGTTGGACAACGGCATCCGGAATTGTATTATTCCCTACCCTTAGTTGGGTAATCGACTAATGGCAAATGCCTACAGCATCTACTTTGGTTTGCCGGGAGACTTGGTTTTGATTTCAGAAGACCAAGCAGGTTTATCAGTTAGTGTTTCTGCCGTTCTTGAATATAATACTATATATAAC
>SDBV01004874.1_pt1 | contig 19093 bp, 21 predicted proteins | sample 2277081 | NCBI WGS metagenome assembly SDBV01 (sample SAMN10402039, study PRJNA504765) | marine sediment metagenome | isolation source: marine sediment core GS10_PC15, 223 cmbsf | place: Arctic Ocean: Southern Knipovich Ridge | collected 2010
GCAATGCGGGCAATCTTTTTCAACAGCGGGCGGTCATCTCGGACAAAGCCGGCGTTGCTGCGTAGCAGGTCGCCATCATCGGTGTCTACAACCGTGCCTTCCGCGACAAAGTCAAGTCGTGCGCGGTCTCCAACGTCGATCACGAGTTCACTGAGAACATCCGCAAGGAAGCCTGGATTAGCAATCACGGAGGGGGTGAGTGGCCATACGGCTTCCGCATATCTGTCACCCTGCATAAAGACCGTAGCAATCGCGTCCTGCCATTCGAGTATGGCTGCCTCGTCGCTGTTGTCGGGCGCGGTGAAGTCGGTCAACGCGATCATGTATTGGTCTACTCCGGCAGTGATCTTGATGCCGAGGCCAAATGGCTGCATGCCCAAGTGGCAGTTGAATCTCGGCGCGTTTTCCCCTAATCGATCCTCGTCCGATAAGGAGGCAAGCTGTTCGGCGTGTGTATATTTTCCATCTGGCATCTTGAAGAACACAAACGGCCTGCGAAAACCGGCCTGTGACCCGGTGGGAATCGTATTGGTAACCGCGTCGTCAGCAATCTTTGAGCCCGTATAGTCGTGGTGTTCTTTGAGCGGCAGGTACGTCTCCAATCGCATCCCCGGCTGCCAAAACTTCTCGCTTACTGTGCCGGCTTCACCGGTTTCGGGAATAATTTTGGGGCATACGAAAGACTTGGAACCGCCCGCCCCGTTTCCCGCCTTGCCGTCCCAATTCGGGGGCATGCGGAATTGCGCAAACACTCTTGACAGGGTGTCTTTTGATCGCCAAATGCGGTTTCTCTGCTTGCGCTCAGAGAAGTTGGAAGGGTAGCCCACCTCCCCCGACGCCGCATCTTCGTAATCCGTTTGGTCGGCGGTTTCCCAATCGGTCCCCAATGTCCCGTCATCGAAAGCGATGGTGAAACAACAGCCGCGACGGGCGCCGCGAGCAATAACTCGGCTGTAGTTGTGCGAGCGGGATCGACGGAGTGCGGCAACCCGCACGTCGAATGCGCCTCGAAAGTCAAGAGAGAACTTGCTGACTGGCGTGTCGACGATTGCATCTTCTAGGTCGATGGTTGATTCGTTGAAGCCGAATACCTTGACGTCGACTACGTTCCGCGTGTCGTCCACCTCGGCAAACCAACCTAAGATGCGCCTCCGGTCCAGTAGCCTGTCGAGCGCCTGCTTAAATGTCATGCCATCGGGATTAAATGGCGGCTTCGCCTCTTCTAGTAAGGGGGCGATCGCTTGATCTTTTAGAGACCAGCTAAACTGTAGAACGTCGACCCCGTCAACATTTACGGGCTTATGCGTCGCAAACAGATACTCCAAAATCTGGTCTATGCTCCAGGTGTCAACATCGGTGGCACTTTCAGAAAGATCGTCGGCAAAGGCCCATGTGATGCCTACCTGTACGCTAGTCGATCGATTCCCCGTCAGACCGCGGGCCGAGTCGCGAGGCGAGCCGGAACCATGATTGAATCCAATCACGCGACCGATCTCATGCGTCCCGCCCCCGGCTTCGGCGACCGTAGAAGTCAGAATCCGCTTGCGGGACAAGATGTATTCCAGTCCAAAGGCAAATAGCTTCTGCTGACCGGACGCAATTCGCGTGCCCGCGCTATCGGTTCCGCTGCCGTGTTCCATTCGCGCATCATCAGTAAAGACGCCGATCCACTTAATGTCAGACTGCGGGCTGCCTTGGGCGTCGTTGGGCCTGGAAATCTCGACCTTGACATAGACGCCGTTGAGGTTCAGTGCCTCGTGGGTGGCGAACGTCTTGGCGTCAGGCTGAATGCCAACGCCGTAGCGCCAGGAGAATTGGGCGCGGCTCATGTCAGGACTGACGGCCTTTTTGCACCAATCGCAGTAGAGGTTCGCCTTTTCCGTCCAACTGCCATTCCAAGTCGACTTGGTAAAGACCGTATGCGTCGGCGCCGATCGCTGGATCGTACCTAGATCAGTCTCGATTGCGGTTGCCATTTAGGCCGCGTTCCCTAGGCCGCTATGCCCGTCCACGTCTCGCCCCAACGGGCCGTCAAATAGCGGCCAGTTTGGTTTAACTCTCCAAGTTCAGGAATCGGGCTACAAAACACCAGCTCGCCAAGTGCGGCATTGGACCATGAGGTCGTTGCACTCTGCCGACCGAAGAGCCCGTGTAGTCCGTCAACCGCGAAATCAAATGTGTCTGTCATGGCTTCGCCCGATAGGTCGCCGGCTACGCCGTTTTTGTATGTGTTGACCACATCATCGCTCTGGCTGATAGTCTTCAAAAGGATTGCAGTTTCCAATACCCAGCCTGCGTTCGTATCGCCACCGTAGCTGCTGCCGCCGGTTACGAACCAAAAGCTATCCGTGGTTCCCTTCAGGTTGATGTTGTGCGAGTCGTTATCGAATGACATTATGCGACTGCCACCCGTCACGCTTGCCGAATCAATTGCAAAGAAGATCGCACAGTCCCCGCCGCTAGCCAGCAGTGCGGAGCTGTTATCCAGCATGCTCGCTTCAAGGTCGTTCGTATGAACGGCTGGTCGACTATTCAGCGACTTAGGGCTGGCGGTTGTTCCGTCGCCCCAAAAGCAGCGATCGTCGTCTTGTGCCTGCGACCAGTCAAATCCATTGCCTGATTTGTCCGCCCAGTAGCCGACGCGATCGCCGTCCGCTGCGACTTGCGTTGCCTTCGCCGAAGTGGTCCATAGTGTAGAGAGGTCCTTGGCGTCGAGCCACAATCGCAGGCTCGGCAAATCGCGGGGGATGAAACCATCGCCATACGGTTCGCGAAGCTCAAAGTTTGATTGAGTCACCGCGTGCCCCTAGCTTTCGAGCTGAACGACGAAGTCCCGGTCAGCGGCCTCGGCACCACCGCTAACAAGCTTCATTTCCTTGAAGCCCATCGCCTTGCCGGGGATCGCATGCCAAGCGCCGGCAGTGAACGTGATAGACAAGAGCGTATTGAACTCATCGCGGATCGCGGCAAAGGTTGTCCCGTCGTGACTGCCTTGGAATGACAGGGTCGTATCGGTCATTGTCGAGGGAACCTTGACGTGCCCGATTGCAAAGCCCTCAGTCGTAAATGCGCCCGAGGCGGTATTGTCGACGGAGACGTCTATTTGTACATCTCGGAAGTTAGCGATCCGTTCAATTTGTCCTGACATCACTCACACTCCGTTTATCCGAAGACCATGACCATCTCGAAAGCGTCTGTACCCGTTCCGGTAAGCAGTACATTTTTGACGGTGGCCGAAACGTCGGCTAGCGTGTCGGTCCATTTGTTCTGCTGGTTGTCGCCAGCGAATATCGTTACCTCTCCGGCGGCATGGCCGAAGATCAGGTAGGCATTGCTTGCACCGTCGGAGATTACCACGGACGAATTGCCGGTCGGGTTATTGAATAACAGCAGTTGCAATTTGAGTGTCGTGGCGTCGACCGTCGCACCGTTGGTCCCGGTCAAGTTCGTCAAGTCGAGTACCAGCGTTCCACCAGAGAGCGTCGGCGTAAGCGATACGCTCTTGGTGGCTGGCGGTGTGCTAGTCGCGTTAAGCGTGGCGTTGGAGTTAAACTGATTGTGAGTCAGGATCGGGTCGGCAACGTCAGGCACACTGGTCGCCAGCGTTTCCTGAACAGTTATGTCGAAGCGATATGTTGCCGAGACCGCCATCTACCCCTCCTCCTGATCCAACTCAATCGCCAGCAAGGTCCAATCAGCCACAAGAATCGCGCCCGACGGGGCGTTCAAACCGCCCGATGCGTTTGCCACGCTGCGGATATCAATTGCCCTCACGTCCAATACCGCCACGTTAAAATTCTCATTGCTCATGTTGTAGCTATTCCAAATCAGGCCGACCGGGTTAGAGCCCTTTAGCGTCGTGTAGAGTGCAAATCCACGGCGAGCGAGCCCCAGTGTCTCTACGTCGACAAAGCTTCTCAGCCGAAACGGTCGGCCACGATTTCCGGTAAGCCATAGGCCGACGCCCGACACGCCTTGACGGACGGCGATTTCAAGTTGTGGCGATGGTTTATCTGCATGCCCGTCTAGCCTGATGAATGCAAAGCTACCGATCCAGTTTTGTAAGATTGCCATGTGTCATTAGAGCCCAGCGCCGGCGGGTTCGGCGTGTGCTTCGGGGTTTGCGGTGGCGACATTCAACTGTCTGGCGCGAACAAGACCGACCAACTGTTCGAGCAACTCAATTTGACGCCTCGCGGCAGGGCTATCCGGCTGCCTTTCAAGCGCAGCAACGTCTTTGCCTAGCGTTGTCTCGACATCTGCCAGCGCATCGGCGCCGAGGCCCGTGCGAATATCTTGCGACTTAACTTGGAGAAACCGAACGAGCGGGTTGAATTCTAAGATTTCAGACGCCTTTTCTCGCGTCCTGCGGGCAACCGCGGCGTCGCTTAAATTAACCGCATCAGCGAAAAAAGCATCGAGCGACGAGCTAACGCCGCGAGAAAATGCGGCGGCTGACTGAAGTGGAACCGCTTCAATTCCCGCAATAATGCGCTCCGCCTTCTCGGCCCCGAACTTCGGGTCACCAATTCTGACAGTCGTTTCAGACAACAGCTTGTCAAGGCCGTCTTCTTTCTTTATGAGCCGCTCGATAGCTCCCTTCAACTTCTCTTCAAAGCCGGGAAGGGCCAGGAATCTTTCGGTTAGATCAGGGCTTTCCTGTACCGCCCTAAGTCGCGCTTCCGTAGATGCAAGCCCAGTGCCCTTAGTTTTCAGTACGCGGCGATCTCTAGAGTCGCGCTCAAAGACATCTTCTTCTGGCAGGAAATCACGCAGCTTGCGGGCCAGTTGAATCGCCCCCGTTCCGGAGATGCGCCCGGTAGGGTCTTTGACGGCCTGCGTAAGTGTCGATACAAGCGCAGTCGAAAACTCTGGCGTGTCGCCAGTTGCAGCGACTCCAAGCGCGGCGCGAATCACGTTTTCTGACACATCTTTCGGCGAGACGATTCGCGCCGTCTCGCCGATGGCCAATAGAAACCCCAGGTTCTTTTTTGCATCCTCAATGCCGGTCAGGGTCGAAACATCCAATATGCCGCCGGCGATCGCAGTAGATTCGCCCACATCTTCGGGGGCAATCCTCGCTGCCTGCCTAACGGCGGCAAGGGACTCCTGAACAGATAGCGCACCGCGCGCAGAAACTGCTGTCGACGCCGCTAGGAAAATGGCACTCTGCTTGACACCGGTTTCTTTTGAAATCTCGCGAATTGTTGTAAGCGCCTTGCTTCGCTCCTCGCTGCTAACGTCGCCAAGGTTTCTCAGGAATTTGATTTGTGCAGAAGCCGTGTCTACTACCACGCCTTCGGCCTTATTGTGCAAATCAATTTGTGCTTGCAGGGACGCATTGACAAACCGAATCGCGGTATTAACAGAAGCGTATGTGGCAATCATCCTGGTGGCGGCGCCGACAGCACTGCTCGCAACATTGGTCTGTTGCTTCGTTAGATTCACGCTACTGCGAGATGTCTTTTTGAGCGCAGTTTCAAGTTTGGCAATCTGGCGTTGTTGGCGCTGAAATGCCTTCTGCACTTGGCGATCGTCGCTCGACCAATTTAGAGAGATGTCTGCCATTGCCGCTGCTTCCTACCGTCCTAATCCCAAACCAAAAAGAACTAGCTCGCCGAAGCTGGGGCGGTGACCGTCAAGTCGTCCGGCTGCCCAGGCTGAGTACTCGACTGCCCGTTGGCTTCGGCGTCCCGTCGTTTTTTTTCCTGCGCCAAGACTTCCTTGGCCAAAGGCAGATCGATCAGCGCACCTAAGCAATCTTCGTAATTCGTAGAGTCAAACAGCTCCAACCGCTGGTTCAGCCACTTGTCAAAGCGATAATTCAGTGCCAGACCACGCAGGCACCAATCCAGCGCCTTGTCGGAGTCGAGCCGCCGTGTCGATTCCTCAGAATAGAAAACGTCGTACAGCCACTTCGCATCGTTCCACAGTGCCTCGTATTCGGCCGCTACACGTTCGGTGTAGCTGCCCTCGTCGTTGTAGGTCATCACCACCGGCAGAGACGTTCGCAGGCTCGGCATCGGGCTCCTGAGAATCGGGAACTCCCACTCATTGCCATCGCGCAGCGTTTGCTCGTAGCCGCTGTAGGTATTCCGCCGAACAAGATCTTCCGGTCGGACGCGCTCAGCCGTATCCAACCCGATCCAGTACCGCGCCTCTTTGCCGGCCGGCTTCCACTTTTGCTCTTTGGGGTAGTATCCGATACGCCGCGGTATCGGGCCGGTTGTCGGCAGGGCACAAAGAATCAATCCCGAGAGGTTTTCTGGGCCACGGCCCGATAGTTCGTTGACTGAGACGTGAGCATCGGTTGTGCAGTCAGACCACAATCCATCGAGCCCACGTTCACGCAAGATGGCGCGAGACAGCAGCCCTTCGTGGACAAGAGCGGCGCGGCGTAGGTTGGGAAGGAAGTACAGCGGGGCAGACACGTTATTGTTCCTTTTTGGTGGGTGGTATGGTGTCTCTGCTTTTGGCAGCGGCCTTGCGCTTGGCGAGAGTGATCTGATGGGCGGCGGCGGCGTGGGTAATACCCTCTCGCTTGGCAAGCTCACTAACCTCGACGGGCCGTGGCGATTCGACTTTCTTATTTGCTGGCTTCACGCTCATACCGCCTCCTGGATGTTGCTCGTGGTGCTAACGGTCCAGATGGCCGTGTTGGCCGCGGTAGCCCGCAGTGCAAGTCGCAATGTGGTGCTGACCGGCTCGTTGCCGGCGCCCGAGGTGTCTTCTACGGTAATCAGCCCGCCGGTAGTCGATGACATCTTGATGTGTTCGGCGGTCGCGTCTGGTGTCCGAGTCACACCACCCGTCGAGTCGATAGCAAGTTTGCGCAGCCAAATCTCAATATTCGTCAGCGGCGTACCGTCGAGCCCATACGTGACCCATGGCGAGACTTCGGTGGTGCGGATAGTAACTTGCGAGTCGGTCTGTTGAACGAACAGAAACGTGTCCCAGGGCTCGCTGGAGGCACCAATCATGACCAGTTCAATTCCCGACTCGACGGTCACCTCTTGAATTCCACTCAGTTCGACCGTGTTGATTTCAATCGGGCCGACACCGAATGCCTGGGCCGAAGTTTCGGTCCCCGAGAGCGCCGTACTGCCCGCCGGTACAATCGGCTCGTTTGTGCCGTCATACTTGGCGACCAGTCGGCAGGAGGCGGACATTAAGTCGCCGTGCGTGCCGGAAATCTGCGACCACATCAAAAACGCCTGGGCCGCCCGCATCCGCGTATGCGACGCCGTGGCGTTAAGAACCCGCGTGCCCAGGTCCGTCGTCTTCTTGAACCATAGATCCGTATTGCCGGCGGACAGGTCGGCGCCGACTTCCAAGACGTTATCTAGCAGCGTCTTGATCTGCGGTGTAGAAAACGTAACTTCCGGCTGCTGCTTCTGTACGGCGCGGTACATCGGATAGACATGGCCGCTGGGGCGCTGGGTTAGAAATTCAATCCCGCCCGATGTCCGTGCATCAGAAATCTGCGACAGAAAAAACGACGGTGAGGCCGACTCAATCCCGTGCAGAACGTGTGCGCTTGCAACTGCCATCTATCAAACCCCTCAGCCGATGCGAATGACTTTCTTGCTGCGTCTGCGAATCTTGTTGAACCCGCGGACAACGTGTTTCTTGAAAATCGCGTTCAGTGTTTTCTGCTCCCGCCGCGTGACCGTGGTGATTTCCTTGGCCTTGTCAGGTTGCCCACGGGCCGTGGTGGGATTCATCGTGATATACTTGGGGCCGCTCATGCGGACGGTGGCGCGTGTCGGGAAGGCGCTAATCGTCTTGATTGCCTTCGCCGTCTGCTCAAGCTGGCCAGTTAGTACGTTGTCAACCAGGCCGCCGCGCTGTGCCTTCCCTAGCCGGGCAAGTTGCTCTTTTCGCTTCTGCCATTTGCTACTGCGGTTCTGGTGCCGATACTTTGTTTTGGCCGACTCCTCAAAATGGCGAGGCAGGAAGTTCGAGTGCCAATGCGTTGCCATCGCCAGAAATCCCTCTTTCATCACCCGTTTTTCTGCGCGGGTCATGGTTTTGGGATCAGGTTGGACCGTCAGTCTTACGCCCAGTGGGATCATGTCATCGCCCCCAGCCGACAAGTAGCTCTGCCTCGTGCCAGCCCTTCGACCGCTGCTCGCGCCTTGGGTCTGTTCGTTGCGCACTCTCCAACGTCAATTCATTCGCGGCCAGGCGGTCGTCTTTAGCTGCCAAAACCTGTATGTCATTCCAGACGCCGCCGACGAAGTTGTAGAAATCCACGGCGCTGTCGGTCTCGTTTCCGGGGTGCCGATCGTAGTCCGTCAGGTACAACCACAGCATGCCTTCGGAGGTCATCCAGTTTTGCGAGCCGCCGGCTAAAGGGACCGACTTAAACCCCGGTGCGATTCCGACAACCGCATAAGGCCGATCACTGTCGGCCCACTGCCGATAGTGGGCCATCTGAATCTTTTGTTTGGCCGCTGTATCGTCGGCTGCGCCGACCTTGGCTTGAAACGTCGATGATTCGGCAACCAGGTCTCGCAGCTCGCTCATGGAGACCGATAGCAAGCCTGTCGGCGTAACGCTCATCGCCAGATAAACCTCGTCAAATCGCAGCTCCTCGTCGGGTCCGATGGTTTTTGCGTTGAGCCGAACTTCGCAGTCGGTGAACGAAGCAAGCGTCCAAATGTCACTCGTCCAAGACGCCGTTTTCCATTCGTTGCCGAACCCGTCGAAAATAAGCGTTATCGCACTTTGTACGATACCGGAGACAACGATCTCAACTGTGAATTCCTGATTCGGGCCACCGGCGTAGAGCCCAAGCAAGTTGAGCGTGGCCGCCGTCACCGGCGCCGTCACAGCAGTCGGGTTCTTAAGCAGGTAGGACTGCGTCGTGTTTGAGTTGTTTATCTCCTGATCGCGGATGGCTCGTATCGCCAGCCCGTCACTTGCGGTCGACGGGTTAATAATCTCGTTGTTGATTAACTCGTGGTCGTTGACAGCCCAGACCGGCGCCACAGTTCGGTCGGGCCGAATAATTACATCGGGCATGCCTGCTCACCGCGGTCTAACGTTCTGCTCGCCCACAAACGCAACCGAGCCCCGCTCGAATCTCAGCTTCCATGAATGCGGTGTCTCTTCGATCACCTCGCCCGTGTAGCTATAAAAACGCTCTGGCGCGTTGCCTTCAGTTCGTTCGATGTGGTCACCCAGCGTTGGAGCCGCCACGCCGCCGTTGTCCGAAGCGGGATCGCGGCTCAAGGTTACGAATATCTGCTCGACACGCTCGGCCACCGCATCAAAATCGCGCAAGGTTTCCGTGGCGTCGACCAGCACGTTGGACAGCGCAACAGTTGATCCGCCGGCCGCGGGGTGATAGTTCACCGCCTCGGTAAAGTGCGATGCACCCAAAATCACATTGTCAAAGAACTCTTGTCGCGCAGCCTTGAAGCTGTCGGCCATGCGATCACCACCTCAGCCGCCTTGATTACGACCGCTTGTATTTGATGTACACGTAGTCGACCGTCAGCACGTCGACATTCGAGTCCGACGTTTTCTGGATCTGGAAATTAGGCTGCAAGCCGCCCGTGTAGTTGCTCATGTCGAACGTAGTGCCAGCCGCCACTCGCGCCAGACTGCCGTTTGCGTTGTCCATAAAGAACCGCACGTCAGCGCTGCCGTTAGCAAAACTGACGGCGTAGCGCTTATAGCCAGTTCCCGTCACCAGACTTCCTGTCGAAATGTCGTTGTTGTCGTTGGTTCCGTCATCCGATTCGACAACCACCGTGTTGTTAAGGATCACGCGGAAGATCGCCGTCTGGGCAATCGTGTCGTGGACGTCGTGCCGGTTGCCCGTCATGCCCCACAGTGCCGATGTGGTGGCGTCGACCGCAGACGTGATCTTGAGCCGCGTCTCGAAATACTGAATTAGATCAATGTCAAACGCCAGATGGTCGCCGAAGTAGAGGCAGAGGTTTTCTGCCTCGACCGTGCTGACCATCGTCAAGGCGATCTCGCCCGGTGACCCAGGAGCCGCCACGGTGGCTACAGTCGGCGCACCGGCCGCCGAAGTGTCGGCCTTGACCCAAATTCCGCCATCGGTAGAGGCGGTCAGGGGCGGTGCCAAGTTGCCATTGAAGTCTTCAAAAAAATACGAAGTGTCCAAAAATGCTCTGTTCATCCCCTCACCCTTTTCGTTATTGCGCCCCTCGCGCCTTCGCCTTCCGGCTCGGTACTTGGAACTTTCCCTTGTGGTTCATGGCGCCCGGCCGCAAGCGGGGTTCACCCGCCCCGGCCGAGCTGACCACGCAGAATCACCTACCCCTCACCCTTTTCGTTTAGCTGCCCGGATTTCTATTCAGCCCGCGCCAATCAATCACCTTGGCGGCGTGCGCCTGTCGCACCCGAACCTTCCGCACGTCGCGGCTGAAGTCCCACCAGGTTTCGGTCTGCGGCGTCTCGTCACCTTGCAGGAATGAAACCTCAACCGTGTCGATCTGGCTGTTGCTTGCGGCACCGTAATAGATGCCCGTGTCGCTGGCATCCAAGAGCGGCTCGACAACAAGATTCAAACCGCGGATGAATCGCAGATTTGGCGTCTGGTTGCTCTTGGACGGATCGACCAGACTGGCGATCAACTGCTCGGCCGCGGTTTCCAGATTTGCCGGTACGATCAGGTGCATCATGACGAGGTTCAAAATCTGCCCCGTCCCGTCGCCATCGCTAGCACCGGTCTGCAACCTGAGCAACTCTCGCATCTCGCCGAGTTGCGCCACAGTCGGAGTGCCGCCAGAGCTGACGATGTTGCTGTGATTCGATGAATCAAACAGCGCGTTGCTGTCTTGCATCGACACGTTGTCAGTCAGCAAGCCGTAGACGTTTTTGTTGACCGTCCGTGCCGCGGCCGTGGCATGTAGCCGGGGCAGACGATCCAGCGCATCCAGATCGTCGTTCAAAATCATTTGGAACGTGATCGAGAAAACCTTGCCGTAATTCTCGATCGAATAGAACGCCCGATCGTCGGTCAGCTTGGTTTCCTTGTAGTCGGTATCCTCCGGTGTCACTTCGAGGTCCGGCGCTTCGGAAAGCTGAATGCGATTGATGTTCTTGAAGTCCGGCACGCTGGCCGCCTGTCGTGCCCAGCTTCGCCACGTAACCGGCGCATCCTCGTATGCAATTCGCAGCGACTTGTTGCTGGCGTCCAGGGCTAAGTTTGAAAACGAACCGGACGTGTGATAAGCGCCGCCGTCTGCCTTAATGTCCCACTGCGTGGGCATAGCAAGAGCCGCCACGGCAACCTGCTTGCGACTCATGCCAGCAATGCGGACACCGCCCATTCGCAGACTTTCGCGGGCCATCTCCAAAAGCGAGCCGGTCGACATGACGCGGGCACCTTCGCTCACGTGCTTTTTGGAATCGAGCAGCGCTCCGCCGTTCAGTCGCAGCTCAAGCGCCTGAGCGCAAACCGTGTCGAACTTGTCGACGGCTGCTTCGCCCGTAGCGAAGCTGTAGACCGGCTGCTCGGCGGTGGCCAAATGGTCGACCAGTGCCGCCTTAGTCAGTTCGGGCGACTTTTCCAGGCCGACGAACTTGTCGATCTGCTCTTGATCGCTGATGCCCAGGGCGCGGCAGCTTGCCGTAATGTCGGCCACCCGCTCACGCTCTGCGCTCACCGCCTCGACGGCCGCCTTGGCCGCCAGCTTTTCCACGTCGTGGATGATGGCCGGCTTGCCGTTGCTGTTGGCGGTGGGCTGTGCGGGCTGGCTTACTGTCTCAGCCAAGTCCGACACAATTTGTTCAGTGCTCTCGGGCAGTTGCGACCCGCGGGCCGCGTAGAAGCCTGAAAGCACAAGCTGCGCTTGTTCTTCGCTGGAATCCGCAGCGACCAGCTTGCGCTCGACCAATGCGTTTAAGACTTTCTTATCCACGGCTAAACCCCTCCAAATTGCGCGGGATGACATGCGGGCGCGACTCGCCGCGCCAACCTGAAATTCCCGCAGTACATCTTCCAAAGTGCCAATTTCGTCGGCCAATCCCTCGGCAACGGCATCGCGCGCAGCCAAAATCTTGCCCTGCCCAAAACCGCTCTCGACATGCGCGGCCGTCGTCGCGCGGTTTTCGGCGACGGCCATAATGAAGTTCTCGAAAGTCTCGTCGACGAGCGCTTGAAGTTCCGCCTTGCCCTCGGGTGCAAGCGTCTCCCCGTCCAGGCTTGCAACCTTGAATCGACCTGCGCTTACAACGGTTCGCTTGACGCCCAGTTTTTCATCCTGTCCTGTTAGGTCGCTGTGCATGGTGAACACACCGATTGACCCGAGCATCGAGCCGGGCGACGCGACGATCTTGTCTGCTGCGCTAGCGATCCAATACGCCGCACTGGCCATCATGCTGTTGGAAACTGCGATGATCGGCTTTATGCCCCGAGCGCTCTTGATTTCTTCAGCTAGTTCAGCCACGCCGGGTGTCGAGCCGCCGGGCGAATCGACGTCGATTACGATGGCCGTAATTTCCTGGTCGACAACAGCCGATCGGAACGCTTTGGTGAATTGCTCAGTGCTGACACCGCCAGAAACCTGCGACATCATGTTCATTCGCTGGCTGATGACGCCGTGCAGACGCAGCAGCGCGACTCGCCCATCAAGCGGCCTTTCAAACAGTGGTCGTTCAGAATCTTCCTCTTGTGCTCCAATTCGCGCCCGGACTTCTTCTTTGCTCAGCGCAGCACCGTTAGCGCGAAGATCAAGCAGCTCGCAGATTGCGTTTAGCTTTTGCGGCAAGATGGCCCAAACAGTTGAGTACGCCGCGGCCACGACCCGACGAATTTTGTGTTTTGATTCCGTCATGCGTTGTCCGGCTCAGCCTCTGATTCGCTCTCACGCCGCTGGGGCGTACTAATGCCGCCTTGAAAAACCGAAAGCTCCAGGCCCCGCGCTTCGGCATCCTCTTTTTCCAGTTGCAACTGCTCCATGATTTCTTCGCGATTACCGCCCAACAGCGCACATTCGCGCTCTAGCGTTGACACGCCGGCGCGAATCCGCTCAACAGCCGCCTCGGTTTCTTTGACCGGGTCGATCTGCTGTTGACCGGGGAACGTGTGCCGCTTGCGGAGCCAGCGTGCCGGGTCGCGGCGGAACTGCGCCGGGCGTACCAGCGGTCGCCCTGAGCTGTCGACGAGCTGCCCGGTGGCGATTGCCTGGGCCGTAAAGTCGTTATGAACCGGGCGGCAAAGCGCGCGACTCATCCAGCGGCTATGACGATTAAAAAACGCCTGGTCGTCAATGTGCCCCATGCGGCCGGATGAATAGTTTGTTCCCTCGTAGTCGCGAGTGAGTCGCAGGTAGCTGATCCCACCGCCGGCGGCCAACGTGTTGAGGATCAACTTGATCCACGGCGTCGCTTCGGCGTTGGGGCGCTTGGCGTCGATCATTTCAACTCGGTCGTCTAGTCCCAAGTCAGCGAGGATCGGCATCCCCAGTAGGTCTTCCATCTCGTTGCTATTGCGGTCGGATGTTTCGTCACTGTCGCCGCTGAGCCCCATGCCACGCGATTGGTTGTCTTTGCGAAATAACGCCACCGCATACTTACTGGCGGCGGTAGCGCTTTGCAGTTCGCTCCATGTGTATGTGTCGAGATCCTTGAGCGTCATCACAATCGGTGCGAACCACGTCACGCCGCGGGTCTGGTTGGCGCGAAGCTGCAAGAATAGATGGATCACTCGCGAGGCCGGCACGCGACGCGTCCGCTCACGTAGCCGCGCGTGTAGGTCGTTTGGATGCGTGTCGCGGAGGTGGTAGGCGATTACGCGGCCCTGACGGTCCAACTCGATGCCGCGACGAATTTCAGTTTGACCTTGCCCGGCCGGTCGGTCGGCCGTCTCGTCGATCTGCTCCGTCTCGACGAGCTGGTAGCAGAGCGGGACTTGTCGATTTGGATTGCGGTCAGCGCACCGCAATAGCAGCGCCTCGCCGGCCTCTACGACCTCGCGAAGGGCAACCTGTTGCATCTCGCCAAAAGAAAGCCGCCCCTGTGCGTCGGCCTCCTCGTCACTCCAGCGCAAAAACGCCTCGTCGCTAGAGCGATTGAATTCATCGTGCAACAGACGCTTACCGTCTCTGTCCAACCGCTGCACAGCGGCGCGGGTACCAATGCCCGGCCCGACAATACTGGTACACAGCACGTTGACCAGCGCGGCGGCGTATGGATCGTTGCGGACTAGATCGCGGGTTCTGGAAGTCAGCCGGCTCCATCGCTGCTGAATGGCTAGGTCGGCGGAACGATTAGACGGGTCCCATCGCCGGTTCCATTCAGTTAGCTCGCCGCCTCGATAGCCGACCTGCAGCGCGGTAAGTGCGTCACGGGGGCGACCAGCCAACATGGCCCAAGATGCCCGCAGCCGGGCGCCAATCGAGACGTTCTGTCGTTGATCGTGGGTCATGAGGTCCTAGGGTGCATTCAATCGAAGTCCTCTAAACTGGCCGCCCCCTTCGGCGGCGACCTGGTTTTTAAGGTCGCTACGCATGCGGTAGAGGTCTCTCAGCGTGGCCCCTTTGAACTTTTGCGAACCCTCGGCCCACTCTTCGTAGGCGTCGCCGTTCAAGCGCGCGGTGATCGCAGTGTCTACCGAATCCAGGAGCGATTGCGTGGAGAGGCTCATCCCAACGTTTATTAGACGGGGATAATGCGAGCGGATCGCTGCGCAGAGGTGCGCAAGAAGAGAATAAGCACTAGAAACTAGAGCCGGTCATGTAGAATCTACTGGAACGCGAACAAGCGGCCTCGGAAAACTCTTCCGCCACGCGCATCGAGGGCACGCACGGCGGTCGAATTTCAAGTGCGGCCCGTGTGTGCCAAGCGAGTTGGTTTGCGTCTTACACAGCGGGCAGACAAGGCCATCGGTTCCCTTGCCGTACTTCCAACCATCCGGCGGCTTGTCGCTGGACCCTGAGCTAGTTGAAGGGTCGCCGGGGCTGGGTTTACTTTCGGAGTCGTCCGCCTGCGATGGCCTGTCCGTTTGACTTAGCGGCGTCGATAGCCGCCTGACTTTCCGTTCCCCAGACATTATCACTCCCGTAGCTAAAGATCCCCACGTGCTTGGTACGTACCTTGCGCGTGGCGAAGATCGTGCCCCCTTCGGCACGTACCATTCGCGAAAATTGCCAGTCTTCCGGCTCCGTCCATACCCGGCAGCGGTTCTCGTCGAGCCAGTCAATACCGCTGGTGATTTCAAAATGAACTTTGCGAACCCACGGCCGATCCAATGGGCAGATAAAGCAGCCTGTGTTTACCAACAGATTCGGCATCCAGAACGTTGGTGTCTCGGCGTAGACGTGGGCCAACGTCAGAATCTGCGCGTCGCGCTTGCGCCCCATGTCGATACAACAGCTCGTCATCCCCCGCATGTCTTTGATTGCCACGACGGCCGAGAGAATATCGGCGCCGGTCGAAAGCTGCTCGGCCAACAGAATGTCCAGCCAGCCGGGCTCCGGCACAACGTCGGCGTGCAACATGGCGAAGTGCGTGAAGCCGTGCTTTTTTGCGCCGAGTATCGCCTGTACCCAGAGTTGATTGAACGCCTTGGCCAGCAGACTGCTAGAGGCGGGGACCCGCGTTACGTGGCAGGTCTTGGGCTGCTCAAACCAGGCGTAGGCCGAGCCCATGACCAGGCGTCCGTCATAGGTCGGCATCGCCAGAAAGACGTGCGGCTGCGCTTGGCCCTGAGGCTCTCGAAGGGCCGCATCTTCCTTTTCGTTATTCGCTTCGTCCACTAAAAACCCCCCTCACCACCTTCGATAGTTCGTCGCGCCCTCCGGCTGCCGCCAGGGCGCTTTGGTTAGGCCGGTACCGCTTCGGCCAGTTCCGCCAGTTCGGTCAGAAGGACAATGGTCTTGCTACCCGGATTCATTGTCCGCCTTCCCCTTTCTGATCTCTGCAAGAATCACGTTCCCCACGTAACAGATCGTCTTGAGGGTGTCTATCACATTGGGTGCGTACTGTTGGGGAAAGTCGATAGCGCTGCCTGCGTGGGTAGCAGCACAAAGGCAACACAATTCCTTAGATGAACCGTCTTGGGCCATAGACCCTCGACGCGGATAATTCTCTAGCTCCACATCGGGACCAAAGCCGCAGCAATCACACGATTTCTCTTTGGGAAACTCAGGGTCATTGGGCATTGCTCAGCCTCGCTTTCCGCTTCGCTATCATCTGCACTAACTCCCGAGCCAGTACGTTAACGCCGCACAAAGAGCCAGGCATAGAATTATGCCGATGCCCATTGTCATCTCGATCCTAAACCGCCGCTCGGCACGCTCTTCGTACTCTTCTCGCCACTTGCGGAGTTCGTCTTCCCATTTGCGACGACGTTCCCGCTCAAATTGATCGTCCCAGAACGTCATTCTTCCTCCGCCGGCACTTTCCAGTTGAGCGGCCTCAAGCCGATCGCTACAGTCCGCAGTTTTTCGGCGATCTGTTTGGCGCACGTGTCGGACATCGTGATGTAGCGCGAGCCCTCGGGTTCGTCGGTTTCGGTGCCCATTCGTGCCATGCCCGTGTCGAATTCCTCAGCCAGTTCCGCCAGTTCGGTCAGGTACAGGTCGCGGTGTTTGTCGGTCCATGCGGTCATCAACGCAGCCCCACGTAATGCCATTCGCCTTTCGGACACGGCACCAAAACACCGACCTTCGTGAACATTCTCATGCCTTGGGCATCAGTAATGATTACCTCACCATCTCCAATCCAATGCCCACCGCGAGGAATCATGATCGTTGCCGTACTGCCGACGGGTGCCGCCATCGCAGCACGTCCCACAAACGGCGCCGCCACAACGCCTACCAGCGCACCAAAGGCCGCTCGGAATGCTTCACGTCTGGTCATTGCATTTTTCCTGTTTCAAACCGGCTCGCCGGCGCCCTCGACCTCGGTACGGGTAACTCCCGCAGTCAATAGACAGTCCGTTACCCGGCGAGCCGGAAGGTTGCTTACTCTCCCTCGGCCAACTCACGGTCATCCAAGTTGCGTCTGCGTCGCCGCTTTCGACAGCGCGTTGCAAGCGCAGCAGATCGTAGACAACTGTTTTTCCGTCCCAATTCTGAACGAGCGATTCAATTAACTTCAAAACGCGCACCCGTTCGTGCATTGTGCCTGCGGCGAAGTCGGATGTGCCCATTTACCGCCTCATGCCTACCGGTGCCCCGCGCATCGAGCCGCGGGAATCGTCCCGCCGCCCGCGCTGGGGCTTCGGTTTCTTGTTGGGCTGCTGCGACCGCTCCCCATCCACCAAATGCTCCCATTGACAACCGACAACCATGTCGGCCCCCGCACGGCCATACACCTCACAATCCCAATAGTGGTTTCCCAGCTTCACGTCGATCACCCGCCACTCGTTTCGCGGCCGACCCTTTTTGTCGCGATCTCTAACCGGCCCCTCGTTGACGACTTGCCGCAGATAATCCTCCGCCTCTTCGATCGGGTTATCGAAAAGCCACCAAGCCCCCGGCGCGTCCAAGTCAGCAAACCAGCGGTTCTGAATATCGCCCTTGTACGTGTCGACGTTCACCATCCATCGCGTCAGCCCGTCAGGCAGTTTCTTGCCGGTTCGTGGGTTCGTTTCGACTGGTACGTCATGGAAATAGGGGTTGCCCTTGTGCGCCTGTCCGGCCACGCCACGCACCCGGTCGCCCGGATGGGTCTTGATCCACGTCCAGACCTCCAAGGCCCGTTCCGAATAGCCCGTGTCCACCGTCAGCAGCCGAATCATGATTTGTTCTAAGCCGAGCGGATTGGGCTGCACAAAGGGAAACTTTTTCGACAGCAGCGCATCGAGCTGCTGTAGGTCCGAGCCCTTTTCCATCTGTCTGGCCTCATTGATTCGCATCGTAGATACGCCGCAGTCAACCAGCCAGCTCGTACAGCCTTCGCCCCAGGCCCGCACGACCCAATACACGCGGTTCTGCTGAACGTCGACGCCACACGTGAGAAACAGCGCCGGCTGCGGTACGAACCCACGACGATGAGCGCCCGCCAGACGCCGGGCCAGCCACCGCCATTTAGGCGTGCGGGTCTGGATGCGGTGCTTGAGCCCCAACCAGTTATTGATGAAGTTTTGAAACTCGCCGGGGTCATCCCGCGAATCCAGATAGGCCGCCGCCACGTCGCCGAACGAGAGGTGTTTGGGATAAAGCGACGAAATGTGGAAGCCGACGTGCCGCGGTCCCCGCTCCGGTGTGCCCGTTAGCTTGCCGTCGACCACCGTGCAACCGCGGGGGCACCAGACGCCACGATCCACCATCTCGCCCTTTTGGGCACTCTCAATCCGGCAGCCCTTTTCACAGATGTAGAACGCTGTTTTTCTGGCCTCTTCCATGTCGAGCCACTTGCCGTCGGCATCCTGCAAGCCGCCGACACCGCCGCAGCCGGCATACGGCCCTTCCTTGTGCGTAAAGAAACGCAGTTCCTGATAGTGGTCGCAATGTGGGCAGGGGACGTTAAACGTGCGGCGGTCACTGCGGGCGTGCAGCGATGCGATCGTCGATGTGTCGTCTGTCGGCGTTCCCTCGCGAACAATCAGATATCGCAGGAACGCCTTGACCCGTTCTTCGATCAGCTTCCACGATGGCGCCTCGTGTGCGGGTTTAGGCCAGCGATCGATCTCCGTAAGCAGCGCCCAGCGGCACGCCTTGGCACTCACTCGCTGCGGCGAACCGGCCCAGGCCAGATGACAGAGACAGTTCCCAAAGTCGATCCACTGATCGTTTCTCAATCGCTTGACCGGGATCTTGGCTGCCATCGTCGGCGACGAATCACACATGCGGTAGAACTTGCTACGCAGCTCACGGGTAGCGTCTTGATCCGGCGTACTCAGAATCATCGGCGAGGGATAAAGGTCACTTTGGCTGGCAATCCCCGCCTGTAAGGTCTGCGTCTTGGCAATCTGCGTGCCCGCCATGATGGTGATTTCCCGCGTCGCCGGGTTGTCCATCGTCAGCAGCCACTCGCGTGCGTAGGGGTAATTTTCCAAGCTGAACGGACCCGGCGACGGCGTCAAATCCGACGGTAAGACAAGATTCTCTTCGCACCAGCGGTCACGCGCAAGACGTACCCGTGGCCGCGCCTCATCGGCCAC
>SDBV01004876.1_pt1 | contig 19093 bp, 16 predicted proteins | sample 2277081 | NCBI WGS metagenome assembly SDBV01 (sample SAMN10402039, study PRJNA504765) | marine sediment metagenome | isolation source: marine sediment core GS10_PC15, 223 cmbsf | place: Arctic Ocean: Southern Knipovich Ridge | collected 2010
TTAACGGGACTGCTGATCGGCTTCAATATGCCCCCGACCGTTCCGGCTTTCATACCGGTTGTTGCTTCAGTATTCGCCATTGCTGTCGTAAAACAGACCTTTGGCGGTCTCGGTAGAAACTGGATGAATCCTGCTCTCGCCGGAAGAGTTTTTGTGCTGTTTTCCTGGACGAGCCAGATGACGACCTGGAAACTGCCGCGATTCACTCAGATTGGCTCGCTCTTGGGTGGATCCGATGCGCTGAGCTCAGCGCCGGTAGATGCTGTTAGCGGTTCCACACCGCTGGCGTTCGGGGCGGAAGCCTTTCTCGAGCAGGCCGGCTACTGGGACCTTTTTATGGGAAACATACCGGGCTGCATCGGAGAGGTTTCTGCTCTCTTGCTCATCCTCGGTGCGGTCTACCTCTTTTATCTGAGAGTCATAAGGTGGGAGATATCGGGTTCCTATCTTGTCTCCTTTGTGCTCCTTGTCTGGTTTCTTGGGGGAGTTCCCGGCGGCAAGGGCCTCTTTCACGGTGATGTGCTCTTCCATATGTTTGCGGGAGGGTTGATTTTAGGTGCACTCTACATGGCCACCGACATGGTCACCTCCCCCTTAACCTCAAAGGGCATGATCATATTTGGGGCCGGTGCCGGCATATTGACCTTTCTTATACGATTCTATGGAGGATTCCCTGAGGGGGTCTCTCTGGCCATCATACTCATGAATATCGCTGTTCCACTTATAGATCGAGTCACGAATCCGGTAAAATTCGGATTCGTAAAGGAAGAGAGCAAATAGATGGCGAAACAAGATTCTGGAATAATCATCACAGGACTCAAGTTGTGTGTGATATGCGCGGTTGCCTCGGTCTGTTTGGGCGCGATCAACGCAATCACCGAACCTCAGATTTTTGCTCGCAAGCTTCAAGAGCAGAAGGATGCCTTAACGTATCTTGTTCCGAATGGAAAGACCGGAGAAAGAGTATCTGTCGAGAAAGAGGGGACTGTGCGAGCGTTCTACCCGGTAGAGCAAGACGGTGCTCTCTTTGGCTATGTACTGGATCTTCAGGCAATGGGTTACGGCGGAGAGATGAAGATCCTGGCGGCTTTTCGTACGGATGGAATGATCCATTCGTCCCGTCTTCTCGACAATCTAGAAACTCCCGGGCTCGGGAAAAGGGCGGAGAGTGCCGAATACATGAACATGTTTAAGGGAAGGGGAATCGAGGATAAACCCGTTCCTACCAGCAAAGAGATGCTCAAGACAGGGGAGCAGGGAATCCAGAAGGTAGGAAGGACGGAATTGAATTTCAGAACCTGGCTTTTAGGCGGAGACTCGGTCGGTGGCGCGGATGTTGTTGCAGGTGCAACGATAACATTTCTGGGTGTCTCTGAAGCCCTGGCAGAGGGATCCCGCTATGTAAGAACAGAGCTTGGAGGCAGATGATGGAGATGACAACTTCTACGCAAACGGGCAAAGAACTGCTGAACGAGTTCACGAAGGGCATTCTTCGAGAGAACCCCATCCTCATCATTCTTCTCGGTTTGTGTCCCACCCTCGCCGTTTCGACACAAGTCGTCAATGCTCTTGGTATGGGAGCTGGTGTCATCTTTGTGCTTTTGGGCTCCAACATATTTGTCTCCCTGCTCAAGGATTTCATTCCGGAGAAGGTCCGCATGCCGTCCTATATCGTCATCATTGCCTCCTTCGTCACTGTCGTCGACCTCGCGATGCAGGCCTATACGCCTTCACTCTCGAAAAGTCTCGGCGTCTTCGTTCAGCTGATTGTCGTCAATTGTATCATTCTCGGTCGTGCCGAGGCGTTTGCCAATAAAAACAATCTGACAAAATCAATTGCCGATGCCCTCGGTATGGGCATTGGCTTCACCGCAGCTCTGCTTCTTATATCCCTGATCAGGGAGGTGCTGGGAGCCGGAATGATCACCCTCTTTCCGATTGGAGGTTTCTCAGGAACGATCCGCATACCCTGGCTCTCATCGTTTCCGGCCAGGGCGGTGGTCCTGTCCACGGGAGCGCTTCTCGTAATCGGATATCTCAAGGCCTTCTTCAACTGGTTGGAGATGCGAAAGGCTAAAATGGGGGAAGGAGGGCCGGCGTGACGTATATCGGAATCATCTTAACCTTTGTCCTGATCGAAAACTTCATCCTGACTCAGTTTCTCGGGCTCTGTCCCTTTATAGGCGTATCAAAAAAGATCGATTCGGCCGCAGGCATGGGTTTCGCGGTAATATTTGTGATGTCAATGGCTTCACTGGTCACGTGGGCGATTTACAATCTCATTCTCGTTCCCTTAAATCTGAGCTACCTGCAAACCATTACGTTTATTTTGGTGATAGCTACCCTCGTGCAGCTCGTGGAGATGGTTATCCAAAAGGTGTCGCAGCCGCTCTACAAGGCTTTAGGAATCTATCTTCCTCTCATAACGACCAACTGTGCCGTGTTGGGTATCGCACTGATTGCGGTCAGAAAGAGTTACAACGCTCTGGAGAGTTTTGTGGCCGGGTTTGCTGCCGGAGTCGGCTTTTTATTGGTGATGCTCCTGATGTCAACCTTGCGAGAGCGGTTCGAGAGCGAGTGGATCCCCAAGCCCTTTCGAGGAGTCCCGATTGCCTTCGTGACGGCGGGACTCATGGCTTTGGCCTTTATGGCTTTCGATAAAGCGCTGTTGAAGAACCTGGTTGGATAGGAGGTCGAGGTGGATTGGAGTCGAATTGTCTATGCGTTTCTTTCGGTGTCCGGTTTGGGGCTGCTCTTTGGAGCAGGCCTGGCCGTTGCGTCGGGTGTTCTGGCGGTCAAGAAGAATGAGCTCCTGACCAAAATCGAGGAGGCTCTGCCTGGACTGAACTGCGGTGCCTGCGGCTTTGCAGGGTGCGCTTCCTATGCAGAAGCGATCGCCCAGAATGATCCGTCTGCAACGGATGCCACCCCTCTCACACTCTGCAAGCCGGGAGGTGAAGAGGCGGTAAAGAATCTCTCCGAAATCATCGGAGTGGAGGTGGAATTCACCGAGGAGAAGCAGGTGACCCAGGTTCACTGCAGGGGCAGCCATCAGGTGGCACAGGTAAAATTTGACTACAGCGGTATTTCCGATTGTAATGCGTTATACTCTATGTACGGCGGGGACAAGGTCTGTCCCTTTGGCTGTTTGGGATTGGGCAGCTGTATCAGGGTCTGTCCCGTAGATGCCATCTCCTATGAGAGCGATGGTTTGGTTTGGGTGGATAAGGATAAATGCGTCAGCTGTGGTCTGTGCGTCGATATCTGCCCTACACGGGTAATGCAGTGGGTTCCTGTCGGTGCGGATTATATCGTTGCCTGCAATTCAACGGACAAGGGACCCGTTGTAAAGAAATATTGCAGCGTTGGCTGTATCGGATGCAAACTCTGTGAACGGAAATCTCCCGAGGGAGGATTTCAAGTGGAGAGCTTCCTCGCTAGAATCGATTATCAGGTTAAAGGAGAGAGAGAAGAGGCGGCAAAGGTCTGTCCTCCTAAATGCATTATTGAGAACCAACAAAATTGAGAACCAACAAATTAATTAAAGGCAAATGAAGTCAATCCATCTTGTATTTGGAACATACAATGGTCAGCCCGTTGGTAGCGATCGGGAGCGGTTTGAAAAGAACTATCAGCAGGCTTTGAAGCCCTTTCTGAGTATACTCAATCGATTTCCAAAGTTTCCCGTCGTGCTGTTCTATTCGGGCATTCTTCTTGAGTGGATCGAGAAGAATCATCCCGAGTTCATCATGCTTCTCACAGACATGGTCAAGAGGAAACAGGTCGAGCTCCTGACGGGCGGATTCTACGAGCCTGTCCTGCCCATGATACCCAACTCCGACAAGCTGGGGCAGATAGAGAAGCTGACGACCCATCTTCGGGCGAGATTCGGCAAGCGTCCCCGCGGAAGCTGGCTCACCGAGAGGGTTTGGGAACCTTCCCTGGCCTCCACCCTCAGCACCAGTGGAATCGAGTATACTTTCCTGGCAGACAGGCACTTTCAGTATGCAGGGCTCGAGGAGGAGGAGCTCTACTATACCTACCTTACAGAAGACCAGGGCAAAACGATCTGCATCTTTCCCCTCTCGGATACCCTTGGCGACTACATTCCTGGCAGCGCTCCTGAAGAGGTGCTGGCGTTCATTATCAGTCATGCAGACAGCGCTGAAAACAGGATCATCTCCCTGGTTGTGGATGGTGAGAAGCTGGGCAGCCGGAGTGACAGCCGTAACCGTGCCTACGTTAAGAACTGGTTGGAGACTTTTTTGACGCTGATCAGTGATAGGAGCGACGTCGTTGTGCCCATCAGTCCGAGGCGCTATCTGAGGCAGATTTCACCGAGACGCAAGATCTACTTTCCGACCACACGTTACTCCGAACTGATGCGATGGCTCTCGACTCCTGATGACAAGGGTAAGGCAACGGACATCATAAAAAAGTTGAAAACCAATCCCGAGCACAAACGGCGTGTTTCCGCCAGATTGTTCAGGCACTTTCTGACCTGCTATCCGGAGAGCAATTTAATGTACGCAAAGATGATGTACGTTCATCTGTTGGTCAATGGGATCAGGGGAGACAAGTACAGAAAAAAGACGGCCCGGGAGGAGCTCTGGCGCGGTCAGTACCACAGTGCCTACTGGCACGGTAAGGGAGGGGGAATCTATCTCAACTCCCTCCGAAAATCAATCTATCGGTCTTTCATCGAGGTAGAGAAACTCACCAGATCGACGGGCGTCTTCACTCCATCCATCATCAGCTTCGATTTCGATATGGATGGCAAAAAGGAGTATCTGTACCAGAGCAAAGAACTCAACGCTTATATTCATTCACACGGAGGGTCGATATTCGAGCTGGACTACATACCCACGCGGTGGAACTACGGGGATACTCTGGCTCGTCGCCCTGAGATCTACCATGGCGCAGAGGTTGATGCGTATGACTGGTACATGAGAAAAACCTTCGTTGATCACTTTTTCTCTGAGGGTGACTCGATCGAAAGTTTCAACAGGATGAGCTACAAGGAATCGGGCGATTTTGTGCTGGGCGGTTATGACCTTCAACAGATGAATCGGGAGCACTTCGAGATAGATCTTGTACGAAATGGATTTTTTACTTCCCGAAGCCGTTCCAATGCCATACGAATCGAAAAAAAATACCGGTTTAAAAAAGCGACCGTCAACGTTGAATACACGATAACCAATGCATCGAATCGAACGCTGGATCTTTGGTTTGGCAGCGAAGTCAATCTGGCTTTTGCCTCTTCCGCATCGAAGGACCTGAAATTGGTCAAGTTTGACCGTAGCGATAAAGGTACCAATCTATCCGCCGGCGTGACATCGCACAGGAATGTGAGGCGGGTCTTGTGTCAGGATCAAATCAACAATACCAATATAGATTTGTTGTCTGAGGGGGCATTTACGCTGTGGAGTCTACCGGTTGAGACAGCTGTACAGGCCAACGGAACATACAGGAGAGTCTACCAGTCAACCTGTCTGGTCCCCCAATGGGAATTCGAATTGAAGCCCAAAGAGCAATGGAACAACACACTGTCTTTGAGTTTTTCAGTGAAGGAAAAAAGGAGAAAGGAGTAAGAAAGCGTAACATGCAGAAAACCGTACTCATACCACAGGACATACACGAAGAGGGCAAGCTCTATCTAAGGGAGCGAGGCTACGAGATAAAGATGGGAAACGGCACCGCCCCCGATGCTTTGAAAAAGGATGTCGAGGGATGTATCGCTATTCTGATTCGAACGGCTCTGCTGCCTGCAGAGGTTCTCGAAGCAGGACGGGATTTGAAGGTTGTTGCCAGACACGGAGTGGGAGTCGACAATATTGATATCGAAGCAGCGACCCGCTTGGGTATCTGGGTGACAAATGCCCCGGAATCCAATTCAAACTCTGTTGCAGAGCACGTCATAGGGCTGATCATCGCCTGTGCCAGAAATTACATTCGATGCGACAGGGAGTTCAGGGGTGGGAATTTTGAGATTCGGAATCAACTAATCGGAATGGATCTCGAGGGCAAGACACTGGGAATCGTCGGGCTGGGACGAGTTGGGAGCCTGGTAGCAAAAAAAGCCTCGCTGGGATTGGATATGAAGGTAGTCGGCTACGATCCGTACATTGCCGCGGATAAGGTGGCACCGGGGGTTCAGAAGATGGGAGATTGGGATCAGGTTTTTAAAACCTGCGATTTTGTCACCCTCCATCTGCCGGCGAACTCAGAGACCAAGGGGATCGTGGGCAAGAGAGAGTTTTCCCTCATGAAATCTTCAGCTTATCTGATCAACGCGGCCAGGGGAGAAATCGTAAATGAAGCCGAGCTCGTGGAAGCGCTAAAGGCGGGGCAAATAGCCGGGGCCGGTCTCGACGTGTTCGAAAAGGAACCGCCTGAGCGCGATAGTGAGCTCCTGGCCCTGGACAACGTCATGCTTTCGCCCCACAACGCCGCCCTCACAGAGGAAGCTATGATCCGGATGGCAACCCATGCGGCGCAGGGAATAGACGAAGTGATGTCCGGAAAGCGGCCCAGCTGGCCTGTAAATGATCTGACGAAATGACAATTCTCAATATTTAATTTACGGATTCCCTGCATTTTCGAAGCCCTGCCCAGCGAAGCCCTGCCCAGCGAAGCGCTGGCCTTGGTCTTTTGCTATCTTTTTCTTCTCATCATGTAGGAGAGGATAAGCATAGCGCCTGAGAGAAGCAACAGGGTCGGCCACCAGGTGAGGACAAAGTCCTTAAAGCTTGTGTCGATAAGTCGTAAGCTGAAGAGAAAGAAAATGATGGACATGCCTATGATGGCGCAAGCCGGAATGATTATGGCGACCCGAGTGATTCTTTTCTTGCTGAATCCGTAAGGTAGAATGGAGAGACCGGTTATCAGCATAAAGACTGGCCAGATATGGGTCAGGCTCATACTGGGTATGACCGTATTCTTGAGAAGAAAGAAGATGCCCCCGAGTGTGAATGTCATTCCCGGCAGTATGAATCGCCTGGATCGATTCTGGAGGAAGACCTGGTGAAGAAAGTAGAGTCCGATCAGTATAAAAACCACGGGCCAGAGGGCTCCCAGAGACGGGAGCAGATTCAGCCTCCAGAGGAGCAACAGAATGCCTACGAGTATGAAGACAATGCCAAGGACGAGTACTTTGTGGGGGAATCGCTGCACTTTGTCCTTCATAACGTCATATTGTGAATGATTCTCTCTCCAAACGCTGAGGTGGACACCTTGGTCGCCCCTTCCATCAGACGGGCAAAGTCATAGGTTACTCTCTTCTCCTGTATCGTCTTACCGATACCTTTGCCGATCAGATCTGCCGCCTCTTTCCATCCCATATATTCCAGCATCATTCTGCCCGAAAGAATGATAGAGCTGGGATTTACTACGTCCTTTCCGGCGTATTTGGGAGCCGTGCCATGAGTTGCCTCGAAGAGAGCGTGGCCGGTTGTGTAGTTAATATTTGCGCCAGGGGCGATACCGATTCCGCCAACCTGTGCCGCCAGGGCATCGGATATATAATCACCGTTTAAATTCATCGTAGCCACGACATCGAATTCGGTGGGCCGCGTAAGAATCTGTTGAAGAAAGATATCGGCGATGGTGTCTTTTATCAGGACCTTACCGGCGGGTACCCGCTCGGATATATCGTCCCAGGTCACCGTCCGGTCTTTGAACTCCCTCTTCGCCAGCTCGTATCCCCATTCTAGGAACGCTCCTTCGGTGAACTTTTGTATGTTTCCCTTGTGAACGAGAGTGACGCTCTTTCTATCGTGCCGGAGAGCATATTCGATTGCGGCTCGAATCAGTCTAACGGATCCGAATCGGCTGACAGGCTTGATACCCAGCCCCGAGTCCTCTCTGATCTGCCAGCCAAACTCCTCTTTGAGGAAACTGATCATTTTTTTTGCCTCGTCGCTCCCCTCCTTGACCTCGAAACCGGCATAGACATCCTCCGTATTCTCCCGAAAGATCACCATGTCCACGTTCTCGGGACTCTTTACAGGGGAAGGCACTCCAGGGAGGTATTCGATGGGGCGTAAGCAGACGTAGAGGTCCAGTCTCTGCCTGAGAGCCACGTTGAGACTTCGGATTCCACCGCCCACAGGGGTTGTTAAAGGGCCTTTGATTCCAACGAGATACGTTTTAAATGCTTCGACCGTTTCTTCAGGAAGCCATTCCCCTTTCTCTTCGTAAGCTTTTCCTCCGGCTAGAACTTCGCGCCACTGTATTTTTCTTCTTCCGCCGTATGCCTTTTCAACGGCCGCATCCAAAGTTAGGCTTGCGGCTCGCCAGATATCGGGTCCTATGCCGTCTCCCTCGATGTAGGGAATGATCGGTTCGTCCGGAACGGCCAACTGTTCCTTGTTTTTTGTGATGCTGTGGTCCAAGGGCTCCTCCTGAAACAGCGGCAGTATAGCAAAATCACCGCCTCTTGCCAACTGCGGTGAATTGTTCTATAAAACCTTTAGCGTCAATGTCCAAAAGAACTGTTACCCTCTCACTTTTGTTTCTTCTTTTGCTCCTGACATTAATCGACTGTGGAAGTTACAGCTCCTACTTCTTAAGCGGAGGTGCAGCGGAGAGGCGTGTGTTGCGAAAGCTTTTCAAGTTGCTCGAGCAGGAGAAGGGAGCGACTCGGGTTACGTTGATCATGGAGATTTCCGATCACCTGAGAAAGTATGACCGGCGGGAAAAACAGATCCTCTTTTTGACACGCCGCGTCGAAACCCACCCCACAGATCCGTACAACTCTTTTTATTTGGCCCTGGTTGCGGAAGCTTACGAGGACCTCGATGCCATTCCTCTGGCGGTGCACTACTACGAGAGAATACTTAAGAACCACCCCGATATAATGGTCATGGGCGGCTCGATACACTTCCGCTGTCTCAAGAAGCTTCTTCGGTACGTTGACCTGAAGGAGTACAGGGTCGAGTATTACAAGGAACTGATCTCTCGATTCAGCGATTACGTCGACGTCGGGGCCAATTACTACCACCTTGCCAAAACTTATGAGGAACTGGGAGCTTGGGATCTTTCGATACACGCCTACAAACGGTTTCTCTCCTATCCGGAGACAACGATTCCCGGGCATCCGAACATCGGCAGAGATGTGGCGGAAAAAGTGGCCTTCTACGACTCTAAAAAAAGCTGGACCGTTCCCGATCTGCAGGTGTTGGTGAAGGAGATCCAAAACGCTTTGGTTACGAAGAATACGGCCAAATTAAAGCGATATAAGGCCCAGATCAACTTCTTCTCCAAGTACTGGGGACAGAAAGACTTCGATCCTGCCAGTTTGAAATATTTCAATATCTACGGCTGGCTCTTGAAATCGAAGGTCCGTTTCGCCAAAGAGTTGGACAGCGATTCCAGCGCCAGGGAGGCGTACCTCAAAACGTGGAACTGGTTGTATCACGTCAACACCTGGTACTTTTACTTCAGAAGGGTCGATTTTCCTGCCGATCCTGACATTGATGGGCGATGGGAATGGGCAGGTATCTACTTTGGTGAGAAGGGCTGATCTCATATATAGGATCGATCAGACCGATTATGTAAAGGATGCCTAAACGCTTTTTAATCCTTCTGATCACATTCGTATTTGCTGTCTCTGGAATCGATGCGGGAGAGGGTGAGGAGACGGAGAGCGCCCCAGCAGAGACGGAGGGCGCCCCAGCAGAGACGGAGGGCGCCCCGGCCCCAATCACGTCTCACTGGATTGATTGGCAGAGAGGCAATTTTGTAATCCAGGTAACCGTTGAAACCGTAGCCCCTCACACACCAAAAACTCGATATGAAGCAGAGAGGCGTGTCGCTGAGCTGATCCCCGTTGTTTTCATCGAGGAAGTAGCAGATATCTGCGTGGATTCGTATCATCGGATTGGTGATGCATATAGGGAGGACGGGGAAACCCTGGAGAGATTGAAAGAACTGGCCCTCTCGGGAAAAAAGGAATCGGCCAGCTACTCTGCAGATATGAAAAGCGTTCGGGTTACCTACACGTTTCCCATCTTCGGAGAGAGCGGTTTTCTGAATTTTTTTGTGTCTCACAGCCGTCCCTACCCGACCCGCAAGGTCTTCGGATTTGTGCCCACCAAACGGTATTCAGGGATTGTGATCTACGCAAAGGGGGTGTATCCCCTTTACGGGAAATCCAGGGAGGGCAGCCTTGAGCCCGGCCTGTTTCCCAAGATTTTCGATGAAGACATGAAGAGGGTTATTGAAAAGGAGCAGTGTGATCCGGAAAGCCTGAAACGGTGGGGCATGGCTCAGTACAGTGATTCACTGGATCTGAAGTCCTTCAGCCCAAGGATCGGCTCTTTTCCTATACACATCGTGGCCAGAGGAATATACGGCAAAAACGGAACCGATATCATCATTCCAACCGAAGACGCCAAACAGCTTCTTGCGCTCAGAGAAAATCGAGATTTGCTGATCCAGGGTCGAATCCTGATAATTGTCGATAACCCTTAAGCGTTCATCATGACGTGGGCCATGATCTTGGCGTCCCCTACCATGTAATCGATCACACAGTACTCGTTCGGCATGTGAGCCGTTTCGGCAACAGTCGACCAGACAACCGTGTCGTATCCGGCGCCTCTCAGATACGCTGCCACAGTTCCTCCCCCTATTCCGATCACGTTGGCCTCTGTGCCGCATACCCCCCTTATTGCCTGTTTTAGAATCGGTACCAGCGGGGTCTCCTCGGGTGTCGGCGGGGATTCCGAACAGTTCTTGACAGAATACTTGATAGTAACGCTGCAGCGCTGGCGGATCTCTTCTATGAATCCGTCAATCCGCTCCAACACCTCATCGGTCTTTATAACCGGAAGGATACGGCAGTCGACGTAAAAGACATCCTCCGCAGGGATCGTGTTGATATTGGGGATGTTGTTCTCCTTTTTCGTAGGGGAGAAAGTGGAAACGGGAGGATCAAAGAGAACGTTTCTCTGGGAGTATGTCTGATTCAACGAGTTGATTTTCAGCACCAGCTCTGAGCCTGCCACAAAGGCGTTTATGCCCTTCTGGGGTGTCGAGGCGTGGCACTGTTTCCCTGAGGTCTCGAACTTGAGCCACAGGATATTTTTCTCAGCGATCTCGATAACCGATCCTCGAGGATTGCCCATGTCGGGCACGAGGATGAGATCGCCCTTTTTAAAGGGATTCTGATGTGCAAGCAGGTACTTGATGCCCTTCTCAGAACCCACCTCCTCGTCTGCAACGAAGAGCAACCTGACGGTTACTGCCGGTTTCTGTCCGGACTCGAGGATCGAGGCTGCCGAATAGATCGAAGCAACCATGCTCTGCTGGTTGTCTTCCACCCCACGCCCTATGAGGCGACCATCCTTCTGCACAACCTCATAGGGAGAGGTGTCCCAGAGCGACTCCTCTCCCGGCGGAACCACATCGAGATGGGTCATGATCCAGAAGCACCTGCCGGTGTCGTGTCCCGGTATCGTAACGATGATATTGGGTCGTTTTCCCGACGTGACACGATCGTCGGGAGCATCGACGACCTCGATATCCGACAGGCCGATTTTCCGAAGCCAGGCAACCAGGGATTCCGCCTTTTCGCTCTCACCGTCGCCGTCACTCTCAGGAGCGATGGCCGGGATTGAGCTCAAGAGCTTTTGAAGCTCGATCATCTCCGGCCTGCCGGTCTCTATCTGTTCGAAGACTCGCTGCATCTCTTTCATGCAGGCATTCTATGTGTTTGCGAAAGGTAGGGCAAGTTGTGTATCTGTCGGTAAATCCGAAAACCCGAAAACCTTGCTGTTTACATGTTGCATATATTCTGCTTATAATACGTAAACGCTCCGGCGCAGAGGACGGGGGTTGAATGCGCACACCATCTGCTGGCCTGAGCAAATCTATTCTAAAAGGAGAAAGATATGAAGAAAGGCTTCACAATCTTCATCGGTGTCCTTCTCTTGCTCTCGTTGAGCATCGCTGCCTTTGCAGGGGGAGAGAAGGAAACGACAGAGGCGGGAAAAGCCAAAGAGCCTGTACAGGTCAACGCCTGGATGATCGGTGGACGCAGCCAGGTCGAGACTCTCGAAGAAATATTCGCCGCGTTCACCAAGGAGAATCCAAACATCACTGTTGAGCTTACGATGAACGGCAACTGGGAAGAGCACCTTCAGAAGACCCTTGTGGCCACGGCCGGCGGCAATCCCCCTGACCTGATCCGTTCCAAGCCCTTCTGGGTTGCAGAGTTTGCCCACAGGAACGCCATCGAGGATCTGGAACCCTGGATCGCCAAGGAGAAAAATATCTCCATAGACAAGGACGCTTTCTGGCCGCTCCGATGGGAGCACAGTTTCTATAAGGGCAAGATGTACAGCCTCCCGTGGACGACCTTTACCGAGCTATTCTTCGTCAACAAGAAGCTCCTCAGGGAAGCCGGCATCGACCGCGGTCCGGACACCCGGGATGAGTACAGGGCATTCGCCAAGAAGACCACGGACGTGGACAAGAAGCAGTGGGGTACGATGCTCTACACCTACACCCGTGTCGGACCTGCCATGACCGAGTTCTGGGAGATTCCAATGATGCAAGCCGGCGGATTCGTCATGAACGACGATCGCAGTAAGTTTACATTTGACAGCCCTGCGGGACGCGAAGGACTGCAGTTTCAGGTGGATATGATATACAAAGACGAGTCCTGCCTGCCTCCCGAGTACTCCTCCCTGACCCAGCCGTTCGAGCGCGGCCAGATCGCTATGCGGTGGTCGGGTCCCTGGCTGTTCGCATCCCTGCCGAAAAATTTTCCTGACCTGGAGTGGGAGGCCATCCTGGCACCGAAAAACAAGAACCGCTCCGTCTATGCCACAGGAAATCACCTGGTCATGTTCAAGGGCGGCAAACACAAGAACGAGACATGGGACCTCCTGAAGTTCATGTTCCGACCGGAAAACGACCACAAGTGGAACTCCGAAGGCGGGTATATTCCTGTGCGCAAGGAGAACTTCGAGAAGGAGCCCTACAAGTCTAGTCCGGCATGGCAGCTTCAGAAAAAGCAGTTTACGCGGGACGACGTCAGGCTCAGGCCCTATTTTCTTGGATTCACCGAAATTCAGAGCAAGACCGCCGAGTGGATCAACAAGGCCTACCGCAATAACATCAGCGTCGAAGAGGCCCTCTCCAAGGCGGAGGACGAGGCCAACGCCATGCTCAAGAAGCTGAGCCAGTAGAGTTACCGTAGAACGGTTAACCGGTCTTAAAGAGATTGGCGGAAGACGATGTCTATCAATTCATGTTGGAGACACGGTTCCGCCAATCTACTATAATGCAGCAATTATTCGGGTATTACAAAGGCAGATTTGGTGATGACTCTCTCAAGACGAGCTAGAAAGAACATCGAGGGATACCTGTACATCTTCCCGTGGATTCTGGGAATTCTCTTCTTTTTTCTCGTACCCATGGCCGCATCGTTTCTCTTCAGTCTGACCAAGTACGAGATTCTGACGCCTATGGAGTGGATCGGATTCGAGAACTACATCAACGTTTTTAAGGATGAGCTTTTCTACAAATCCCTGGGAAACACCTTCTACTACGTTTTCGGGGTCGTACCGCTGCGCATCTTGTTCGGGCTTTTTTTAGCGCTGCTGCTCAACAGCAAGCTGCCGGGCATGCACCTGTATCGCACGGCGTTCTACATCCCGTCCGTCACGGCAGGCGTGGCCATTGCGCTGCTCTGGACCTGGATCTTCGAGCCCATGTACGGGGTTCTCAACAACATCCTCGAAATTTTCGGAATCGAGGGGCCGGCATGGCTCGGGAGTGAGGTGTGGGCCATGCCGGCTTTGATCATAATGGGGGCTTGGCACTCCGGCCGGAGCATGTTGATCTTTCTGGCCGGGCTGCAGAGTGTGCCACCTCATCTGTACGAGGTGGTGGAGCTGGACGGCGGCAACGCCTGGCACAAGTTCTGGCACGTAACCATCCCCCTCATCACGCCGATCATCTTCTTCAACATCGTCGTGGAGACCATTTACACATTCCAGGTCTTTGCCAACGCCTTTATCATGACCGGGGGAGGACCGAACAACGCCACGATGGTCTATATCCTCTATCTCTACAACAACGCCTTCCAGTGGCTGCATATGGGATACGCCTCAGCCCTGGCATGGATTCTCTGCTTCATCATCTTCGCTCTGACACTCATTCAGGTGATCGGTTCGAGGCGTTGGGTCTACTACGAAGGTGTTAAGACAAGGTAAAGGAGTGAGAGAGATATGGTAGATGAGAAGCGAAACGTCACAGCCTTCGACAACCCCGTAGTCGGGTTCTTAAAAAGCAAGCGCAATCAACGCATTATAGGGGCAGTCGCGACATATGCAACCCTGACGATCTGCGCGGTGGTATTCCTGATTCCCTTCTTCTGGCAGATCACGAGCGCCCTCAAGACCCCCGCTCAGATCTTCGCCTATCCCATCAAGTGGATCCCTCCTACACCCCAATGGAAAAACTTCTACGATGTGTGGACAGCGCTTCCCTTCCACCTCTTCTACAAGAACTCCATCATCATCACTTCACTTGTTATCTTCGGAAGGTTAACGGTTTGCACCGTCGTGGCCTTCGGATTTGCCAAGAAGGAGTTTTTTGGAAAGAACGTCCTGTTCATCCTTCTGCTGGCCACCATGATGATCCCCTATCACGTGACCATGATCCCTCTGTTTGCAATCTACCGGATTCTCGGATGGATCAACACCATTGCACCTCTTGTCGTGCCCGCCTTTTTCGCCAGGAACGCCTTCTCCGTTTTTCTCATGAGGCAGTTCCTGCTCACGATTCCAAACGAGCTCGAGGAATCGGCCGTGCTGGATGGAGCGGGTTCTCTCACGGTCTTTACACGCATCTATCTCCCACTGTCAAAACCGGCGCTTATTTCGGTGGCCATCTTCGCCTTTATGTTTACGTGGAACGACTTTATACAGCCCCTCATCTATCTCAACTCCAAGTCGATGTACACCCTGACGCTGGGATTGAGACTATTTCAGGAGGAGTATGAGATCGAGTGGCATCTCTTCATGGCCGCCAGCATTCAGGTTATCTTGCCCTGCCTCGTCGTGTTCTTTTTCACCCAGAGATACTTCGTGGAGGGGATCGCGCTCACCGGCATGAAAACGTAATTCCTCGTAACTCTTGATGTCTGGCAATACAATGCATTCTGAAATTCAGGAACCTTCCAGATCGATCCCCGTAATTAGAGACGCCGATGTGGTCATCGTCGGGGGAGGCCCGGCAGGAATCGGAGCTGCAGTTGGGGCCGCTCGCCTGGGTGCCAGAACCCTTCTGATCGAGCGGTACGGCTTCCTGGGCGGAACGGCAACGGCGGGCCTGATGGCCTGTATGAATGGATTCCGCAACGAAATGCCCCCGCCGAGGAGGCAGGTGATACGTGGTTTAGCCCACGAGCTGGCCGTCCGAATGGCTCGTCGCGGAGGATGTGAGGATCCAGGAGAGCTGGCGCCTTACTGCCTGGTCTTCGATGTGGAGGCTTACAAGCACGAATCCCAGGAGCTCTGTCTCGAGGCCGGGGCCGAGCTTCTTCTGCACTCCTACTTTTCTGACGTGACGATGAAGGGTGGTTCAATCCGGGCAGCCGTGGTGGAAAGCAAATCCGGAAGGGTGGGGGTGGCCGGGAAGGTCTTTGTCGATACCAGTGGGGACGCCGATCTGTGCGTTCGCGCCGGGGCACCCACTGTCACCGCCGGGGAAGAGGGCGAGCACGAGGCGATGCCCATGGGGCTCATGGTGCGGGTAAGCAGCGTCGATATAGGCAAAATGCTGGATTATGTGGAAGCCCACCCGGAAGAGTTCAAGAGCCAGTACTGGATGTGCCCCCTCGAGCAGTGTCGCAGACGTTGGGAGGAGGGCCGCCAGTTCGGTGTCTCGGGTTTCAGGCAGTGCTTTCGCGAGGGGAGCGGTAAGGATAGAAGCCTTGGTCTGATGGTGTTTCGCAATCAAATCATCACCTGGGGCGGTAAGGGAGGAACAGCGGGGCTGGATCCCGTTGGATTGACGAAAGGTGAGATCGAGGCACGACAGGCAACCGCAGAGCTCATCGATCTTATGAGAACGTGTCTTCCGGGTTTTGAGAATTGTGAGCTGCTGGACACAGGCACGCAGATAGGGGTACGGGAAACCCGCCGTGTCGTGGGAGAGTATCAGCTGACCGAGGAGGACGTCCTGAGCGGACGAAAGTCCCCGCATGCCGTTGCAGTCTGCGTAAACTCGATTCTTTCCATGGGAGACGGGGCGGGACGTGTCTACATCGATCACGAAGGATACGACATACCCTACGGAACGCTCATACCCCGAGATACAGATAATCTTCTCGTGGCTGGACGGTGCCAATCGGCAACCCGGAGAGCCTTTGGGTCCATAAGGGGCATCGCTATCTGTATGGTTTTGGGCCAGGCCGCCGGAATTGCCGCCGCCTTGGCAGCCGATAGTGACTTCAATCCCAGAAACATCGATGTTCCCAGGCTTCAGCGCGTTCTCATCGAGGAGGGTAACATCCTGGATGTCGGAGGACAGATTGGCTAAAACAGCAGAATCGAGGAATACACCGTTCATCGCAATTCAGGTTGGAGCCGTCTCATTTGTGGATGAGGGTGTTGCTCCTTTGCTCGATCTTCTTCAGGAGAAGGCACGAATCAATGCCCTCTTTCTCGCCACCCATTCCTTTGATCCCGGGACGGCATCGCGGCAGATCAAGGGCCATCCTCTACCGGATCATGGCGTTCAGGAGTATGACAACCTTGTTGGCGGAAACTTCGCAACACCTCACAGGCAGTACTACGTGAGAACGGCTTTTAAAGATTTCAAAGCCCCCGATTACGGGGAGGATTTCGATATCTTGGAAACGGTCCTTCCCGAGACGAAGAGCAGAGGCATCAAAGTCTACTGCTGGATAACCGAGAGTCCCAACTATAATCTGCCTGCAATTCTTCCTGGTTTCAGCGCAGTGATGGAGGTCGATTTCAACGGTAAGAAGGGCACCCAGCCGTGCCTGAACAATCCCGATTATCGCAATATGTATATCGCTCTCTATGAGGACTACGCTAAATCCTATGAGATAGACGGGCTGGCCCTCTGTTCGGAGCGGCAGGGAGCCTTGGGCAACCTGTTGTCCGGAGGGTGGGGTGGTCGTGACGTTGCCTGCTTCTGCCCCCACTGCCGTGAGGTGGCTAAGAGCAAGGGCATTGCTGTCCACCGGGCGATTGAGGGATACCGCACGCTGTCGGAACTCTTTAGAGCCTTGGAACAGGATGTGGTGGTTCAGGATGGAGCTTTTGTGTCGTTCTGGCGCCTCCTGCTCCGCTATCCTGAAATCCTGGCCTGGGAACAGCTCTTCGCGGACAGCCAGTTTCAGCTGTACCGAGACCTGTTCAGCACAGTCAAGGCCATCAATCCCCGCATGCCTGTCGGTTGGCACATCATGCATCTCAATTCCTTCAATCCCTTCTACAGGGCGGGGCAGGACTTCGAGACCCTGAAAGACTTTTCTGATTTCATGAAGCTGGCCCTCTACCAGCACTGTGCCGGACCCCGTTTTGCCCGATGGATCGATGGCGTGCATCGTCGTGTGTTTCGTGAGGTGAAGAAGGACACCCTGGTCAGCATGATGTACGATCTGTTGGGCATAGCTGAAGTCTCTTATGACGAGCTGCGTGCATCGGCCTTCAGCGGTGATTACGTCAAACGGGAAACGGAGCGGGCCATAAGAGGTACCGGCGGCGGGGTAGAGATCTACCCCGGGATCGGGATCGATGTTCCCACCGGCCCGGAAGAGAGGAAGACCACGCCTGCCGATGTCGAGGCGGGAATCAAGGGCGCCTTTGAAGGCGGTGCTGCAGGGGTCATCCTGTCCCGTAAGTACAGTGAGATGAAACTGGCCAATCTCGAGGCAGCCGGCAAGGCTTTGAAGGAACTGGGATTCTGACCATAAGGAGAGATCGAGTCATGAAAGAAGAATCAAAGTATCTGGAACCGTCCAAGGAGATCGACGTTTACGGAGAGTTCGACGTGGTTGTTGTCGGAGGAGGCGTGGCCGGGTTTCCGGCAGCCATAGCAGCAGCTCGAAACGGAGCCAAGACACTCATCGTAGAGCGATTTCCCTATTTCGGCGGCACCGCAACGGCTTCCCTGATGGCCAACATCAACGGGTTTCGCAATCAGAAAGAACCCGACTATCTTCAAACCACAAAGGGGATAGGTGAAGAGGTGATCCTGCGCCTGATAGAAGCAGGGGGAACGGGCAAGTCCCCCTATCCGGCCAAGACGACTTATACCGATGCAAAGGGCAATCTCTCCTATGCCTTTGCCATCGATACGGAGAAGTTTAAATATGTCGTGTTGAAGATGGTCAAGGAGGCGGGAGTTCATATACTCTTCCACACCTACTTCTCCGACGTGATAATGGAGGGCGAGGCTGTCAAAGGGATCATCATCGAGAACAAGTCGGGACGACAAGCGGTTTTTGGCAAAACCATTATCGATGCCTCTGGAGACGGGGACGTAGCCTTCAGAGCGGGGGTGCCCTTTTGGCAGACGGTGAAGGACGAGGCGCCCCGCCTCAACGATTGCCTCATGTACAAGGTTACGGGCTTTCCTGAAAACCACGACATCCACGGATGCCGGTACGGGAACACCATGGTACTGTGGGGACCCAACGCCGGACCGCGAAACGCGGCAAACGCCGATGAGCTCACCGATGGAGAGATAAAGGTACGCCTGGCTGTCTATGACGATCTGGAAGAGAAGAAAAAGGAAATGCCCGATTTGCAGGATGCCTGGATTGTCGAAACCGGACCCTTGATGGGAGTGCGGCAGACAAGGTTTATTGAGGGACTCTATAAGATCACCGGTGATGACTTACTGGAGGGTCGGCGTTTCGATGACTCCATCGCTATGGGCTCCAATCCCATCATCCGCTTCTACGGCTACAGACGGTTTCTGGAGCACGAGGGATACGAGATCCCCTACCGTTGTATCCTGCCGAAGAAGGTAGACAACCTGCTGGTTGTGGGTCGCTGCATGTCCAGCGATCAGAGGGCCTATGAGTCATGGAGGGCAATGGCCC
>SDBV01004877.1_pt1 | contig 19091 bp, 41 predicted proteins | sample 2277081 | NCBI WGS metagenome assembly SDBV01 (sample SAMN10402039, study PRJNA504765) | marine sediment metagenome | isolation source: marine sediment core GS10_PC15, 223 cmbsf | place: Arctic Ocean: Southern Knipovich Ridge | collected 2010
TTGCTTCCCATGTATGATCTCCGCGATCCCTGTATTTTCTCATTGCCTTGGCAGTACGGGTCAATTCATCAATAACTTCATCGGTCAATGTTTTCTTTTTCATCTATTCCACCCTTTCCAATCGTTTATAGGTTAAGGTCGCCTCAGATCCCCGGCGCTCACCTTCCAAGAATTCGACAATGGCGGACTTGCTCGTGTCGGCCAGGACATGGAGGACTTTGGCCGGGGTTCCAAGGTATGTCAAGGTTTCGCCGGGTTGGGTCGAGTCTATTCCAGTTTTATCGGTCATGATTCACCTTTGGCGGCGGCGAGGGCTTGTTTGGCCTTTTTTAGTATTTCCCTGAAATCTTCATCGTCATGATACGAATCAATGTCCACCGGTCCTTCTCCTTCACAGTAGAAGCCACCACCCAATAAATTTTCCAACGCCTCCACCAACTGAGCATGATTATTGACTGACCGGACGATGAGTTCGGCTCTGTGTTCTAATTCTCCAGAATCTTCATCGGCCTTGACTGGTATAATTGAAAAGATGTCTCCTTTTTCATCCATAATCAGGAAACAAGTGCCAAACCCTTTCATTAAAGCTAAGTCAAATTTTAATTCAGGCACAATTCACTCCTTTAGAAATCCACCCGGCTTCGGCCATAGCCGGGCAGACATTCGGGGAAAAGGGGTAGGATAGGGTAGCCGGACCCGGGCGAGTATGTTCGGGGATAGTTGAGGGCATTAGAAAATCATGCACTCCGGCCATGACTCTTTCGGGTCACGCTTAGCATTCATGGTTCTAAACAGGAGGGTATTCCTCATACTCGTGAACCTCTCACAGCACGGTCCTTTAGCGCCAACAGTGAGAAAAATACAACAATCGGCACCTTGACCAGCCCCACACTTTTCCATGTCTGGATTGGGAGTTAGTCCACGAAAAGGCTCTAACAGTTTCTTGTCGGTACCCATCCCATGCGAAGTTCCATCGTAAACCACCAGAATCTCCGTATCATCACAACAACCAAAATCGTCATCAATGACATGGCCGAGTTCACCTGTACCAGTATTTTTTACCTTTGTTCCTGTTTTCATCCTTATCTCCTTTTTAGCCTGCCGCATCGGGCGACGGCCGGGGTGGTGGGGGCATGCGAGGCCTGAAGGAGCCTTGCCCGATCCCCTTTCTACTTTCTTAGGTTGTTAGATTTCGGTAGGTTCGGATATTGCCAACATTTTATCATTTTCGTTTAACTTTTTGTTTAGGAGTCCAAACACCGAGGCTGGATGTTTTTCTATTAGATTCTCTAATGTAGAAAAGTCCGGGTCGGTTGGTTCCAGTAAATCCGTCTCACCAAATATCCGTGAATTTATTCTTTTCATCCTTCCAACCTCCTTAAATTTGTGTGGGCCTGGGGTTGCTCGCTTTCCGGTCTTGTTTAAATGATCTGCCGGTAGCAATCACAACCCCGTATGGACAGGCCCACGATTGGCAAGCTGGCATATCAGGCGTCCTCCAGCTTCTCTGGGTAGGGCGTTCGATAAACTTTGTGAACGCCAGCCTGATTCCCCCATCGGCAAGCACAACGGCGAAGTCATTTTCACCCTCTCGGGACTTGCCAAATTTGTATTTAGGTTGATCATGGTTCTATTCGCCAACACCGGACACCGTTATTGACCCGATCCATAATAATTGTAAATTTCCAATCGTTACCCGCCTTTTTTGTCCAATATATGGCCGCCGACCTGATACTCATTTGAATATCTCTAAGGGTTGGGTTGTATGATCCCTTGAATGGAATAAAAAACGAATCTCCTATTCTCATTTCCCTGAAAGGGTACATGGATCTTGGAGAGGGCAATATCGGAACTCCTTTTTCAATTTCAATCATCATGGTTTCTAAGATATACCCCCGGTTTCGGGTTGTCAAGCTTTATTTACTAATTCTTTTTTAATAAAAGTTCTTGACATGGGTAATTGAAGAGAGTATAAGAATTACTATGACTGATTTAATAGATAAATATGTTGCTGACAAAGGGATCACGCTTACAGAGTTTGCCCGGCGTGCTGACATGAGCAAGGAACTTTTAATCCACCACCGGAATAGGATCAGGGCTGGTAAGCCACTGAAGCCGGAAATTGCCACGGCAATCGAAAAAGCCAGCGACGGGGCCATTAATGCAATCAGGTTATCTTTTCCTGGTATATAATCAATGGCCGTTGAATCTCCTGCGTTAACCTGGGCAAAGCATTATCTCGAACAAGGATTTTCTGTGATCCCGGTGGACCCGAAATCTAAAAAAGCTACTGTGAAGTGGGCTGACTATCAAAATCGTATGCCTACCGATCAAGAACTTGAGCAGTGGTTTGGCAAAGGGACGCCAGGCATGGCTATCGTGACCGGGGGCATCAGCCAGTTATGTGTAATCGACGTGGACTCGCATAAGCATCCCGATGCAATCGAAAGGATCAAGCCATTTTTGCCCGAGCAAGAAACTTACCCTCTCGCACAATCTCAGTCCGGAGGCTGGCATTTATATTTCAAATGCAATGGTGAACTCAGAGGTGGAGTGGACATGCCTTTCACTGGCGTGGACCTCCGGGCAAACGGCAATTATATAATCTGCCCACCAACTCCAGGGTATGAATGGAAACGCAAAATAGAGGACGGGGGTTCCAATTTAATAGAACTCTCTAGTTCTTATATTAAAGAGCTAGTACTAGCTAGAACTAGTGCAACCTCTATGCCAAGAAATGAAGATAGCGACACGAAACGACATGAAGCTACGCGGGGCTACATTTCTTTTGAGGAAGGAAGTAGAGATGAAGGCCTTTTTCATGTTGCCCATACATTGCAAAAGGGAGGAATGGCCGAAGGAAATATTAGGAAAGTATTGAATATCCTTGCAGAAAACTGTAATCCTCCTTTCCCTGAAAAAGAGGTAGAGATAAAGATTCAATCCGTCATCCAAAGATCGGAAACAAAAATTGATAACATCGCACGAGAAATTAAGGAATGGGTGTTAGCTACAGAAGGCAACTTTTTAACCACAGATTGTCAGAGGGAGCTACACCTAACCACAAAAGAACAAAAAAAGGCGGCAAACGCGGCTTTGTCTCGATTGGTTGCCGAAAAAATCATAGAAAGACACGGAGATAAACGTGGAAATTATAGGCGGGTAGAAAATCAAATAGAAGAAATAGATTTTAAAGATTCAGATTCAAGGGCGGTAGATGTTAAGTGGCCCTTTCAAATAGAAAGCCTTGTAAAGCTTCATCCAGGATCATTGATAGTAATTGCAGGCGAACAAAATGCTGGTAAAACCGCATTTCTATTGAATTTTGTTAAAATGAACATGAATAGAGGAAAAGAAATTTATTACGCTTCATCTGAATTTGGGGGAGAAGAATTAAAGGAACGATTATTGAATTTTGAGGAAATGAGCATTGAAGATTGGAATTTTCATTTCTTCAATAGAGATTCAAATTTTGCTGATACAATACAGCCTAACGATATCAATATCATAGATTACCTTGAGGTTACAGATGCGTTTTATTTAGTGGGCGGAATGTTAAAGGATATTTGGGCTAAACTTGATCGAGGCATTGCCATTGTAGCTACGCAAAAATCTTCCAATTCTTCTGAGGGAAGAGGTAAGAGTTTTAGTCTTGAAAAAGCAAGGCTTGCATTGAACGTGATGGATAATTATCCCGCTGGACAAACTTTACAAATAAGAAAAGCTAAGAATTATGTAGATAAGGCTAAAAACCCTAATTGGCTAGAAATAGGATTTAAAATTTACGGTGGTTGCGTTTTAACTCCAAATGGTGATTGGTATCATCCGGAGAAAAAAAGGAGATAATGGTGTATTTATATTTTATTCAAGCTGGTGGCATTGAGGGACCGGTTAAAATTGGACTTTCCCTAGACGTTGAAAGAAGGATTATGGAGCTACAGGTAGGAAACGATAAACAGTTAAGGCTCTTAAAGTCTCTGGAGATTCCGGACAAAACTGCTAAAAGGGTGGAAGGTGAATTTCATTATTTTTTTAGACACACAGGATTAAGGGGAGAATGGTTCCAGCCTACACCCTTCATGCTTCGACATATAGATTCATTGATTGTGGAGAGGGGAGAAATTTGGGACAAAAGTAGGTCTTTCGATGAATGGCTTTCTGGTTCAGATATTTATCGCAAGATTTCGGAGGCTGATCATACCTTGCAAGTGGTTATTGGAGAATATATGAAAGATGGCAATTTTAATGCCGTTGAATATGTTGTTGAAGAAATTTTGGACACAATTGCCACACACACTCCTTTAGGTGAAAAGAAATTAAGATGGAAAATAAAAAACATAAAGTGATGGCCGGCTGTATTTTAACCCCAAAAGGGGACTGGTATCAATCAGTGAGGTAATAATGGAAAAAGTTTGGATCGTTGTATCGCCTATCGGCAAACTATGCCTGTATACAACTCATTGGAATAGATCGAGGTCGATTGAGTTGTTTTTAAAAGATTGGAGACATAAACACGCATGGAAAAGTGATTACAGGAAAGGTTGGCGGTGTAAAAAAATGTATTTAGTGGAGATTTGATTTTGACTACCTGTAAATACTGCGGCAAACCCATATTCTGGGTTGTCATGCGCGAGTCCGGCAAGAACATGCCCTTGAACTGTAAAAAGGATGGCACTCCCAAGAAAACTGTCGCGATTCAGGTCAATATGGAGACCATGACCGGATTCAAAACGGACGTCTATTCCCCACATTTCGGCAAGTGTACCCCTGAAGGCCGCAAGGAATTAGACAAGATTTATCATGGAGAGGTCAAGGTCTAAAATGAGGCCATGTCAAACATTAACCCGGACCGGGCGCGGTAAGGAGGAATTATGAGCAGACAGCATAAATATAGAGCGTGGGATAAGAAGTTAAAGAAATACCATTATTTCGAGGGGATATTCAATGAACAGCCCTGGACGGAAAAGTCTACCTTCGCTCAGTATGAAAGCTGCCCCGAATTACACGAGGTGGAAATTGAAGAATGGGCCGGCCATCTCGCCAAAAACGGGAAAGAGATTTACGAGGGGGATATAATCCAGTCCGGGCAAAAAGAATTAGGCGAAAACGTCTATCAATATGAGGTCGTGTTTGCATCCGGTAGTTTTGTGGGGTCAGATAATAGAATCAAGCATGAAAATCCATGGCGTTGGGTTGAATGGCCTTTTGAATATTTTGAAGACTGTGAAATCATCGGAAATATCCATCTCAATCCGGAACTAATCGAGGCCAAATCATGAAAAAACTTGAACCCGAGACAATCCATGGATGAATTCTCATTATTTTCTGGTGCCGGTGGTGGAATGTGGGGCTCAAAATTACTTGGATGGAACACGATAGGATATGTGGAATATGACGATTACTGCCAACAGGTCATTAGACAAAGAATTTCAGACGGGTTTTTCGATGACGCACCAATATTCGGCGATATCCGAGCATTCATATCTGAAGGGTACGCCGAAAGCTATCAGGGCGTGGTTGATGTCCTGTCGGCAGGATTCCCATGTCAACCCTTCAGCGTCGCAGGAAAACAAGCCGGAGAAAACGATCCCCGGAATATGTGGCCCAAAACACTTGAGTGCATCCGCATCATACGACCTCGATACGCATTCTTGGAGAACGTCCCAGGCCTCCTTGCTCACAAGTACATTCAGCGAATTTTCGGAGACCTGGCCGAGAGCGGGTATGATTGTCGATGGAAAGTTATATCGGCGGCTGAAGTGGGAGCGCCGCATAAACGAGATAGGCTTTGGATTATGGCCTACGGCCAGAACGAGGGGATTAATGGGCGGTAGCGGGTCCAGGGAGATGCTTCGTTCCAAGGTTGAAGCCGACGAGCTCACAGAGGACGAAGCCAGAGACATCGGCGGGGTTAAGGTGTGGCCCACGCCACAGACAAGGGATTACAGGTCTGAACGTGGCACGGATGAATTTGCAGAAAAACGTAGGGCTCATGGTCGCGGACTATCACTACCTTTCAAGGTTACATGGCCCACACCTTCAAATAGCATGGTTACAGTTGGAGATATGGAACAAGCGAGATTTGCTGGAAATGACCCGAAACGACCGAATTATCAGACAGCGAATAAAATGTGGCGTACTCCCAACTCTAGCCTGATCGAAGCTAAAAAAGGCATTAAATTAACAGGGCGGACGTCGCAAGACCCTCAAGTAGGGCTGGCAGATCAAGTACAAGGCGGCCAACTCAACCCTGACTGGGTATCCTGGCTGATGGGCTGGCCTATCGGAGCGGATAGCCTCAGCTCCATGCCCGACTTACTTTGGCTGGATTGGGAGATTGACCCGGCGGATATGGAAGAAGCTGATAAATATTTAACACCAGATGCACAAATGGCGAAACACGGCACGGCTACTGAATGGGAAATGAAAAATCGTGGTACTGACTATAAATTGCATTGTCAGGTTGCTCAAAAGTCTATCGGAACCGGCCCCATCCCCCGTGTCGCAACCGGGATAAAGGACGGGGTGAACAGGCTCAAGGCCCTTGGAAACGGCCAGGTGCCTCAATGTATGGCCACAGCATGGAATATCCTGACAGGAGATTGGTTTCAATGAAAAAACTTGAACCCGACTTAAAGGCCCGAATCAAAAAGGCCCTGGCCGATAATCCCCAGGTCAGCCAGGCAACCATGGCGATCCGGTTTGGGGTGAGTCCGATAACTATTTCCAGGATTAAACAGGAGGTGGAGGAAAATGTATAAATATCGAACGGATGGATATGGTCGTTATTATTCCAATAATACTTTGGTGAAAGTTTTGGTCGAGAAAGAAACAGAAAAAACGGTTGTCGTTGGCGGAAATCGATCCCACAAGAGATCGGAATTCTATTATTTTTGGGATACTTTCGAGGAAGCCAGGGACCATTTAATTAAATTTCACCAAGATGAGATCGAGAAATTGAAAATATCATTAACGCTTCACGAGGCCCTGTTGGTCAGATTTACCGATATAACAGAGGATGATTTGAAATAATGCCTAAAATACAAATGAGTGTGGCTGATGCGGTAGACTTCCTGGCTGCAGTCGGATGTGATCGGGATCCAGTAGAATACCGGGTATGTGAATATTTAGTACGTGAAATGAATGATATTGACCTTGTGGTTAGTAATCCTGACGGATACCCTGCGTCTCAATTAAAGATCAAATATTGGAAAGCAGGTGAATATAAAATTGTTAAAGGCTCTCTGTATTCAATGGTGGTCGATAGGTTGCGGGATTATTTCCGGAGTATAAAATAATGCCCCGCTTGACCGAACAAGAATTTGCCCAACATAAGGCCAAGTTTCCGGAGCGATACCGGGAACAGGAAGGAAACGTCATGGATTCCATGAGGGTTAAGAGTGATCCTAAGAGGCGTATAAAGAAATATGACATAATCCCTATGGGCAAGCCCCGAATAACCGCCAGGGGCAAGTATGGACCGGTTGCCAGGCGGTATTATGAGTATGCCGAACAGATCCGGCTAATGAATATGGAAATACCCGAACATGGGGCCGAAATACAGTTTTTTATCCCTATGCCTAAATCATGGTCGAAAAAAAAGAAAATAGATATGTTTCAAATGCCGCACCAACAGACCCCTGATGTAGACAATCTGCTCAAAGCCGTGCTTGACGCTGTGTATAAGGACGACAAGGTGGTGTGGAGTATCAAGGCTGAGAAATATTGGGATAGTGAAGGGTTTATTTTGGTTATACAGGAGGATTCAGGATGAAGAAAGTTATTATTCCAAGTATTATAGGAATTATTTTGGTTGGTTTTATTGTTTTTGCTGTGGGTGCAAGCGTTGAGTATGGTTCATATGAGGAAATTCAACAAGACGTTAAAAGCAGTTATGACCTTGAAGCCTGCACTAAAACATACACGGTCGCCACTTATGTTTGGGTAGAGCGAAAGAAAAATGGGGTAATCTGGTCATATTATAGTGACGGATTTATTCTTAAATCCTGGTATGAATATGATGTGACTGAAAAGGAAATTGTTCTTGCTAAAAACTATCAAAGAATTGAAGCGGAAAAGGCCGTAGCTAAATACTTGAAGTGCGGGAAAAAGAAAGGAAGGTGATGCCAGATAGAGCTTGACTTTTTACGGGGATAGTGGTTTACTGTCTTTTGATCAGGCCAGTAAGCATTGATTAGTCACTTTTAGCCAAGAGGAGGGAATAAATGAAAAAACTGTTTAATGCATTGTTCATCTTTATGATTCTCGGGGTTTTCCTGTTTATTGGGTCCAGTTCGGTCATGGCTTTTAGTTCGGAGCTTATGATCGTGAATCAAATTGATAGTCAGAGCATGGTTACGGCTGAGTGCCCGGATAGGGACTCTTTGAATTTAAAAAATTATAAGAATACGGCCGCGAACGTCAATTATACCAGTTTACCGACCCCGACGTTTCATGTGGGCAAGATTCACCGTTCACTGGTTTAATACTTTATAAAACATAGTGTTAATTTCGTTGCCCCGGTTTCCCGATGGATTCCGGGGCGTTTTAGTTTAGTTATTTAAATAATCCAATTATAAATAATATTGATCCGACTATTCCATAAATTTGTGATAGTGTCTTGTCGGTAGATTCAGGATAAGGTTCTTTGCCCACTACATGACGGACATAAATATTGAAATCTATCGCAATCGCAAGACCTGTCATCCAAATCGCAAAAGCTATCATTTCAACTCCCCTCCTTCCCGTATACCCATGCTTTGATCAGTTTAATAATCTGGGCCGTCATGGTTACCCCGGCGGATGCACAAGCTGACTTGAAATCCAGGTACAGTTGTCTCGGGATACCCCGGATGAGCAAGTTTCTGGTCCATAGTGCCTCTTTTTCTTCGGGTGTTACTTCGGTTGATTTTTGGGTGTTCATTTCAGGACTCCTTTGGCTTTGGCTATGGCTTGTTTTAAAAACGTGATGTGTTCGTTTACTGTTTCGATCATTTCGGGTGTCGGGTCAATCATGCTCCCCTTGAGAGCCAATGTAAATATCAGGGATATTTTACACGCTTCCAGCAGATCGGGCGCGGCGGCTATCAGGCGGGCGTTGGCTTGCCCTATTTCATCATCGGAAAAACTTTTTCTATCGTTTGTACTTTTACAATAAATAAAAGCGATATTTCCCACTTTAGCGTCGGGGTTATAAACCGTTTGTCCGGTTACTTTCCATGGTCCTGGCGTATGTTCTGGCATTTCTCGCGTTAGATTATCTATTATTTTTTGCGCATCTGACATTTCAATCTCCTGGCCCCTACAAGGCCGGGGCGTGGCGCGTGGTTGGGGGTTAGCTGATTGTTGTATCTAATCCAGTAAAGCTGGTAAATGTGGCCTGAAGTTGATCGAAATAAATCCCTTCAAAGGTTTTCACTTCTGGGCAAGTAAATTTTGATGGACTGAATTTATAGAAAGTCATATCGTATAAATCCATTGGGGTTAGGGTGATTTTGCATTTATTGGCCTTGTGGAAACCTTTAAAGGCGAATTCCAGGGCGTTAGGTTCGGGTTTACCTGTGGCGACGAATGGGCCCGCCCCAGTCATGGCGACAAACTTACCTCCGCCTATTTGTTCGTAGATTATTTGCGGTATGCTCATGGTTCAGTCCTCCTTTATTTCCCATTGGCCGACCGTGTTTCCATTGGGGTCGCGTATAACGCCGTTTTTTATTCCGTCGAACATTTGGCTTGCTACTTCATTGATAATCCGTCCAGCTACCATTTGGGGTTCATTTTCGGTGAAACAATCATTATCCATGTTAAATTTTAGTTCAAAGTCCATTTTTCCTGCCTCCTATGCCGGCCATTGACCGGGCGGGTTAAGGTGTTACGTGGTCGATATCATCTTGAATGTTAAAATTCCAATTTCTAAGGTCAAGGCCATATTGAGGCATAAATCCACCAAGTACATCGGGGTTAAAATGGCCGAGTGTAATAATGGTATTGTCGTCTTTCAATTTTCCGAATCGACCAAAAAGAAATTGTTCTTGATTTGGATTGGTAAACGTCCAAATTTTATAGCATTGTTTCTGGTATTTTTCTTCATACTCCTTTATCCGCCTTTTAATGGCTGGGTTCAATTCGCTTATTCTGTGTTCCCGGTCCGGTTCTTGTATTGCCATGATTCCCTCCTGTTTAGGTTTACGTTAATCCTTCCAGTCTGCCCTTGTGCTTTGTCTGAGCGCGTCAAGGGCAGCAGCAGGGATTAAAGGTTGAAATGTTTTTCAATTTCACGATGATATTTATTAGGTTCGCCGTCAAACCCGCCATTTATATGATAAGATTTATTTTTATCGTGATTTCTTACGTCCACATCGTACAGTCTGTTTTTAGACTCATACGTGTATCGAGTGTACGGGGTATTCCAAACGCTTTCACTTGGAGAACCTTTGAATAAAGTTAATTGTTTCGTTACGTTGCCCTGATAGAATCTGTCTCGTGCTAAGTTCATGATCATTGTCTCCTCGACCCGCTTTCGGCGCGGGTCTGGCCGTGGTTTGGCCGTGGTTTGGTTAAATACAACGCGGTAAGTAAATTTTAAGCATCATGTCGTTATCAAACAATGCATCCAGAACAGATTGAAAGGCTGTTATTTCTGCATCCGCCCTATCGTAAAGCTCTTTGATTTGTGGATTGTCTTTGCCCTTTGAATGACTTTCCCGCATTTCTTTTTTATGTTCAATAATTTCATCCAAGACAATTCTCATTTTACTTTTTAGCATGATCTTGCCTCCTGGTGGTTTGGGGGTTAATGTTTTAAATAATTGAAATAAGCATTAAATATTGCTTGAGTTAAGCCGGGGTTCACTTCGCCGGTCGGTTTATAGATATAATAAGCATTATCATCTATATAGGACCAATTCTCTGTGTTTATATTTTGTGGATTGGTTTGCATTACAACAATTTCAAGATTGTCTGCTATGTCGGTTATTATGTTTTCGATATTGTTGTTTTCGTCTAAAATTATTACTATTTTTTGTCTGTTTGGCATAATATTCTCCGTCCATCTTAAGCCGTTTTAAAAGGTATTTCTTGGAGTACTCGTTGCTGCCAGCGGTACAAATCGCGCCTTTTGCGGGTTACACACGTTTGGCAAGTGGTCTCGTTTTGGGTGTGATTAAAGACCCTGCGGTAATATTTTTTACAATCCTTGCAGCCGTGAAATTGTTTATACGCCATTTCCTATCTCCCTTTATTCATTAGTGTGTATCTTGTCTAACAATATATATTAGTGTATTTAGTATGTCCACTATGAAATCCATTTGCATATTCTAATTGTATTGAGAATCAGTATCAGTAATAGAGCTTGACAGATAATATCTGGTCATGGTAAGGGTGTGCCCATGAACAGTTCTACTCATTGCCTTAGCTGGGTGTTGCCATTTAATCGTGGTAGCACCCCGCTTAATTTCAAGGGCAATACGTTATTGAAAGCTGCCGGCGCTCGCATCCATCGGTGCGCCGATCTCTCCGGGCATGGCAGTGAGACCCGGACTAACGGACGAATAACCGGACGCGCAGACGTTACCTAACAAGCTCTAACGTCACTGGCCGGATAATATCGGCAGCCATAAGATAACAAATACATGCCAATCAGGGCCGTCACAGCGATGGTCTCAACTGTGTCTGATCAGTATCCCTCCTTATTATTGCCTTGACTTTTATTTATTGCTCGTGGTAGTAACTTGGTAGTCAGGAGTACCCAATGCCAGTTAAGAAAGTAGTCAAGCGTAAGCCAGGCAGGCCTAAGAAGAATACAGAAGAGAAACTCCCAGCGTTATCCCGTGATAATTCCTTTCAAATAATTGACATTAATAAAGCCATTGAACTTCGGGTTAAGGGATTAACCTATCAAGAGATTGCCGAATATTTTGGGTGTACTCCTCAAGCAGTTAATCAAAGATTACAGCCATTTATGATTGACCCGGATTTACAGGTCTTTAAGGACAACCGGTCGGAGATATTTGCCAATATTCAATGGCAGTTATTAAAGTCCATTGATAAGAAGGACATTAAACGGACTCCTGTTACCTCCCGGATCACTGGCGCTGCCATCCTTTATGACAAGGAACGTCTGGAAACAGACAAGTCCACCTCTAATGTCCACTTGTACCATGATTTATCCCGTGATGTTACCGACTTAGACCGAGAGCTTAAAGTATTAGGTGAAGCCTTGGGAGAGGACGTGATAGACGGGGAGTATGAGGACGTGGATGAGTAATGAAAGGGATTAGTAATCCTTTGCGCCTGTTATTCGTCAATGATATCAAGGGTATTCAGGGCAGTGTGCCTGGATTGTGCCCATGATTGAAGGGGTTTGGTGGGTGATGGGTGTCCGGCCTGATCGAGGGGGGTGGGGGAACAAATTCACGTATCCGTAATCATGGTTATATAGTGACCCCAGAGTGAAAAAATCAAAAAGAGGTTTTTATGACTTCATATAGTAAATATTATTCAGTCCGCGTGGGCTACAAGAAGGACAGGGCCAAAAAACAGGAAATTATAAATGCCCTAAAAAATAAAGGTTGTATTATTTGTGGATATAATAAATGTCTGCCTGCTTTAGCCATGCACCATATTAAGCCCAGTGAAAAAACAATAGTTGCTGATAAAATGAAGCGCCTTGGCTGGGATAAATTTTACGAGGAATTGAAGAAATGTATTGTAGTTTGCCATAATTGCCATACAGAAATTCATAATGGACTGCATCCTGAGTATTTAGATGATTCGGGTGATAAGATGTATAATATTGAGGAATTAAGCCATAATATGGAATTATCGTTTATGACAAGGCAGTCGGAGTAACCCATAAACAAAAGGAGGTGATTCAAGGTGCCTAAGTTACCGAAACGTAATGTAATCAAGGGTAAGTACGGTGGTAAAAGGGGAGCCAGGAAGAAAATGGCTTCCAAGAAGTACAAGAAACCGAAGAGAAGCTCTGGGGGTGGCTATTAACCTTTAACTCAGGCAGAAAGGACAGGCAGAACAATGACAGGATTAAAAAAAGTAATTGGCTTTTCTATTGTCACGATCCCAATAGTTTCTTTGTTGCTTTGGGGAATAATTACAGCAGGGGAATTTATTGATGTGATCTGTGGCCTCGGGATAGCTATTTTCGTTACGGGCCTTATGCTTTTTGGCCTTTGGTTATTGGAGGAAAAATGATCAAAATAGGTAATGACTACCGAGGCGGGGATCGGCCATGCTTTATTGTGGCTGAGGCAGGATTGGCCCATGAGGGGGATATAGACCTGGCCAAGCAGCTTATCGATCTGGCTGCCGAAGGTGGAGCTCATGCGGTTAAATTTCAGGTATACAAGACTAAGGACTTGATCAGTAAGGAGCGTGATCCGATCCGGTACAAGAACTTCAAGCGTAAGGAACTTCCTTATGAGGCCTTCGTTCAGTTGAAGCAGTACGCCGAGGAACGTAGGCTTATCTGGTTTGCCACGCCACATACAATGGATGCCTTTGAGTTCCTTAAGGGCCTGGGTGTGATGTTGTATAAGGTGGGGTCTGGAGAGGGTATACTTGGCCCTATTGTAGAAGCAGCTCTTAATACCGGGAAGCCTGTTTTTATTTCTACTGGAATGAGAACGGGACATGATGTTTTAAATGCCATAAGGTGGTGTAATACGGACAGGGTGGCGTTCCTTCATTGTGTGAGCCTGTACCCTGTTACGGAAAATCTTGCAAATCTGGCCTTCATGGATAGATTGGCCTGGGATTGTAGGATTCATAATTCCACCATGGGATACAGCGACCATTTCCCGGGTACCTATGCGGTTGAACTGGCGGTGGCTAAGGGAGCAAAGATAATTGAGAAGCACATCAGGCTACCCGAATCCACCGGCCAGGACAACGAGGTGGCCCTGGACCTCAAGGGGTTCAAGAATATGGTCAAGGCCATACAGCGGGTTGAGCGTATGCTTGGTCCTAAAATCAGGCAGTATTCAGATGAGGAAAGGAGTACGGAGAAATGGGCCTTAAAAGGCAGGGATGGATTGCGGCCATTGGAATAATTGTTTTATTGCTGATAGCGGGAAGTGCTTTTGCGGATTCTCAAAAAAAAGTAAAAATTAAAAGGCCTGCAATTTTGGAACGATGTATTTCTGGACATGTTTTTGTAATTGTCCTTTATAACGGGATGGCAACAACAACACAGGTATTTGAAGGGAGGTCGTCCTATTCAAGTAATACGGAGAGATCACTCCCCAAGAGGTGCAAATAATGGGCACTGAAGAGCAAGGACGGGAAGATGCCAAGGTAGAAGTCGTAAAACATATTTGCGATGAATGTTCCTGGAGTGATGATCCTAAACAATGGGAGGCTTGTCGAAGAGGCAAGCCCTTAACTGTGGGTGAATTTGAAGATTTTGTGGCGTCGACCTGGAAACATAAATGAAAATCCTAATCCTCGGCATAGACGGCTACATCGGTTGGCCCCTGGCCCTGCACCTCAAGGACTTGGGCCATGAGGTTTCAGGGGTGGACGCCCTACTCAGGCGGCACCGGGTCAGTCAGCTAGGATCGGAGAGTCTTATCCCTATTGACGGTATCTTCAAGAAACAGCAATCCTTCGACATTGTTCAGCAAAAAATTCATTACATGGAGGAATTGGGCAGCGATTGGGACGTAATAGTCCACCTGGCCGAACAGCCCTCGGCTCCGTGGAGCATGAAGGGAATGGACCCCTCATGGAAGACTCAGAGAGACAATGTCCTCGGGACTCTTCGACTGCTCTGGCTCATGAGGGATAATTGCCCCGATGCCCATCTGGTTAAACTTGGTTCGATGGGTGAATACGGAACTCCCCCTGTGGACGTTATTCCGGAGGGATTTATCGAGGAAGGGCCATTGAAAGGACTGTCTTTCCCGAAACAGCCAGGGAGTTTTTATCACCTATCGAAAGTGTTTGATTCCATGAATATTGAGTTTGCCTGTCGGACCTGGAATATTCGGTGTACGGACATTATGCAGGGTGTGGTATTCGGGCATCTGCCGGGCACCCGGTTTGACTATGATGAATGTTTCGGCACGGTGATTAACCGCTTCTGTGTCCAGGCCGTGGCTGGTATTCCCTTGACGGTGTACGGTTCCGGTAATCAGGTACGTGGTTTCCTGCCGCTCAAGGACAGTATCGAGTGCCTGACCCTGGTTATTGATAATCCACCTGATAAGGCCGAATATAGGGTGTTTAATCAATTTGCGGAAACGTATTCGATTAATTTTATCGCGAATACCGTACAAGAAGTAGTAACCATGGAGTCGGCCATGAATCCCATGGTAATTATAGACCATATTCCTAACCCAAGAAAAGAAGCTGAAGAACATCGGTACAACCCCAAGCACGATAATTTAAAAAGATTGGGTTATAAGCCCGATTGGAATTTTCAGGAAGAAATCAGGCAGTTAATCGAGGCCATTAAGCCTTTCAAGGACAGAATCAGGGAAGAGGTTATTCAACCTCGAATAAATTGGAGGTAAGGTAGGATGGGAATGTTTAATAATGACGGTTTATCGTGGCATTCTAATTCAAGAATTTATACTTCCGAAGAAAAAAAGATGATAAAAGAAAGAGCTAAATCATTGGGAAGGTCTATGTGGAGCATAAGGGAAGAGATTGCTCGAAAAGTTTTTATAGACCTTGAGGATCAAAACACATGAAGGTATGTATAGTCCTGACCACCCGCGGCAATTACGCTAAGTTCAAGAGATTCATTGAGCTGGCCGAGGATGAACCGGGGATTGAGGTTCATAAACTTAAGGTGGATATATCTGGCGTTGGGGATAACTTGTTCAACATAGCTCGCAGATCTGGAGATATGCTAAGGTATTTCGCCAGAGAGTTCGCGAGTATAAGGCCCGACCTTGTAATGATCGTAGGCGACCGATGGGAAACCCACTCAGCGGCCACGGCGGCCTACCTATGTGGTATCCCGATAGCACACCTGGAAGGCGGGGAAATATCGGGTTCCCTGGATAATCACCTGAGATACGCTATTTCCGAACTTAGTACCTATCATTTCCCGTGTACCGATGGGGCGGCCTGGAGGCTCAATGATCGTGGGTATGATAATATCCACATGGTGGGGGCCACCTCGATAGATGTGCTGGCTAATGTGGAGTTAAAGCCACTACCCGGTTATGTCCCTCAAGAATTTCTTCTGGTAGTCCAGCATCCGGATACTTCTAATTATGAAAAAGTGCAAAACGAAGTACACGAATTAGTTTATGCCGCTTTCGCTATGAATTGTCCAATTGTTTGGATCGGTCCTAATATTGACGCTGGCTCAAAAGAGATTACCGGATCTCTAAAGGGTTTTTCTTGGATTAAATTTTATGACTCCCTCCCCATCGAACAATACGGTTATCTCCTGAAACACGCCGCCTGCATCGTGGGTAACAGTAGTTCCGGAATCAGGGAGTCCTGTTTCTTCGGTACGCCCAACGTGAGCGTAGGTAAACGTCAGTATAACCGGGAGCATGGCGGGAACTCGGTATTTGTCGAGGCCGAGAGGAATCAGATTGTCGGGGCGGTGAAAGCCCAGATGTTGTTGTGCCATAGCGAACCTATTTATACTTATGGTGATGGTCATGCTAGCGAGAAGATTTTGGAGGTGATTAAGGGGATATGAAAATTCCTAAAAGGTTAAAAATTGGTGGACACCAATATGAAGTTGAATACCCCTATGCCTTCAGGGAGCGCGGAGACATTACCGGGCAACATGATGCAGAGTCATTAAAAATAAGAATTTCTAATAAAGATTCTTATAGCCATAAAGAAAAACCGGAATCTGTAACAGCTGAAAACTTATTACATGAAATTTTGCATGCGGCAGATTATATTTCTGGGCATGATATTTTTAAGGGCAACGAAGCTGCTATATGCGGAGTGAGCGAAATATTGTTTCAAATATTACGAGATAATAAGTTACATTTCGATGATGTGGAGAAATGATGTATAGACTTATTAATCATATTGATTTAAGCCCTAAAAGCGAAGAATTAATAAGGGAAAATTTTGATGTTCCTAATGGTATGTTGGATGGAGAGGTTGTTTTAGTTCCTACCGGGATGTATTATGGTCGTGAATTCATAGATAAAAATTCATCCCTTAAAATAATCGCCTCAAATACCACCTCAGATCAACACATTGACACAGAATACTGCAAAGAAAAAGGAATCCAGGTAATTACCCTGGCCGGAGATCCGATTCTTCAGGACATTACGGCTGTGGCCGAACTGACCATCTGCTTCATGATCATGCTTACCCGGAACGTGTTTCCGGCCATGAAGTCTGTTTCACGTGAAACATGGGACCGGTATCCTTGCGGTGGCCGGAAGATGCTTAAGAATATGACCGTGGGGATTGTAGGTATGGGTCGGTTGGGACAGATGGTTAAACATCTTATTCCAATAGATATGAAATATAAATATTTTAATTCTAAGTTCGGGAGTAAACATAATAAAATTTTTAAGTATTTGAATGTTTTAAAGCAAGACATCGTAACCGTCCATATTCCCCTTGAAGGCAATGAGCGCCTTTTTAACGCCGAAGTATTCGGTCAGTTCAAGGATGGCGCTTATTTCATAAATACGTCCAGGGGCGAGATCGTGGATGAACAGGCACTGGTAGATGCCCTTGAGTCCGGGAAGCTGGCCGGGGCCGCCACGGACGTACTGGCGGGTGAATTTGAACCTGATTTCGATCTTACCAAGAACCCGCTATGGCAATATGCCCAGGGTCACAATAACCTGTTGATTACCCCGCATATCGGGGGATCGACCGAGGATGCCTGGGAAATGACTCAGGTTCGGATTATTGAAAAAGTGTTGGAGGTGTTGGAATAGTGGGCTTTCATAATAAAGATGCTTGGCGTAGGTGGTTTAACCGTCCCCGTGTATCAATTTGTTATTCTGGCCCCGACCGGCGCAAGGAAGACCATTTTCATGGTGCGTTTGGACGAAAAGAAGGTGGTCATATTTGGACGAAGAGAAAGGGTGATAAATGAAGGTTCTCGGCTTAATCCCGGCATGGAAGGGTGTAAAAAGAAAGGGACTGTGGAGTCTAGGTGGATTAACCCTGGTTGAGTGGGTGATTATAGCCGGCCATCATTCAGGGCTATCGAAGGTTGTTTGCTCGACTGACGATGAGGGTGTTGCAGAGATTTGTGAATTGTACCATGTTCCGGTTTTATGCCGGCCCGAACACCTTCGTTCTCCGAATACCAACGTTACGGACGTTGTTAAGCAGGTTATATCAGAGATCGGAGAGCCATTTGACGCCGTGGCCCTACTGCAAGCCACCTCTCCTTTTGTCTCAGATAGGGTAATTGATAAAGCCATTTCAACCCTTGACGTGAACGAAGATGCTAACAGTGTTCAAACTATAACTAGGTCGCCTCATAATCATCATGCCTACAATCAAAGAGAACTCAAAGATGAATGGTTTATTGATTTCAGGTTTCCCGTGGAACGTGAGGTTTGTTACAATAAACAGTTGAAGCCGGAGTTTTGGATATTTGGGAATCTCGTGATTACTCGAACCGAGGCTATTTTAGAACAAAACATGTTATTTGCCCGTCCGTCCATTGGGATACCAATTTCTCAGGCAGAGGCCGTGGACGTGGACGAAAAGGAAGACATTAAATACGCGGAATGGTTAATAAAGTCAGGGAGGATTAAGTAATGGATCATTTAGGTAGGGAAGAGGGTTACCAATTTATTAACAAGAGAATGGATAATCCGAAGGTTAAGGTGGTCGTATTCTTTAAGGGCTCGCTGAACAAAGTAATATACGAGCTTTCTTGCTGGGAACACGCCAAGGAGTATGCCAGCGATATAATAACGATGGGTTGCATTGTCAATGAGGAGGAAGATGGCGTGAAACATCAAACATATTACCCGGTTCACAGGATAAACAAGGTTAAAATAGTTGACCTATGCCAAAAGAACTCACCAGAAAACAACAAATAGAGCGATTCAAGCAACTGAAGATTCAGAAGATCGAGCTTCAGAAGAAGATGATTGCTTACCGGAATGAAA
>SDBV01004878.1_pt1 | contig 19090 bp, 19 predicted proteins | sample 2277081 | NCBI WGS metagenome assembly SDBV01 (sample SAMN10402039, study PRJNA504765) | marine sediment metagenome | isolation source: marine sediment core GS10_PC15, 223 cmbsf | place: Arctic Ocean: Southern Knipovich Ridge | collected 2010
GGCTGTGCGCCGCGTCCTCACGCCGGTCCTTGATCCTTGTTCGCCCCGATCACCGTTTGCGACGCAGGATTGCCGGGGTCCACGGTCAGCGCGACGTACGAGAGTCCGTAATGCCCGGCGGCGCCGAAACGATCGTAATCGAAAAACCATCCCAACCTTTCGCGCCCACCGTTTGCACCGCCGTCGTATCCGTTTCCGGGTTAGCGGCAAGCATGTCGAAAAACTCGCGCACACCGATAACGTCGGGCTCGTCGTTGGCCATGTCGGCTACCTTGCCGTTACGTACGACGTTGTCTGCGACGATAACCGTGCCTGGCCGCGATAGCTGCAATGTGAGCCGCAGGTACTCTGGGTAGCTGACCTTGTCCGCATCGAGAAAGATGAAATCGAACGGCGGCGTCTTGCTGGCAATCATCTGTTCGAGGCTTTCCGCGGCCAGCCCGGTGATCACTGAAACCTTGCTGGCGAGGCCCGCCACGGCAATATTTTTCCTCGCCACGTCGGCGGTGTCCGGATCGGCTTCGAGCGAGATGAGCGAGCCGCCTTCGGGCAGCGCGCGAGCGAGCCAGATGGCGCTATATCCGCCCAGTGTGCCGAGTTCCAGAATCCTGCGCGCACCGTGGATTCTCGCCAGCAGGTGCAGAAACTTGCCCTGGTTGGGCGCCACGTTGATTGCACGCAAGCCGGCCCGCGAACTGGCTTGCAGCGCTGCGTCGAGCGCCGCGTCGGACTTGACCAGTCCGCGCGAAAAGTAGTCGTCTACCGCGTTCCACGTTTCGGTCGTCATCGTATTCTCCGTCCTTGGGATCTCTTCAAAGCATGGCCTGATCGCGCAACTGATTCGCCCGATGCCGCCGCATGATCAATAACATCACGCCGATCACAAACGAGCTGAAAATGACAATGATCGTCGTGATGGGAATGTGAAACCACACGAGCACCGTGTACAGGCACAGGGTAACGAGGATCGACAGATTCTCGTTGAAGTTCTGCACGGCGATCGAATGTCCAGCCGAAAGGAGGACATGCCCGCGGTGTTGCAGCACGGCGTTCATCGGCACGACAAAGAACCCGGATAGCGCGCCGATGAACGCAAGGAACAGGCACGCTACCGCAATATAGGCCGGTATATGCAAGTGGCCGATGTGGATGACCCATGCAACGGGGAACAGATCACGCGAGAAGAAAGCCATGAGCAGGATTGCTGCGCCAATCGCCAGCCCCACGGGTAGCGTATTTAACGCCCGTCGAAGCGGAATTTTCGCTGCCGCGACAACCGCGCCGATTGCGACGCCGATCGCGACAAACGCCTGCAATATCGAAGCCTGCGAGAGCGACAACCCGAGCGAGTGCTGAGCCCATTGCAGGACGATGAACTGCAATGTCTGCGCGGCACCCCACAGCAAGGTGGTCACCGCGAGGGATATCTGTCCAATCCGGTCCTTCCACAGCACCGTAAAACAGTTGGCAAAATCCTGCACGAGGCGAATGGGACCGTGTTGCTGCGGGGGGTAACGAACGCCGGTGTCCGGAATGCGCAGATTGAAGAGGGCGGCAATCGCATAGATTGCCGTAATAAAGACGATCGCCAGCCTCGCCGCATGGTCCGCAAACGGCAGCGCCTTGTGCAGCAGGTGATGCACGATATGCGGACTGATCAGGATGCCGCCGCACACGGTGCCGAGGACGATCGACAACACCGTGGTGCCTTCCATCCAGCCGTTGGCGGCGACCAGTTTGTCGGGTGGTAGCAGCTCGGTAAGAATGCCGTATTTGGCCGGGGAGTAGGCGGCCGCGCCCAGACCCACGACGCCATATGAGATCAGCGGCGGAATGCCCGCCAGCATAGCGAGGCAACCCGCTGCCTTGACCAGATTGGTGCCGAACATGACGCGGCCTTTAGGGAAGGCATCGGCGAACGCGCCCACGAATGCCGCCAGCGCGACATAGGACAGCACAAAGAACAGCTTCAGAACGGGAGTCATCCACGGCGGCGCATGCTGCTCCGCTAACAGGGCAATGGCCGCGATCAGCAACGCGTTATCGGCAAGCGATGAGAAGAACTGCGCGGCAATGATCGTGTAAAAACCTCGTTTCATGCGCGTCCGGCGTCAGAGAACCTGATGCTGCTGATGGAGGGAGCGGTGGAGTTTTTACTCCGGAGAATACCGGAGAATGTTAAATCCTTTGACCATAATACCGCATGCAATACGATTGATTGCGAGCGCCCGATCATCCGTAGCGCCGCGCGTTGGCGAATCCCGCTGGACCCGCCAACGCGCAGCGTTAAATCATCAATCCATCAAACGCGACTCAGTTCTCAGTTCGAAACATAAGCGACGTAAGGCCCGGTACCGCCGCCCGTGGAGGTGCGACCCTGGAAGCCGTAATACACATGCCGTCCGTAAAAGGCCGGCAGGCCGAAGTCGAGCGCACCTGTTGCGTACACGCCGAGGTCGTTGAACGCGTTGTTGCCCGACGTACTCAGCGTGTTCCCGTTTGCAATGTTGAAGCCGAGCGTCACAGTGCTCGAACCGCTGGCGTTTAGCGTAGCAGTGCGGCCCTGCGTGGTGGTCGGTATATAGAGCAGACTGCTGCCGTCGTGAGGAATCGACGTATCCTGGAGGAACAGGGCGGTCGATCCCGAATCGAAGTACGCTTCGTTGGTGTACGTGGTGCCGTTGTAGGCCGCCGTGAAGTTGCCGCCGGCCGCGTTGGGGAATAGCGTTGCGCCCGCACCCGATAGCGTGTTGTTGCTCTGCGTATCGATGCCGAACACCAGGGTGCCGCTCCCTGTCGCGCTGCCGCTGTCGGCGACCTGCGCCATTTCCAGGATCACGCCGTTGTTGTCCTGCGCCAGCATCGCGGCGGGGTTGGCCACCTGCTGGTTGACGGGCACCGTCGTGACGGCGCCGGCGTTCGTGTAATACACACCGGATACCAGCCCCAGTGCGCACGGGGGCCCGCAGTCCTGCAGATTCACACCAATGCCCATGATGCCGTTTCCGCCGAGCGCGGCCGGTGTTGTCAGCGCGGTGCCGGACTTGCAGGTGTTCGGTACGGCGGTGGTCAGTGACGGGTCTTGCAACACGTGAATCGGCACTGCGGTTGCGGTTTCTCCGGACAGTTTGATGTCCGCGAGGTGCACCGTGCCCCAGCCGTAAGCGCTGGTAAAGCCGGCACATTCGGCGAGCGTCTGGTTGGACGAATCCGGCACCGCTGCGAGCGTATTGAATGTCGCATCCGGAATGACCGAGCGGAACAGGCGCAGCCCGTACGAACCGGTATCGACGATCGCATTCGGAATGGTCGTGCAGTTACCCGAGGCCCCCGTGTTGCTGCCGCAGATCGTGACGCTGACCATGGGCTGATTATGGATGCCGGTGCCCGACACCGAGACCGCCAGTGTGTTGGTGAGGCCGGCAGTCGTCGGCACGGCGGTTGCGTCCGCTGCCAGCACGTTGGTTGACGAGGTGCTGGAGTTCGTGCCGTTGGTGTTCGTGGTAGTGCTCGAACCGGTCGACGACGTGGTGCTGCTCGCTGGGGTAGCCGATACAGCGGTGCTTGCCGGTGCGTCGCTGCCTCCGCCTCCGCCGCCGCAGGCAGCCATGGAGAGTCCGAGCGTCGCGGCGATGATCCACGCGATTTGGCGCATAGTGTTTCCTCGATATTTTTATTGGTTGCTTATTTGATGTCGTCGGCGCTTACGCCCTGCGGCAATGCCTGGGGCAAATAGGCGCGCCCGTGGAACGCGCCCATGTGACCGCCACTTTCGACTACCAGCGCCGACTGACGAACTGCCGCCGGCCCATAGCCGCCGCCGTTCGCGGCATGCGCTGCGGAGAGACCCTGCACGTAGGTCGGAAAGTAGTCGCCGAGCAGCGTTTGCAGCGGCGCTAGCGTTGGGCCTTGCCAGCTCAGCGCGAACACGGTGTTGTTGGCCGTCACGTATTCGTTGACGACGGTGCCCGAGGCGAGCGTGGTCTGGTTGACGGTGTAGCCCCCTGCGCTACTGCTCGCGCCTTGCGCGAGCCGCGCGGTGGCGCTGCTTGCGGCGTTACCGGCGTTAGAGATGACGGCGTATGTCGGGCTGCTGCCCAGTGCCGCATGAGCCGGCGTGAGCGCGGCGAGATCCGTGGCGAACACGGCGAAAGCTACGAGCGTTCGAAGTTTAATTATTGGCATTTTGTTTATCGGTGTGTTTGGAGCATGTGTGTGGGCAACCACAACGCAATCGTCGTAGCTACCCACAGTCGATCATACTGACTGCGCCGTCGATTGATCCGATGAATAGCGACAAGGATCGGGCCTTATTACCGAAATCGGGAATGAAGGGGCGATGGAGTTTTGGCCGCAATGAGATGCCGGGCGAACGCTATGGCCGCCTGTAACGGCATCCGTCTGTGGCGAGGCTCATTTGCGATCGGCGCTTCGCACTGCCCGCGGGACGTTGGAGACCGAGAGCCGGATTGCGTCGATAAGTGCACGCGCAGCGGGCGAAGGCGTCCCCTCGGCGCGAACCGTGAGCCCGATGTCGCGCTGGGTGTTATGCAGCGCAATGTCGAGAACCGCGAGCTGGCCGGATTCGCACTCGTGGTACAGCTGCTGCGCGGACAGCGCCGCCACCATGTCGGTCCCTAGCAGCAGGCCGCGAATCACGGCAAGGTCGGCCGTTTCGACGGTAGGCATGGGCGGCCTCAGCTTCAAACGGCGGAACTGCGATTCGAAGAGTGCGCGTGCCGGGGCGTGGCTGCGCGGCAGTATCCATTGCGCATCGCGCAGGTCCGCAATGGTCAGCCGCCTTGCCGCTGCCAGAGGGTGATCCCGGCGCACCAGCACCACCATCTCCTCCGACATCAGGCGCTCGTTCTGAAGACCACTCGCCGCATCGTTGCTACGCAGCGCGCCCAGAATAAAGTCGATGTCGCCTGCACGCAGCCCCGCGACGAGCGTTTCGTAGGCACTCTCGTCCGTTACCACGCGCACGCCGGGATGCTGCGCGGTCATCCGCGCAATCGCATTCGGAAGAATCAGTGTCCTGCCGAGCGGAAGCGCGCCGACCGTTACCGCGCCCTGGATGCTGCCGTGCAACGCGGCGATATCGTCCGGCACATGCCGCAACTCGTTCAATGCACGGCGTACATGCAGCAGGAAGGTTTCACCTTCGGTGGTCAGCAGAATGCCGCGCGGGTTTCGATGGAACAGGCGCAGCCCCGAGCCGCTTTCGAGGACCCGGATGGCGCTGCTCACGGCCGGCTGGCTGATGCCGAACGTGCTGGCAGCCGTCGGCATGTGCCGATGACGTGCGAGCGCGACGAACAACTGGAGCCGGCGTGCATTCAGCAGATAGGCCGGCAGTGTGCCTTCCGCGAGGGCGCGTCGCCGGACTTGCCGCACGGCACACCACCGCGCGAGCTCTTCGAGTTCGGCAAAGATCCGCTCGCAACGCTCGAGCACGGCACGGCCGACTGGCGTCGGCAACATCCCCGACGGTTTGCGCTCGAAGAGCTGTTCGCCGAGTGCGGCTTCCAGTTCCTGCACCGAGCGCGTGACGGCGGATTGAGCCCGAAACAGTGCCGAGGCTGCGCGCGTCGCGCTGCCCGTATCGGCAACGAGCTTGAAGGCACGCAGATGGGCGAGATTGAGAAGTTCGCTGTTGCTCACGGATGAGGTGCCGATGCGTGGAGTCCGATGACAGGGGCATGATTGACGCCGGCAGCCATGCCGCGCGCCGGCAATCAGATCGACCCGTTTCGTCTGGCGCAAGTATAGCCAGATGTTCACCGCCTCACCACGCGCGACTCGCGTCTTGCGACTTGGTACTTTCGCCATCTGATTTGTTTATGGGCTGCCCTGGTTCACCGCGTCTTGACTGCTTTGGCCCGGAAATCCGGGCTGACCGGGTCTTTGCGTTGATGGGCGTGGCTTCCCGAGTTTTCCAGCCTTGCAACGGTGATGAGAGCGGCGCCAAAGATCCCACGATAAGTGTGCTTTCCTGGCGTTAACCCGTACTTTCGCCAAGCAATGCGACTTGTTTATCTTTAGTCCGAGTATTCAAGGAGACAGACATGCGCAGCGGTCCTGGCACAAGCGGTAACGGATTCAACGGGAGTTGGATGTCGGACGCAACGGCAGAACCGGGCCGTCGGGCAATCATTCGGGCGGGCATCGCCGGAGGTTTGACAGGGGCTGTCTGCATCTGGATTTACGAGGCCCTTGTCTGGGTGGGCGCACAACACCTGATGCCGTTAGCCGGCATTCCGCGCAATGCCACGGGTCTGGTCTTTGGCAAGGCATTTCAGGAATCGATAGGTTTTTGGGCCTATGTGCTCGGCACTGGAATCCATTTCGCCTTCTCGATTGCGTGGGGCATCCTGTTCGCCGCGATCTGGCCTTACTTCCGCCAGCGCGGATATGAGGCAACGCTTGTGGCGCTGTTCTACGCGATCTTCGCCTGGATCGTAATGCACGTAGCCATCTCGATCGCCTCGGACAACCACCCCAATTACTACGATCCCGCGGTGATCATCGGCGGGTTCATGTCTCACTTCTGCTTCACGGTTCCGCTTGCTCTCATCGTGAAGAGGATGCTGGCTTCGCCTGCGCGGTGACGCATCGCATCGAGACGCATCGAAGGCGTGCAACGCCTGCTGCATTCCGCACTCGCAGGGTTTGACGGTTTTTCTGGCGGTTTGAGCGGGCTTTTCAAGGACTACAGGTATGGCAAGGATCATCGGAGGCATCGCTGCCTCGCACACCCCCACTATCGGTTTTGCTTTCGACAAGAACAAGCGTGACGATCCCGTCTGGGCGCCGATCTTCGAGAACTTCGCACCGTTGGCCGAGTGGTTCGCCGACAAGCGTCCCGACGTGATCCTGACCATCTACAACGATCATGTCACCTCGTTTTTCTTCGATCACTACTCGGCGTTTGCACTAGGCGTCGGGCCCGAGTGGCCCGTCGCCGACGAGGGCGGTGGGGCGCGCGATCTGCCCGCTATCAAAGGCCATCCGGGTTTGGCCGCGCATATCGGCAACTCGCTCATGAGCGACGAGTTCGACATGTCGTTCTTTCAGAACAAGGCGCTCGATCATGGCTGCTTTTCACCCTTGTCGATGCTTTTCCCGCACAAGCCCGAATGGCCGGTCAAGCTCGTGCCGTTGCAGATGGGCGTGCTGCAATTGCCGATCCCCAGTGCGCGACGTTTCTACAAGCTGGGCCAGGCGCTAAGACGCGCAATCGAAAGCTATCCTGAAGATCTCAAGGTCGCGATCGTCGCAACAGGTGGCTTGTCGCACCAGGTGCATGGCGAGCGCGCCGGTTTCAACAATACGGATTGGGACCAGCGCTTTCTCGACCTGTTCGAAAGCGACCCTGAGCAACTGGCCGGGATGACGATTGCCGAATACGCCGAGCTTGGCGGATTCGAGGGCGCCGAGGTTGTCATGTGGCTCACCATGCGCGGGGCGTTGCCGGCGAACGTCGTCTGCAAGCATCGCAGCTACTACCTGCCGTCGATGGCAGGCATTGCGACCGCAATCTACGAGAGCACCGCTGGCGAGACGAACCCGGCGATTCTCGAACGCCATCGGCAGCAGATGGCGCTTCAGTTGACCGGCGTCGAGAAGCTCGAGGGCACCTATCCCTTCACGCTAGAGACAGCAGTGAAGGCGTTCCGCATCAACGACTATCTGCATCGGATGGTGGAGCCGGCCCATCGCACAGCCTTCCAGCGCGACCCCGAGACCAGCTTCGAGGCGGCCGGCCTGAGCGAAGAGGAGCGGGATCTGATCCGCCGGCGTGACTGGCGCGGCCTGCTGCATTACGGCGTGATCTTCTTCATGCTCGAAAAGCTTGGGGCGGTGACCGGCGTGTCGAATCTGCACATCTACGCGGCAATGCGCGGAGAAACCCTCGAAGCCTTCCAGCGCACCCGTAACGCGCCCGGCGCACTGTATTCGGTAGCGGGAAAGACAGGTGGAAAGCTCGATTGGGACAGTGCGGATAAAGCAAAGCGTTGATCGGTACCAGCGTACATAACCACGCACATAACAACGCAAATAAATCGCAACCCTATTGCATGGGACGGAGACAGTAGTGATGACAAATGGAAAGATGATCGATATCAAGGCCTTTATCGACGAGCGACCTATCGCGCCTTACCAGTGGCTACTGGTGGCGCTGTGTTTCCTCGTGGTGATTGCCGATGGGATGGACGTCGCCATCATGGGTTTTGTGGCGCCGTCGATCATCCATGACTGGGGCATTTCTCGCCCCGCTTTCGGCCTGGTGATGAGCGCCGCGCCGATTGGTCTGGTGATCGGCGCCCTGGCAGCAGGGCCCGCTTCCGATCGTGTCGGGCGCAAGGGGGTATTGATCGCCTCGGTGTCTCTGTTTGGCGTGTTTACGATTGCGACGGCATTGACCCAGTCGCCGATGGCGATGGCCCTGTTGCGACTGCTGACCGGCATCGGCCTCGGCGCCGCCATGCCCAATACGACGACGCTCCTGTCGGAATACGCGCCACAGCGCAAGCGTTCGCTGCTGATCACCATCATGTTCACCGGTTTCAACCTGGGCTCGGCCCTGATCGGCTTTGCTGCCGGTTGGCTGATTCCCGCCCACGGGTGGCGCTCGGTATTGATTTTCGGTGGCGCCCTGCCGTTGGCGTTGATCCCGCTGCAACTGTGGCTGCTGCCGGAGTCGGCCCGTCTGCTGGCGGTGCGCGGCGCACCGTCCGCGCGTATCGGCGCTGTCCTCGCCCGGGTATGCGGCGCGCGCTTTTCCGGCGACGAGGTGTTCGTCTCCAACGAACCGCGGTTGCCCACGCGCAAGCCGATCGGTGTACTGTTCTCGCACGGCTATGGCCTGATGACGGTGGCCTTGTGGGTCACCTATTTCATGGGCCTTCTGGTGATCTATCTGCTGACCGGGTGGCTGCCCACCTTGATGAAGGACGCCGGCCTGAGTGTGACCACGGCCGCCAACACTACGGCCATGTTCCAGATCGGCGGAACGATTGGCGCGATTCTGGTCGGCTGGACGATGGACAAGATCCGCCCGGCACCCGTGATCAGTGCTGCCTATGTCGGCGGCGCGCTGTGTGTGCTCGGTCTGGGATGGATCGGCGCTTTGTCTTCGTCGCTCACCTTGCTGGTTTTCCTCGCGGGCTTTTGCATGAGTGGCGCGCAGACCGGGCTGAATGCTTTTGCACCGGGCCGGTACCCGACCGCGGCGCGTGCGACCGGGGTGAGCTGGATGTTAGGCATGGGACGCTTCGGCAGCATCTTCGGGTCTGCTATCGGCGGCGCGCTGCTTGGGCTCGGCTGGCAGTTTGGCGCGATTCTGGCCATGCTGGCCATTCCCGCCGCGCTGGCTGCGATTGCGATCTTGCTGGCCCAGCGCACCAGAATCGCCGAGGCTGCTGTGCAAGTCAACGCGGCACACTAGGGAAGCCGGCGCGCGGGACACTCAGGAAAGCGCGCCGGCAATGAATTCATTTTTTGGAAGCAACGATGATCATCGACATTCACGGCCATTACACGACCGCGCCGAAAGCGCTGGAGACATGGCGTAACCGCCAGATTGCGGCCATTGGCACACCGTCCGCGATGCCGATGGTGTCGGAATTGCACATCAGCGACGATGAGTTGCGAGAGTCGATTGAAAGCAACCAGTTGCGCCTGATGCGCGAGCGCGGTCTCGACCTGACCATCTTTAGCCCTCGTGCCAGCTTTATGGCGCATCACATTGGGGATTTTGAAGTCTCCAGCACCTGGGCTGCGATCTGCAATGAGCTGTGCCATCGCGTGAGCCGGCTTTTTCCCGATCATTTCATTCCGGCTGCGATGTTGCCGCAAAGCCCTGGCGTGGATATCGCCACCTGCATCCCCGAGCTCGTCAGGTGTGTGGAGCAGTACGGCAACGTTGCCGTCAACCTCAATCCGGACCCGTCGGGGGGGAATTGGACCAGCCCGCCGCTTTCGGACCGCTACTGGTACCCGATCTACGAGAAGATGGTCGAGTACGACATCCCCGCGATGATCCACGTCAGCACGAGCTGCAACGCGTGCTTTCATACCACGGGCGCGCATTACCTGAACGCGGACACAACGGCATTCATGCAGTGCCTCACCTCGGACCTGTTCCGCGATTTTCCAAGCCTGCGCTTTGTGATCCCGCATGGCGGCGGCGCTGTGCCGTATCACTGGGGCCGCTTCCGCGGGCTGGCGCAGGAGCTGAAAAAGCCGTTGCTGAAGGACCATTTGCTCAACAACGTCTTCTTCGATACCTGTGTTTATCACCAGCCGGGCATCGACCTGCTGACGCGCGTCATTCCCGTGGACAACATCCTGTTCGCGAGCGAGATGATCGGCGCGGTGCGTGGCATCGATCCGGAGACGGGCAACCATTTCGACGACACGAAGCGCTATATCGAAGCCGCGCATATCGATGCAGACGAGCGGTACAAGATCTACGAGGGTAACGCACGACGTGTCTATCCGCGCCTCGACGCAGCGCTCAAAACGAAAGGAAAGTGATCATGTATGAACTGGGAGTCGTATACCGAAACATTCAGCGCGCCGATGGCGATGCGGCCACCGCGCTTGGCGCGCTCGGGTCCGCGACCGTCCACGAGGCGATGGGGCGTGTGGGCCTGATGAAGCCCTATCTGCGTCCAATCTATTCTGGCGCGCAGGTGGGTGGCACGGTCGTCACGGTCCTGCTGCAGCCGGGTGACAACTGGATGCTGCACGTTGCGGCCGAGCAGATCCGGCCGGGCGATATCGTCGTTGCCGCGGTCACGGCGGATTCCACTGACGGCTTCTTTGGCGACCTGCTGGCGACGAGCTTCAAGGCGCGCGGCGCGCGGGGGCTCATTATCGACGCAGGCGTGCGCGATGTGCGCGTGCTCACGGAGATGAGCTTCCCGGTATGGAGCAAGGCGATCTCGTCCAAAGGGACGGTCAAGGCGACGCTTGGGTCGGTAAACATACCGGTGGTGTGCGCTGGGGCGCTGGTGAATCCAGGCGACGTGGTCGTCGCGGACGATGATGGTGTGGCCGTGGTGCCCGCGGCATCCGCGCGGAAGGTGCTCGACAAGGCGGCGGCGCGTGAAGCCCTCGAAAGCGAGAAGCGCGCGAAGCTGGCGAGCGGGGTGCTTGGTCTCGACATGTACAACATGCGCGAACCGTTGCGGCAAGCCGGGCTGCGCTATCTCGACTGAACATGACGGCAAACCGGGTCATGGATCAGATTTCGAAGCCGCTTGCCGGCATCTCTTCGATGGCCACCCGTGGCGTGCTGGCCGAACTCGTCGAAGAGTATCACTGGCGTTCTGGGCAGCGGGTCGTCATCGAGTCGGTCGGAGGCGTTGAGGCTGCCCGGCGTGTGCAGGACGGCGAGCCGTTCGACGTGGCCGTGCTTGCAGCCGACGCAATCGATCGGCTGGCCGATGCCGGCAGGATCGATCCGGGGAGCAAGGTCGATCTGGCCCGTTCGGGCGTGGCTGTGGCGGTGGCAAGCGGCGCGCCGCGCCCCGACATCCGCACTGAAAGGTCGCTGCGCGATGCCATTCTGGCCGCGCGCAGCATCGGCTATTCGACGGGACCGAGCGGTTCGCACCTGGCTCGCCTGTTCGAGCGCTGGGATATCGCTGAGACGATCGCGCCGCGCATCGTGCAGGCTCCCCCCGGTGTGCCGGTGGGCACGCTGATCGCACGCGGGGAGGTCGAACTGGGTTTCCAGCAATGGAGCGAGTTGATGCACTTGCCGGGTATCGATGTGATCGGCTCCTTGCCGCCAGAGATCGAGGCCGTTACCGTTTTCTCGGCGGCGGTATGCAGGAGCTCGCCGCAGCAAGCGGCTGTGGCGGCGCTGCTCGCCTTCCTGGCCTCACCCGAGGCTGACGCCGCCAAGCGTCGTCATGGCATGGAGCCGGCATAGCGCGGAGCGGCATCGCGCTTAAACCGGCCGTCTGCATGATCGCGGCGCTCATTGCAGGAACCGGACCCGCTTCAACGGCAGTGGCCGCGATCCCGCAAGCGTGATCGCGGCCACTGGAACGAGGATGCCTCGTGCCTAGAAGCGGGTGTGCAGACCGACCCGGACAACGGCCTGGGTCGGCGTGTCCGAGGCGTCACCCGAATCGTTCATGCCGTTGATTTGCGCGTCTGCGCCGGAATTGGCCCGTTGATAGACGCCAAGTACGTACACGTCGGTGCTCTTGGAGAGTGCGTAGTCGAGGATGCCGGCAATCTGGTGAGCGTGATTGTTGTCGACGGTCTCATTGCCTTTCATGTACATGTACGAGGCACCTGCACTCAGCTCAGGCGTGAAGTTATAGTGCACGCCGGCCGAGCCTTCATACACCGCAGCACCGTTGGCGGAGTTGTGGACCGTCGTGAACAAAGCATTCGCTACCCAGCCGCCGAAGCGGTAATGCGTGCCCACACCCCAGTTACGCACACTGACTTGCGGCGATCCGGCCGTGTAGTACTTGATGTTGGTAAAGGCCGCGTTGGCGCCGAACGACGCGGCAGCATAGTTGAGCGCGAAGCTCGTGGAGTTGCCCGCGCCGATCGATCCGGCTACGCCGCCAAAGCCATACATCGCGCCTGCGCTGAAACCCGCGAAGACCGGTGAGACGTACTTGAGCGAATTCGTTACGCGCTCGCCAGCCATGCGGTCCCAGTCGAAAGCACCGGTCGCGTTGCTGGGCAGATCGAGCTTCGTGAACGGGCCGGCGCGGAAGTCGTAAAAGTGTCCGGAGAGTTCCGCCGGATCGTCACCGGCGAAGTAGAGCGAGTCGGTCATGAAGTCGTACTGGTTCCCCATCGTGACCTTGCCGAGCTTGTCGTCCACCAGCCCGACAAACGAAAGCCGGCTAAACAGGCTCGAATTCGGCATGAACTCGCCGTTGTCGACCTGAAACTGGTCGACCAGTTCGAAGATGGCCTTGGTACCGCCACCCAGGTCCTCAACGCCGCGGAAACCCCAGAGATTCGGTCCGTTGACCCCGTCGTCCATTTTCACGTTATGTTGACCGGACTGATTGCTGACGTAGGTAATACCGGTATCCACCATGCCGAACAGGGTGACGCTGCTCTGCGCGTGTGCCGCTGTCGTCACGCAGGCCCCGACGAGGACCGCCAACGTGCGCTGCTTGTTTCTCATGCTTGAAGATCTCCTTACTTGTTTTAGTACTGCAAATCGAATGAACCGGTTTGTTTTTTTTTGAGCGGCGTCCTGTTCCGTATCGGGTTGCATCGGAGACGAACCACGATACGTTGAGACGCGAAGATATAGAAAAGCCACTGCGCTCCGAAAGTGCGGGTTAACCAGATTCGACGCGTGAAAAGCGGCTTGATGTGATCGTCATGTTGCGGGAGCGCCCAGCGCAGATGTCACAAAGCGCCGCTTGAATAAGGTTTTATGACAATCCCGGGCACGACGTTTGAACAGCGCGACCGGAGACGCACCGCGGGGTAGGGATAAGCAAAATAGATGACAAACAAAAGAGATCGCAACCGTGTTGGCTAGCGGATGTGACCGCCTGCGTGCCACTATTATGCTCATCGGATGGGCGCGGACCGGAATAGCCGCCTGCCACAGAGATATAGAGGGTCGCCGCTTGTCGCCGACCCCACAGGAGACACGCAATGCTGAAGTGGTTCACGCAATTGTCGACGCCCGAGAAGCGCACCTTCTGGGCCTGTTTCAGCGGCTGGGGCCTCGACGCCATGGACACCCAGATGTATGCCCTTGCGATTCCGACCTTGATCGCGCTGTGGGGCATGACGCGCGGGCAAGCGGGACTGCTGGGCACGACGGTGCTCATCATGGCGGCGCTGGGCGGCTGGGGCGCGGGTATTCTGGCCGACCGTTATGGCCGCGTGCGCGTGCTGCAGTGGACGATCGTATGGTTTTCCGCGTTCACGCTGCTGTCCGCCTTCACCGGTTCGTTCTGGCAACTCATGCTGACGCGTAGCCTGCAAGGCATCGGCTTCGGCGGCGAGTGGGCAGTGGGTGCGGTTCTGATCAGCGAAACCATCAACCGTGAAGTGCGCGGCCGGGTGGTGGGCGCGCTGCAGGCGGGCTGGGCGGTCGGCTACGGCATTGCCGTCCTGTTGTCTACCGTCATGTTCGACTATCTGCCTGCGGCTATCGCATGGCGTGTCCTGTTTGGCCTGGGGATTTTGCCCGCCGTGCTGGTGTTATGGATCCGGCGCAATATTCAGGAGGCGCCTGTCTATGCCAGGACACACGCGCAGCGCCAACGCAGTACTGCGAGCATGTGGGACGTGTTTGCAGCGCCGTTGCGCGGCACCACCCTCAAAGCCATTCTGCTCACGTTCGGTATCTACGGCGGCAACTATGTGATGATCACATGGCTGCCCGCCTATCTGAAGCTCGGCTTGCATCTGTCGATCAATGACGTCGGCGGTTATCTGGCGTTGAATATCCTGGGCTCTTTCGCAGGAGCGTTTCTGAACGGCTGGATGGCCGATCGCTTCGGACGCCGCCGTACGTTTATCACCATCGCCTGCTGCCAGGCTGTTGCTGTCGCGATCTATACCTTTGCGCCGATCGGTCTTGGCGTGACGATGTTGTTCGGCTTCGTACTGGGTACCTTGCAATCGGGGACGGCAGCCGGCACGGGGGCGTATATCGCGGAGCTGTTCCCGACCAGCATCCGCGGCTCGGCGCAGGGCCTCTGCGGTAACGCGGGTCGCGCACTGGGCGCGGTGATGCCGACGCTAGTCGGCGTCCTGAGTGCGAGCATGCCGTTGGGCGCGGCAATGGGATTGTGCGCGGCGCTGTCGTACTTTCTGGTGGTGGCAGCGGCATGGATGCTGCCGGAGACACGCGGACGGGATCTCACCGAGGTGGTGGAAGCGGCGCAGCCCACGGTGCCCGCGGCCCAGCCGGGGGAGGCGGGATCCTGATTGCACACCGGCTGCAACCCTGATGTTGGCGGATAGCGACTAAAGCTTGACGCATCCAATCGATATGTGACTCCGTACGTTACCTGGGTAGAGGCATACCGTGGACACAGCGCTTGGATAAAGCGCGTGGACATAGCGCGACGCGGCAATGCGCGTATCCCGTCCAAGGCTTAACGGAACCGGCTTCATGATCACAAACCCGATCGGCAATCCAAAGGTAGCGATTCTGGCTAGCGTTCTGATGGGCGCGCTCACGGTCACAGTCTTTATGCTGCGTCCGGGCAAGGGCGGCTTGCCCGCCGATCCGGCCAGTTTTGAGCATCGGGGCGTGCTGCCTGCCGGTGCTCCGGATGGTCCGCATGCCGCATGGCTGGCGACGGGCAAGGTCGCGGTCCAGGCAGATCGCCGTTTGGACGCGAGCCATGCGGCCGTTCTTGATGCTGTTCGCGCAAGCCTGCAACGTAACGACCTTGCTTCGGCGAGGGTGTTGCTGGGTGCAGAGCAGACGCTTTACAAAGACGATCCGCGGCTCATCGCGCTGCAAAGCGAATTGCAGGCGCGCGAAGGCGGCGTGAACCGTGCGTTGCCGCCTGGGCATGTGGTCGAGGCACCGGCAACGTTGCACCCGCATCGGTTTGCCTCGCGATCCTCGTCTCCAATGGAGCATGCGCACCGCGTCCTGGCGTTGAGCCACGAGCGTGCGGGTCGTCCGCCGCAATACGCGCGGAGTACGTGGACGCCCGAAGTCGAATCGGCAAGCGGAACGAGCAATAAGCCTGAAGAATCACGTTCCATTCCGGCGAGTCCGCAGTTAGCTATTGCTTCGCCCGTGTTGGCCCAGCCAGCCGCCGAAGTGTCAGCCTCCGCGCAATCGGTTGCGCTCCCACCGCCGGCGACACACGTTGTGCAGACGACGCAAAGCGATCCCGTGCGCGCGCCGACGCCAACGGTGTCGACTCAGGCGCCGAAAACCCGCGCCGAGGTACGCATGGAGGTCGAGCGTGCCCGTTCGGACGGCGCCCTGCCGCGTTTCGGCAATCCCGATCCTGCCGGACCGGGTGGTGCGCCGAGCCGGACAGCCCATGCGGTGGCGCTTGACTGGTAGCCACTCTGCTGCGTCGAGTGCCAGGCGGTGGCGTGCGGCCTTGCAACCGGTATTCCCCAGCATCGTCCTCGCGTCCTCGGACAAGACGCATTCGAACGCCTGCCCAACAGCGCTTTCATCCTGACCAGCGTTTCCTCTGACGAAAATGGCATGCAGAGCCATGCTTCGACGCACAACCGCTGGCGCGTCCGCAAGGATCAGCCTGTGCCAATTGCGCTAACACGATGACGAGGCGGTTTATTCCCCGGGATCTTGCGTTTCGCGCTTAAACGGCGTTCCAGGCGCATAGCGACGTTCCGTTGCACGTCTTTTTTTGCTTTGCCGGGAATAAACCCTGTGCAAGTTGGGTTCTCCATCACGTAGGCCGACCCAAACTCACTGGAGTTCATCATGAAGAAAATCGCATTTGCCGTGTTGTCTGTCGCCGTACTCGCTTCATCGAGCGCTTTCGCCGAAGGAAAGACACGGGCTCAGGTGTATCGGGAACTGATCGAAGCGCAACAAAACGGTCTTGGCTATGTGACCGACTCGTCATACCCGGACGTCAACCCGATCTTCGCGCAACAGGTGGAGCGGCTGCAGCAACAGGCGCGGGCATCGTCGGCAAATGACGGCAAGATTGCTGCCGTCTACGAATCAGGTAGTAGTGCGAATCAGTAAGAGAAAGATATTTCTGTTTAGATTTTGTTGAAAAATCTGGAATACCCGACGCAGTTTTGATGTTCACCTCGATGAATGCGTCACCCACCCACTATCAGTTAGGAGTTTGAAATGAAAAGCTTTGCAAAGATCACCCTTTCGGTTGCCCTTCTCGCTTCGACGGGCGTGTTTTCAACTGCCTTCGCACAGGGAACGAGCCGTGCCGAGGTCTACGCCGACCTCGTGCGTGTCGAGCAAGCCGGCTACAATCCCGCCGCGTCGAGCGACACGAGCTATCCGGCCGACGTTCAGGCTGCCGAAGCGAAGCTTGCCGCTCAAGGCAACGAGCGCGTCGCGAATGACGCGTCCGTCGATGCGGCGAGCGTGGGCGGCGCCATGTCGGGCTCCAGTTCAAGCGGTGCCCACATGCCGCTCAAGGCAGCGGATTGCGTCGGTCCGGTCAGCTTCTGCAATCTCTATTCTGGAAGCTAGGTTTTGGCAGCCAGGCACACGGCGGTTGCGGCGAACTGCGCGATCCTTAAGCAGGCAACCGCCAGCCGTTCGCTCGCAACCAGCCGTCGCCAACGTTTCGGGTTTGCCGCACTTGCGCGTTTCATCCATTACGCTTCTTATTCAGATGTGACGCTGGTTCTTGAGCCAACTGCGGAGGGGCTCTTAGATGAAACCACTACTCGGATTGCTTGCGGTCTTTATCGTGGCGATGCTCGCCGCGGTGTTTGCCGGCCAGTATGGCGAGGCAGTGGTGCGCATGGCCGGTTATGTGGCGACGCTGGCCTTAGGCGGCATGGTGGCGCTGCTGGTGCAAAACTGGAAGAACCGCCGGCCGCGACGCTAGCGAAGCCGGCCATCACTGCAAGCCCCCGCGTAAGACATACCGGGTGTATGTCATTTTTTCCCTGCCTGGGCGTTTGAAGCCCGCACTTCGCTACACGCCTTCTTCTTCGTCTCTTTCCTTGTTCTTAGCCCCGCCTTGAGCGGCCCGATTGCCTGTTGGCGCCTGCGCAGGCAGCCATGGGGCGACGTGGCCCGCATTTTGCGACTACGGGTGTAGCTGCGAATGACAGGCTTACCGTTCAGGGAGGGTACATGAACAAAGACCAGATCGGGTGCCGCTACCGGTAATTGTTGTCCCGGTTGGCCGCGGCTCAACTGTCCCATTCACATAAGAGAAGGAATCCACCATGCGTCGCCGACAATTTATTCTCTCGACAAGCGCAGCGCTTGCCTCGACAGGTCTCGCGCTAGCTGGCTGCACGACGACTCCGCCGTCCTCCGACACCGGCTCGTCTACCGACGCGGGCAAGCGTCAGACCATCAACGCCGGGGTCGACTCGACACTGTCCCGCCTATATGACACCGTGCACGGCTCTCGCGAGCTCCTCTCCAAGGCACAAGGCGTGCTGGTGTTCCCCTCGGTTATCGCCGCCGGCTTCTGGGTGGGCGGTCAGTACGGGCAGGGCGCACTGCGCGTGGCAGGGCGAACCACCGGTTACTACAGCATTGCTGCGGGATCCTTCGGTCTGCAGATTGGTGCGCAATCCAAGGCGATTGTGTTCCTGTTCATGACGCAGGACGCGCTCAATAAATTCCGCGAAAGCCAGGGTTGGGCGGCGGGTGCGGATGCGACCGTGGCGGTCGTCAAGGTGGGGGCGAACGGCGATATCGACACCTCGACCGCAACGAGCCCGGTACAGGCCTTTGTGCTGACCAACGCAGGGCTGATGGCGGGTGTCTCGCTGGAAGGCTCGAAGATCTCGCGTCTGGTGATCTGAGCGGGGGGGACGGTCAACCCATGACCGTCCCACGGCTTTCACGTTCTGCGTCGCTCTTTACCTAAGCGTACGCAGAATGCCAGCCGCCGAGCAGGCGGTCTACCGCTTCACGTGCGTCGCGGATCGCGTCAGCAAAGGCGTCGTCAAGCGCGTCTGCCGGGTGCACGCCGGGCGCTTCGTGCTCGTAACGGGCGGCATGATGATCGCCCAGTTGCCGTGCGAGCGTGCGGCGAATCTTCAGGCCGTGGCCGTCTCCCGGGACGCCTTCTACCCGTATCCGGTAGCCTCTATACGTCTCGCTGTGCTCGTGTGTCATGACGACCGTGCCGCTGCGCAGAGTTGAACGTTCGGGGCCGAGGGGCAACCTGCGCTCAGGCCGAGGCAACGGCGGCGCCCGCGCTGAGCGGGCGTTTCAGCAAGCCGACCGCCACCGCGGTGACGAGCGTTCCAACCGCGATCGCCACGACGTACATGCCAAGATGCGTGACAGCATTCGGAATGGGCAACACGAAAATACCGCCGTGAGGCACCTTCAGTTCCACGCCTGCGGCCATCGAAATCGCGCCCGTAATCGCCGAGCCTGCCACGCACGCCGGAATGATCC
>SDBV01004879.1_pt1 | contig 19088 bp, 18 predicted proteins | sample 2277081 | NCBI WGS metagenome assembly SDBV01 (sample SAMN10402039, study PRJNA504765) | marine sediment metagenome | isolation source: marine sediment core GS10_PC15, 223 cmbsf | place: Arctic Ocean: Southern Knipovich Ridge | collected 2010
TTAGACAGGTAAAAGGAGAGAAAATAAACACAAAATATGTGATTACTTCTTTGCCAGAGGAAAAAGCATACCTTCAAGTAATCCAAATGCCAAAAGTGCCAGAAGAGAATCTAAGATCAGCTGTGATTTATGAAGCTGAAAACTATATCCCAACCCCTCTAGACCAAGTTTATTTGGATTTTCAAATTGTCCCTTCTTTGACAAATAATTTAGACCATTATGATATTTTAATTGCTGCTCTTCCTAAACTAACTGTTGATCCTTATGTCTCATCTTTAAAGCTGGCAGGATTAGAACCAGTTGCTTTAGAAATTGAATCACTGGCCATTGCCAGAGCCATAATAGAAAATCAAAAAACAGAATCTCCTATACTTTTAATTGATTTTGGAGCAACAAGAACAAGCTTCATAATATTTTCTGGCCATACACTGAGGTTTACTTCTTCAATTTCAGTTTCTTCAACTCATTTTACTGAGATTATTTCAAAAGCTTTGAATATAACAACAAATAAGGCAGAAGCTTTGAAAATAAAACATGGATTAACCGGAAAAACTAATGCAGGTAAGAAGGGGAAAACAAAAGATAAGGAACAAAAAAAAGTCTTTGAAGCTTTAATTCCAGTTTTAGTTGATTTAACCCAACAAATAAGAAAGCACTTGGAATATTACCGAACTCATGCCAGCCATGAACATTTAGATCCTAAGAATAAAGAGGTTTCAAAGATTTTGCTGTGCGGAGGAGGCTCAAATTTAAAAGGCCTTGATGAACTTTTATCAATGGAATTAAAACTGCCTGTTGAAATTGGAAATCCTTGGATAAATATTTCTCAAAAAGAACAAATTGGATTTAATAAAGAACAATCTTTAGCATTTACAACAGCTTTAGGTCTTAGTGTAAGGGCAATAAAAGAAAATAACGAAATTTAAATGATTAACCTACTTCCTTTAAAACAAAAACAGGCGCTTTTGCAAGAAGAACGTTTTAGATTAACGCTTATTCTGGGCACTCTTTTTTTGGCTTTTTTAATCTGTTTATCTTTAATCCTTTTTTTAATTAAAAACTATACATTATGGGACCTGGAAGCTCAAAAAATATTAATTCAGGAAAAAGAAAGGACTCTTTCTTTAAGTCAAGAATTAGAAAAAGAAATGAAAGAAGCAAATCTTTTTCTTGCTAACTTAATTTCTTTTTATGATGAGAAAGTAAGCGCAGCCCAAGTTTTAGAAATTATTGATGACACTCTTACTGATGGTGTTTATTTAACTGGTTTTGATTTTGCTATTCCTGTAATTAAAAGAGAGGAGAAATCGCGTATCGCACTTAGAGGCTTTTCTCCTGATAGAGAAACACTATTAACATTTCAATCAAATCTTAAAAATAAGGAAAGGTTTTCTGAAATTTATTTTTCTCCTGAAAGCTGGATAGAGCCAGAAAATGTGGAGTTCAATGTTACTTTTAGATTTAATAATGAAATAAAATGACACTAGAAAACAAAGCAAAATTATCATTTGTTGTCTTTCTTGGCATAAGTATTCTAATAATAGTTTTTTCTATTTATCCTCTTTTCAAAAGCATTAATGATAATGCAGTAGAATTGTCATTTAAAAAACAGGATGCCCTATATTTAGACAATAAACTTGAAAACATTGATGAATTTAAAAGAAACTATAAAGAAATAAAGGGCAATTTAGAGAAAGGTGAAAATCTGTTTGCCACATCAGAAGCACCAGTAGATTTTATTGGTTTCTTAGAGGAAATCTCAAAAAACACTTATATTTCTATTGAGATAGCCCCTTCTCCCTTAGCTAAATCTTTAAATGACCCCTGGTTTTCAATGGTTTTTCAAATTAGAGCTGTTTCTGGTTTTAGGAATTTTTTGGAATTTATTGAAAAATTAGAAACAGGCCCTTATCTAACCCAGATTAAAAGCTTAAACATTACTCGCTTAACAAGTGAAGCCCTAAGAGCAAAAAGCCTAATCGGATATTCTATTGGTGATGTCAGGTCTGATTTTTCTGTTAAAGTCTTTGCAGATCAAACATTAGAGTTATGAAAAAGTTAAAAATAATTAAAATTGAAGAATTGAAAACTATTATTAAAAAACTGCCTAAAAAATTGGCAGAAAAAGCTTTTTTAAGTTTTTTGGGCCTCTTTATACTTTCAGTGATTTTTGGCATAATTATTTTCTACAAATACGGGATTGAACCAGAAGAAACAATACCAGAAACTAGTAAGGTTGGTCTGCAATTCAAGTCAGATCTGTATCAGCAAGTGCTTGAAATTTGGCAAAACACTGAACAAAACTTTGAAAAAACTGATACTAAACAATATCCAAACCTTTTTGTCAGATAATAAAAGTAGAACCTGGGATTTGATTTTTTCTGATTTTAAGATAAAATGATGATATCCTTTTCGCATACAAGTCCCCGTAGTTCAACGGATAGAACACCGGCCTTCTAAGCCGGATATGGGGGTTCGATTCCCTCCGGGGACACTAAAAATTATGTTAAAAACAAAGAAAAAAGAAAAAATCATTAAAGATCACAAAAAGCACGAACAAGATACTGGCTCACCAGAAGTGCAGATTGCATTACTCAGCGAGCAAATAAAAGAGCTTTTAAGTCATTTAAAAAAACATCCAAAAGACCTTCATTCAAAAAAAGGTTTACTTAAAATGGTTTCGAAAAGAAGAAATCTTTTAAAATTCCTTAAAAGTGAAAGCACAAGAAGGTATAATGCAATTATTAAAAAAGTAGGGCTTAAAAGATAGTTATGACCATGAAACATGTTAATCAAAGAGTTGCGCTCTTAATTGACGTTCAAAATCTTTATCATTCTGCAAAAAATCTCCATAGTGCGCGAGTTAATTTTAATGAGATTTTAAAAACAGCTGTTAGTAAGAGAAGTTTAATAAGAGCTTTTGCCTATGTGGTTAGCACAAAAACTGGTGAAGAAAAGCCTTTTTTTGAAGCTTTGATCAAGCTTGGAATTGAAACTAAGGTACGTGAACTGCAAGAATTTTATGGGGGGCTAAAAAAAGCAGACTGGGATGTCGGGATTGCTGTTGATGCAATTAGGATATCAGATAATGTTGACACTATTATTTTAGCATCAGGAGATGGTGATTTTCTGCAGTTGATTGAATATTTAAAACATAAAGGAAAAAGAGTTGAAATTATTGCTTTTGGAAGATCAGCTTCTTCAATGCTCAAAAAAGGAGCTGATGAATTTATTGATATGGATAAAAACCCAAGAAGATACCTTTTGAAAAAATAATAGTTAATAATAATTTTGTGGCTGAAAAATTAAAATTAGAAATTGCTAAAAGAAATTTAATAGTTGAAATTTCAAACCTAGCAGAACAAAGTAATGGTTCTGTTTTTGTTCAGTATGGGGAAACAATGGTTTTGGCAACTGCAGTAATGTCAGCCAGAGAAACTCATCTTGATTATTTCCCTCTTAGTGTTAATTATGAGGAAAAATTCTATGCAGCTGGAAAGATTAAGGGGCCAAGATACGTTAAAAGAGAAGGCAGGCCAACAGATGAAGCAATCTGTAATTCAAGATTAATTGACAGGGCTATCAGGCCATTATTTAATCAAACACTAAAAAGAGATATCCAGGTTATAATAACTATTCTTTCCTGGGACGGAGAAAATGATCCTGATATTTTAGGATTAATAGCATCGTCGTTAGCTCTTTCAATATCTGATATACCATGGCAAGGGCCTTTGGCAGCAATAAGAGTGGGAAGAATTGAAGAAAAGTTTGTTTTGAACCCTACTTATGAACAAGTTGAGAAAAGTGATATGAATGTTGTTTTTTCCGCAGTAGAATCAGAAAAAGAGATTTTAGTTAACATGATAGAAGGAAACTTTAATGAAATAAATGATTCTTTAATTTTCGATGCTTATAAATTTGCAAAGCCTTATCTTAAAAAAATAATTGATTTTCAGAATGAAATTATACAGAAAAAAGGGGAAGAAAAAATCACTATACCGGGCTTTACAAAAGAAATTGAGTTGGAAAATGAAGTTGGTAAAATTTTAAAAGATAATCTGGAAAAAGCGCTTTTCCAAAAAGATAAGAAGTTAAGAAAAAGTGAGATTGGTCAATTAAAAGAGCAGGTGATTGTTTTTGCAAAAGATAATTATCCGGAGAAAATAAAGCGCGCTATTGATATTTTTGATGAACAAGTTAAGAAAATTCTGAGAGTTAATATTTTAGAAAAAGAAAAAAGAATTGATGGAAGAAAATTAAATGAAATACGAAAACTTGATTCTAGAATAGGGCTTATCCCAAGAAGTCATGGATCAGGGTTATTCTTAAGGGGCCAGACAAAGTCCTTATCAATTCTTACATTAGGTGCGCCTGGTGATGTTCAATTTTTAGAAGGAATGGAAGTTGTAGGTAAAAAACGCTTTATGCATCATTATAACTTTCCTCCTTATTCTGTAGGAGAAGCAAGGCCAATCAGAGGACCAGGCAGAAGGGAAATAGGTCATGGTATTTTAGCTGAAAAATCTTTAGCACCTTTAATTCCTCCTTCTGATGAATTTCCTTATACAATAAGAATTGTTTCTGAAATACTTTCTTCTAATGGTTCAACGAGTATGGCTTCAGTGTGCAGTTCATCTTTAGCACTCATGGATGCTGGAGTACCAATTAGAACATCTGTAGCTGGAATTTCTATTGGTTTAGTTGTTGAACCTGGAGTGAAGTTCCCAACCAGTAAAACCAATTACAAGCTTTTAACTGACATTCAAGGATCTGAAGATCATAATGGTGACATGGATTTTAAATTAGCGGGCACTAGAAAAGGGGTAACAGCAATTCAAATGGACATAAAAGTGGGAGGAATTACAGAAAAGATATTTAAAGAGTCTTTGGAAAAAGCAAAGAAATCAAGACTTGAAATTTTAAATGAAATGAAAAAAGTCATAGAAAAACCACGACCGAAACTATCTCCTCATGCTCCAAGAATATTAGTTCTTCAGATCAATCCAGAAAAAATTGGCAAAGTTATTGGACCAGGAGGTAAAGTAATAAATGAAATAATTGAAGAGTGCAGTGTTTCAATTGATATTGAAGAATCTGGAAAAGTTTTCATTACTGCTGAAAAAGAAGAGGCTGCGAAAAAAGCTGTTTCATGGATAGAAAACCTTACCAGAGAAGTTAAGGTTGGAGAAGTTTTTCAAGGCAAAGTAATACGAGTGCTTGATTTTGGTGCTTTTGTTGAAATCCTTCCTGGACAAGATGGTTTGATTCATATCTCTAAATTAGCCCCGTACAGGGTGCAAAAAGTTACAGACATTGTTAAAATAGGAGATATGGTAGAAGTTAAAATAATTTCTATTGACGAACAAGGAAGAATAAATCTCTCTCTTAATAAAAAAAATGCAGGAGCAAAAAAACGAAGATAATAAAAAAGAATTGAAACTTTTAAAAACTAAAACCAGAGCTCCTTTAAAAGGAGCTCAGGAAAGATTAAGAAGATCTCCAGTTGGTGAAGAGCAAAGTGCTTTTCCTCAACAAGAGCAGCAGCCTGCTTCTGCTCCAACTATTCCAACTCCATCTCCGCAAGGACAGCCTGAGAAAATACCGGAGTCAACTCCGGCCCCAACACCAAGACCAGAGCCAGAGCCAAAGCCAGAACCAGCTCCAGCTCCAGTACCAGCACCCAAACCAGAACCAATGCCTGTACCGCAAGTTTCAAAACAAGAAGCAAAACAAGAACTGAAAAAAGCTCTGGAACAAGAACCAAGCTTAAAAGATGTAATACCTGCGCCTGAAAAACCCAAGATAGAACCTGAAGAACCTAAGATAGAGTCTGAAAAACCAGTGCCACAGCCTGTTTATGAAAAACCAGAGGCACCTCCAGCTCCAAAAGAAGAAAAGTTAGAACGCTTGAAAAGAGAGGAAGTTAGAACAATGCAAAAAGATATTAAAAGACAGAGAGAGTTTGAGGTAAAACAAGAAAGACAAAAGATTGTAGGCTTACAGCAAGAAAAACAAAAACCAAGACCAATACCCGAAGGAACTAAACCAGATATTTCAAAGCCACCGGCATTAGAAGAACCTTTAATCCCTAAACCGCCAGTATCTCCATCTTCTTCAAAAAAGATTTTTACTAGAGTGGTTTTTTCTGTTATTTTATTTTTAATTATTGGATTTGGTTATTGGTTTCTTTCTCAAAGGCAGGAATCAACAACTGAAGAAGAAGCTTCTCAACAAGAACAAGAAATTGTTGAACAAGAACCAGAAGAAGAACCAGAAATTGCAGTTTCTAAATCTTTGATCTCTATTAAAGACACATTAACTTTTAATGCAACGAGTTCTGAAAGTTTAAGTAAAATCTATACTCAAATCATTACCCAATCTTTAACAGAAAATGAGTTTGTACGTATTGTCATTAAAAATGAAGATGAAAAGCGATTGCTGACTTTAGATGAAATTGCAAGTGCTTTTGGCATTACAATTCCTTCTGATGTTTTAGAAAGCTTGAAAACAGATTCCTTAAACCTACTAGTTTATCCTCAAGAACATGGCAAAAGAGCTGTAATAATCTCAGAGATTGAAAGCAAGCAGAATTTAAATACAGCGCTCTTGGCCTGGGAAAATGAAGTAATTGCAAATGGATTAAATGTTTTGGGACAAACAATTCCAACCATTTCAACAGGCTTTAGAGATTATGCTTTTGAAAATATTCCTTTCCGCTTTTTAACAATATCAATGAATGATTTAGGAATCTGTTATGTTGTATATAATAATTACTTTGCCCTGAGCTCTTCTTTTAAAAGTATAGAAGAAACAATAAAAGCTTTTGAACAGCAGACAGTTATAAATGAATTGAAAGATAAAGCTGGCCAGTTATTTATCGTTGGATTTAAAGGAAAAACAGTTGATTCAAACCTAGAGCAGTTTTTTAAAGAATATAAGCCAGGTGGTGTACTTCTTTTGTCTGAGAACATTGAAAATGAAGAACAATTAAAAACTTTAACTGCTGATCTTCAGGCTCTTTCGGAAAAAGAAACAGGGTTGCCTCTTTTTATTGCTGTTGACCAGGAAGGAGGCCCAATATCAAGAATTGATTTTTTAACAGAAAAAACCAAGCAATCTGAAATCACAAGTGAGAATTACGCTTATGCAGTTGGGCTTAAAAGAGGTGAAGAACTTAAAAATCTAGGAGTAAACCTTAACTTATTTCCTGTTTTGGATAGTGCTCAAAGCAGTGACTTTGTTTATGAGCGTTCGTTTCAAAAACCAGTTGAAACCATGGGCAATCTAGCAAAATCCATTATTACAGGACAAAAAGAGGCTGGCATTTTAACTGCCATCAAACATTTTCCTGGCTATGTAAATATTGATTTTAATCCTGAAGATAGATTAGCTACAACCGATCTTCCAGAAACATCTCAGTTTAAAACAGCTCTTGAATCAAATCCTGAGATAGTAATGAGCTCAAATGTAATTTATTCTGATCTTGATCCTAATCTGCCTTTTTCATTCTCTTCAACAAGTATTGAGTTCTTAAAAAGTGAATTAGGTTCTGACATTTTAATTATTTCTGATGATTTAAGCCAAAACTCATTGCTTAATAATTTTACTTTAAAAGAAATAATGACTAAACCAATTTTAGCTGGGAATGATATTTTGATTTTCTCTGGCTGGCGAAGTCCGGTCAATGAAGCTTTAGATGAGTTTTTAAAAGCTATAGAAAGTCAGGAAATTTCACAAGATATTATTAATAATGCTTATTTAAAGATTTCTCAGCTTAAAGCTAATCTAGAATAATAAAAATATGGATAAAAAAGATACCCAACAAATACAAGAGAGATTAATAAAAGAAAAAGCTCAAATCGAAAAACAGCTTAAATCTTTTGCTGACAAAGATGAGAATTTAAAAGGAGATTGGGACACCAGATTTCCTAAATGGGATGGTGGCTCTGGCAGTTCAGCACTAGAAACTGCAGCTGATGCAGTTGAAGAATACAGCAGTCTTTTGCCAATAGAGCACAATTTGGAGCTCAGGCTTCAGAATATTGATGAAGCTTTAGAAAGAATAAAAAAAGGCACTTATGGAATTTGTGAAAAATGCAAAAAACAGATTTCTAGTCAAAGATTGAAAATCAATCCAGAAGCAAAGTTCTGCATGGATTGCCAGTCAAAATCTTAAACCTGTTTAAAATGTAAAGACTTTAAAAAGCTGCTCTGGGCAGCTTTTTTGTTTTGAATATGTTTTTAAAAAATATTTATCTAAATGGATTGCTGGCTCCTCGGACACTAAAGTGAACATGGCAGCCTGTAGACATTCCAGCGCCAGGAGTTCCTGGCATACCACCCATTAAAGCAATTGTCTGGCCTTGATACACAGTATCTCCTGGACTGACCCAGCTTGTTTGAATGTGTCCATACATTGTCACGACTCCATTTGGATGAAGAATTGTAATATTGTTTCCTGCTCCACTAAAGGCCCAACGAGAAGTAGATTGAGTTAAATTCACCCTTAAAACCTGCCCTCCTGCTGCAGCACGAATTGCTTCTCCGCATTTACCATGGCTAAAATCAATTGCATTATACCAGTGAATGTTTTGAGTGATTCTGCAAGGAGCAGATATGGGACACATAAAATAGCTTTTACTTAGTGGCACCCATGTCCTAGCATATTGAGTTACTGTAGGCATTGTTCCATTTGGAATGATTAAAATATCTCCAACAAATATGTCAGCTTCTCCAGAAAGCTGATTATATGAGGTTATTTCTTCTGATTTAGCCTTATAAATTGCAGCTATATCACTTACAGTTTCTCCAGCTTTTACGTGGTGAATAACACCTGTAACTGGAGGAATTATTAATTTCTGACCAGGTCTTATTAAAACAGTATGAGTTAGTTCATTAGCCCACATTAGAGTTTCCAAAGAAACATTGAATATGCTAGTAATTTTCCAAAGAGTGTCTCCGTCTTCAACAGTGTATTCAATAATTTCTCTTCTTTGAACGTCTTCAATATCTAAACCACCAACCAAAGCACCTAAAACCTGTGGTGTTAGAACGTAAGGAGGAATGGCTGCTTTAAAACTATTATCGTCAATAGTGATAAGCTCTGGCAGTTCTGCTCTTGGCTTTTGCACTGCACTAACAAAAGCATCTCTTATGCTAGCTATTTCAGGTATATCTGTTGGTAGAAATATAACATCTTTGCTTTTTTTTGAAGCATTTAGAAAAACCAAGAGAATCAAAATAACCGCCACCACTAGCGGCTTTGAAGATTCTTTAAAACCTTGTTTTAAACACTTAAAAATCTTATCTGACAGCTTATCAGTCATACTTTTACCTTATTATATATATTTTCTACTATTGAGTGGGGTTGTCAAGCAAGATAATTACATTCAAAAGATATGGTTTTATGGTAAAATTAAGTGGACTATGAGTGTAAAAGATGTGAGAAACTTGTTGAAAAGCTATGGAATAAGGCCTTTAAAAAGATTAGGCCAGAATTTTTTAGTTAATGAAAAAGCTTTTGAAAAAATACTAAAAGCTGCTGATTTATCTAGTAAAGATGTGGTTCTTGAGATTGGGTCTGGTATTGGAAATTTGACTTTAAAATTAGCAAAAAAAGTAAAAGAGGTAATTGCAATTGAAAAAGATAAAAAAATGTGTGAAATCCTCACACAAGAATTAAAAGACCAAGACATTAAAAATGTTCAAATAATTAATCATGATATTTTAAAAATAGATCTTATCCCTTATACTAAATCACCTTATAAGTTGGTAGCTAATTTACCTTATTACATTACTTCTCCTGTAATTAGAAAATTCTTAGAATTTAACAAGCCTCCAAAATCAATGGTCTTGATGATCCAAAAAGAAGTTGCTCAAAGAATATGTGCCAAACCTGGTAAGATGAGTATTTTAGCAGTTTCAGTTCAGTTTTATGCTAATCCAAAAATCATTTCATATATTTCAAAAAAATCATTCTGGCCACAACCTAAAGTAGATTCTGCAATTATTAAGATTGTTCCTAAAAAAATTAAGATTTCAAATGAATTTGTTAAAAAATTCTTTGAAATTATTAAAGCTGGATTCTCTCAGCCAAGAAAACAATTAATCAATAACTTATCAAAGAAATTGGGTTTTAAAAAAGGGAAAGTTGAAGGCTGGCTTTTGGAAAATGGCATTGAATCCGAGCAAAGAGCTGAAACTTTAAGTATTGATAATTGGAAAAAATTAACAAAAAGCTTTAAAATTCAATAATGAAGAAATTTTTGAAAATTATTTTTATTTTATTTTATTTAATTCTTTTTCCTTTTTTAGTTCAAGCTGACTGCACTAATCCTGTTTCTCCTTCTAACGGAGCGACTAATATTGATTTTTTACAACCAATAACTCTTGACTGGTGTAGTGATGCAGACGCAAATTCTTATTATGTCAGAATTTATGATGCTGGAGAAATTAGCCTTGAAGATGGAACAACTACTGACTCTAAAATTATTATACCAGAATGGTATGGAATCTTTACTGGAGATACAACTTATGAATGGGAGTTTACTGCTTGTACAAACAACGATTTTACTGGATGCAATGATTACACCGAAAAATGGAGTTTTTCAACAAAAGATATAGAGCTTACTCCACCAGAACTTGTCAGCCCCTTATATGATCCAAGTGAACCAAACGAAGTGGTTTTAGTAAACTCAGATGATTCATTAGAATGGAGACGAACTGAAACACAAGATTGGTGGGCCCGTTCTTTTGTTTATGAAATAGAAGAAGGAGAAAATGTAATCTTCGGACCAATTCCTACTGAGTCTAATAGCGTTTCATTCGATAGTATTTGGGATTCGCTTGCGCGCAATAATCAATATAGCTGGCACGTTAAATCCTGCTATAGCTGGGATGATACTAACTGCGACAATTATGGTGAAAGCTGGTACTTTAAGACTGCCGGAGCACTTCCAACCAATCTTATTGCTGATAATACTATAATTCCAGTTAAGCTTGATTGGGATAATGTTGAAAAATCTCTTTCTTATGTTTATAAGGTTTCTCTTAATGATCAAATCGTGGCTACTGATAGTGTAGAAAAATCAGAAATTTACATTGATTACCCTGAATTAGTCCAAGATGAAACCTATTCATGGGGAGTCAAATCTTGTGTTGATAGCCAAGGTAATTATTGCGGGGCTTGGGAGGATGGCCCTGAGTTTACTACTTTCAAGCTTGATATGCCCTGTTTTCCTGAAGGTTTATTAAATGAAGATTGTCCTTCTCCTGAAGATAACGGCACTCTTTTTACCTATCAAAAAACTATTTCTTGGGGATCAGTTGAAGGAGCAAAAGCCTATAGATATCACGTTGATCATTCTTCAATTAGCTCAGAAGAAACTGATGAAAACTGTAAAGATAAAGAGGGTCAAGTTCTAGTTCCAGATACCATCACTACCAGCCGCTCTGCCCGTATTCCTTTAAAATGTTTAGGGGAATATAAGTGGTATCTTCAATCCTGTCTTGATGCAGAATGTAATGAAACGAGCGATTCAAACTCTCCCACATTAACTTTTTCATTTATTCAACCTACTCCTCCAGCTCAATTTGGCCTTGTGCCTTGCGGTAGAGTTTCAAATAATCCTGATACTTTATTATGGAATGAAAGAGATCCATGTGAAATAAAACATGTTTTTTTGTTGTTGAAAAATATCATTGATCTTGTTTTATGGAGAATTGGATTAATCGCCCTGGCTTTACTAATAATATTCACTGCTGTTGTTTCATATTTCTCGTTAGGAGCACCAGACACTGTTGTTAATGTAAAGCAAATCTGGCAGAAAGCTGGGACTGGTTATTTAATAATGTTTTTAGCTTGGTGGATTATAAATGCACTTGTAAAGATTGTAGGGTTTACAGACACATGGTGGTCAATTCCTTTTTAGAAATTTATGATATAATAATTAAATTAATATGGTTCAATTATTTAAATCCTTTTCTAATTTCAAAAAACATTTTAGTTCTGTTTTTTCTTTCAATAAAAAAGTTTTAATCTTAGGAATAAGTTTAGCTTTATTTTTGTGTATTTTTAACTTCCAGTACGTTGAAGCGTCAGTGTTGGGCGATTTATATAATAAGTTCAAAGACATATTTAATTATATTATTACCCTGCCTATCAGACTCCCTTTTATATTCTTAGCCATCATCATAGTAACTTTGGGCCTTATATCCCAGCTTATATTCTTTTTAGTCGGCTCTCTATTAAGCTGGTTGATAGGAATAACTTTGGATATTTCAGTAATTTCTGGCTGGGTGGTTACGGTGGGTTTTGAGTTTACCAAAAACTTTGCCAATATGCTCATTATTTTAATTCTGGCTTTTATTGGTCTGGCAACTATCCTTAAAATAAGAGAGTATGAAGCAAGGAAAATCCTGCCCAAACTCATTATGGTTGCTCTTTTGATTAATTTCACTCCAGTCATGGTTGGGTTTATTGTTGATATTGCAAATCTTTTCACTAATTTTTTCTTTACTGAGATAATAAATAGCGGAGCTCTTACCGGTACTGACGTTGCTTTTGACATGTTGAGTGGCTTAACAGATGTAATATCAGTAGACATTAAACCTGCTGAAATTGGAACAGCCATTGGAGGCACCCTTGTTCCGATTCTTCTTAAAGGAATTATTATGATTCTTTTTTACAATTTCGCTGCTTTTGTTTATTTTTTAGTTTTCCTTTTATTCTTTGTCCGACTTATCATACTTTGGGTTTTAGTAATCTTAGCGCCTATTGCCTTCTTTTCTCAAATTCTACCAGAGGGCCCAACAGTTAAGGCTCTTTTCCCTAACATACTGCACTGGAACAAATGGTGGGAAACACTTGTCCAATGGGCATTTATAGGAGTACCTCTTGGTTTTTTCCTTTATCTTTCTGCATGGATTATAAAAAACTCAGGGGGAATGCCTTTAGGTAGTGATAAATTAGATACGGGTTTTAACGATATTATAATATCAATCTTGGCCCCCACGATTTCAATGTTTATCTTGATTGTTGGAATAATAATTTCTACTGAATCTATGCCAGGAATTGCTAAAGGAATAGTGAGCAGAGCAAAAGGCGTTGGAGCGAAGGCCGGAGGTTTTGCCAAGGGTGGTCTTCGCAGGGCTGTTCTCACAGAAAGAGGAGGAAAATTAATGGAAAAAGCAGCTAAATTTCAGGGATTTCTGCCTAAACTCGGGAAATGGGGAGAAGCAAAAGGGGTTAGAGGAAAAGCTGCTTGGATAGCTAAGGGAGCTGCTAAAACATTAATGGCACCAACCGCTTTCCCTCTTAAACATGCGATTAGGCGTACAGGTAGGAAGAGTCAAGAACTCAGAGCAGAAATACCAGGTCTTATTGATCAAGAAATGAAAGATGAAAAACTCCAGGCCTTTGTTAAAAAAGGAGATTGGAAAGGTTTAGCAGGTCGATACACAGATTCTCTCGCTACACCTGAAAGAAAAACTGCTATAGCTACTCTTCTTGCCAAACACAGAGGCAAAAAAGGACTTGGAGAACTCGACAAGCTTAAGCCAGACCTATCTAAAGAAGCAACAAGGTTAGCGATGCAACAATCCCCAAGTCATGCAAAAACAATAATAGCCGCTGACCCTCAATTGGCTAGTTTACGAGAGGTCTGGACTAAAACAATAGATCCTACAGACAAAAGAACCAAAAGAGATATGGAAAAAGTAAGAAAAAGTTTAGAAGAAAGGGGGGAAGTAACAGAAGGAAGAGATCTTGAGGAAATTATTGCGGCAGGGGATAAAGATGAAGATTATATAAAAATAGCTGGGAGATTATCCTCCCGAAACACTGTTAAGGGCCTGAGTCTTTCAAAGATAGAAGACCTAACCTATGAAACTTTTGATAATCCAGAGTTCCAAGAGGATTTTGTAATAACCAAAGGAGTAAAGTTTATAGCTAAAGTGGACGAAGTGATTGGTCCAGAGATTACTGAAAAATTAAGGGCGAAAATAAAGGAAGTGGGTGCAGAAACGCTTGCTGTAGAAAATCCTACCCTGCTTCGATCTTATTTTACCTCTCCCTTACGCGACGTTCTTGGCACTAGTTTGGAGCGTCCTGACACAAAAGAAAAATTTAAGGATATCCATGGCGTGAATGATTATATTGATACAGTAAAAAAACAAGCAGAAGAATCAAGAGAACAAAAACCACCAACAATTCCTCTTAATATGTTTATAAGTGAAAGTGAAATTACTAGTAATATAAGAGAGACTAGAACACCAGAGGAGACGGCAGAATTACTTAGAAGAACCGCGGGAGAAGAAGCAGATGAAGTAGAAAGGATAACAAGAGAAATAAACACTCAAAGAAGACCTGCAGTTATCCAAAGCTTAATCGAACAAAATCAAGAATTAATGAGCAGTCCTGAGTCATTTCCAAAAATAGCAAGAAGAGAAGGAACGCAAGAACAACGACAAAGTGCGAAAAAAGTTAAAAAAGAAGGAGAAATTGTTATTAAAAAAATTAATGAGAACATAAAAGAACTTCAAACGCTTTCTCAAGCAGTAAGAAGCACAAGAATAGAAGGTCTTACCGAGGCACAAGAAGATGCGTTAGCTACACAAAGAGAAGAAATTCAAGATCTAAAAATTGAAATATTAGCGGACAAAACAGAGTTAACCACTACTATAAATGAATTTCGAGCTCTCAAGGATGAAATGAGTGAATCACGTCGTGAAAGCGCAAGACAAGCAGTAGAACAAATCCAAGAACGAGAAGAAGAATAAAATTATAAATAAAAAATCCACGCAAAAAGAAAACAGAGAATATTCAGGCGGAGAATATTCTCATTTTTTTTCCTTTGCCTTCGGCAAGGAAGGAATTTAGCTTGTTTTCACTAAACACCTTAGTCTTTTCACCTCATTGGTGAGGGAAGAGAATTGCTTTCTTTGAGCACGTCCATACTTTTTCTTAATAAGCTTGATTGCTTGTTCAAGCTTATCAATCGCCTTGTCCCATGCTTTTTTCATGTTTCTTTGAACCTCGCGTTTTGCGGACACGGTGGATGTGGTAACACCTTTCTTGCGCATCCTGAGGTTCAGTTTTTCTTTCTCGTATTCATTCCAGGACTTTTTCCATTCATCTTCGAGCTTATAGACTTCTTCGAGCAACTCAGGCAGATTTCCTGCTGCAGTTCTCTCTTCTATTATTCCGTCTATGCCCGTCAATTCATCGATTGTTTCTTCAGTCATTTTTCTTTCCTTCGTTTTTTGTAGAATTCAGTATATAGTCAATATAATCTATAACCATATGACCGAATTTCTACTTGTATTATACACTTTCTAATAAATTTGTCAAGCCCTTTGTAATAATTCAATAGCCTAACAATACCTTAGGCAATTGCAATAATGTATATTTTGCTTTTGCAGTAAAAAAATTATCTGTTAAAATAAACTATATGGCAAAAGAATATACCAGCAAACAACTTCGTGAACTTTATATAAAACTTCCTGAGGAACTGAAAGAAGCTCTTTCTTCAGATGAAACAGCTGATACTATCGAAAAAGTCTGCAAAAAGAATGAAATTACTGACGAAAGAGTCTCAGCAGTCGCTGATTTAACAGGGTATGTCCTTCGTGGAGTCTTACCACCAGATCAATTCCGGGAAGAATTAGAAAAAGAAACAAAGATCGAAAAAGGAATTGCTAAAAAAATAACGCAGGAAATTAACCGTTTTATCTTTTATCCTGTGAAAAGGAGTTTGGAAGACATTTATAGTATGGAAATCACTCCACCAGCACAAATGGAAATTCCAGGACCAATGAAGAAAAAAACTGTGGAAAAAGGAAAAAAAGATACTTATAGAGAACCTGTAGAATAATTATGAGATTTACTGTTCCTCAATTTATTGAACATGAGGCCAAAATAGTGGGGCCTTTAACTTTTAAGCAGTTTACATATATTGGCATTGCAGGAGCAATCTGTTTTATTCTATATTTTAGCGTTTCCTTTCCATTGTTTCTTTTAGCTTCTATTGTTTTAGTTGGAGGGGGCACAGCACTGGCATTTTTAAAAGTTGGAGGAAGATCACTTCCTGGTGTTATTGGAAGCTTCCTAAGGTTCAAACTTACGCCTAAAATGTATTTGTGGAAGAAAAAACAAGGAACAATTTCAATTTTAGAGACAAAAAAAGTAGAGAAAAAAGAGGAAGAAACGCCTTTGAGGGTTGTTAAAAAAAGCCGGTTAAAAAATATTCAAACTGAAATAGAATCAAAAACCAAATAATATGGCAGATGCACCTACTCAACGAGTAATAGAAATAGATAAAATTAGAGAGGGAGCAATTATCCTAAGGAATAAAGCTTTAAGGGGAGTATTAATGGTTTCCTCAAGTAATTTTGCATTGAAATCAGAAGAAGAGCAAAATGCCATAACTTTTCAATTTCAGAACTTTTTAAACTCTTTGGATTTTTCCATTGAAATGGTTGTTCAATCAAAAAAATTAAACATTACTGGTTATCTGGAAAAATTAAAAGAATTAGAAGTTAAACAAAAAAACGAGCTTTTAAAAATCCAGATTGCTGAATACCAAAAGTTTATCAGGGAAATGATAAGAGGCAGTGCAATAATGTCTAAGCAGTTTTTCGTAATAGTTCCTTTTAGCTTAGTTGAATTGCCAAGATTAACTGCTGAAGAAAAAAAACAAAAGACCTCATCTTTAACAGAAGAAAAATTCCAGAGAGCAAAAAACCAGCTCTGGCAAAGATTAGAATTTGTTGCTTTGGGCCTAAGACGATGCGGACTTCAATCTGTTCCTTTGAATACCTCCGAATTAATTGAACTTTTCTGGAGTCTATACCATCCAGAAGAAGCTGAAATTGGGTATTATCCAGACATACCGCCCGAATTAACAATGTAACCATATATTAACGTGATTCAATTACCATTTTTTAAAAAGAAAAAACAAGAAATTCCTGAGCAGCTTTTTGAAGCGCCAACAATAGATATTAAAGATATCATTGCTCCTTCTTCTTTAGCTGCTAATTCAGATCACTTGAAATTAGGCAAAAAAATGACTAGGTCTTTTTTCATTTTTTCTTATCCAAGATATTTAAGTACAGGCTGGTTTTCTCCAATCATTAATATGGATACTCCAATGGATATTGCTATCCATGTCCATCCAATAGACACTGGTTTGGTTTTAAAGCAGTTGAGAAAAAAGGTGACAGAAGTAGTAGCTGAACTCAGCGAAAGAGGAGAAAAAGGATTAATCAGAGACCCAACATTAGAAATTGCTTATCAGGATTTAGAAGCCTTGAGAGACAAGCTCCAAACGGCCCAGGAAAGAATGTTTAGATTTGGTGTTTATTTAACAATTTATGGAGATACTGCCCAGCAATTAAGAAATATTGAAACTAAATTAAGATCGATTCTAGAATCACGCTTAATCTATATTAAACCGTCTCTTTATCAGCAAATGGCAGGATTTAATACTACAGCTCCTTATGGATTAGACCAGCTTCAAGTTCATACAACTATGAATACTGGACCTTTGTCTTCAATATTTCCTTTTGTTTCTTTTGATTTAAGTTCTAACGAAGGAATACTTTATGGTGTAAACAGACACAATAATTCTTTGATTTTGTTTGATAGATTTAGTTTGGAAAATGCAAATGAGGTCATTTTTGGAAAAGCAGGTAGTGGAAAATCATATTTTGTAAAAACAGAGGTTCTAAGATATTTAATGACTGGAGTTGAAGTAATGATTCTTGATCCTGAAAATGAGTATAAATATTTAGCTGATGCAACAGGAGGTTCATTTTTCAACATCTCACTGGCTTCAGATAACCACATCAATCCATTTGATCTGCCTATCCCAAGACAGGATGAAAAGCCAGAAGATGTATTGCGTTCAAATGTAATTAACTTGGTGGGTCTTTTAAGAATCATGTTGGGTGGCTTAACGCCTGAAGAGGATGCAATTATTGACCAGGCTTTAACTGAAACCTATGCTGCAAAAGATATCACTCCTGAAAGTGACTCTTCTACTTGGAATGAAAGAATACCTTTAATGGAGGATTTTGAGGAAATTTTAAAAAACATGGAAGGAGCTGAATCTTTAGTAAGGCGTGTTAGAAAATTCACAAAAGGAACATTCTCTAAGTTTTTCAATCAACACACAAATATTTCAATGGAAAAACCATTTATTGTTTTTGGAATAAGAGATATTGAAGATGAACTAAGACCAATGGCTTTATTTATTATTATGAGATATATTTGGAATAAGATAAAAACAGAAATGAAAAAAAGGATTTTACTGGTTGATGAGGCCTGGTGGATAATGCAAAATGAAGATGGAGCTTCATTCCTTTATGGAATTTGCAAGCGTGGCAGGAAATACTGGCTAGGAGTCACTACTATTACTCAAGATGTTAATGATTTTATGAAATCTTCCTATGGACAGCCAATTATTACTAACTCATCTTTACAGGTCATAATGAAACAGTCTCCAGCAACAATTGATGTTGTCCAAAAGACCTTTAATTTAACCGAAGGAGAAAAATATCTGCTTTTAGAAGCAGAAGTTGGTGAAGGAATATTTTTCGCTGGTCAAAAGCACGTTGCTATGAAATCAGTTGCATCATATACCGAAGATCAAATCATCACTACCAGCCCCAAAGAAGTGGCAAAGATTAAAGAAACCAAAGAAGGAATATAATTATGGCAGAAAAAACAAGCTTACTTAGTCCAGAAGCAGTTCTAATGTTAAGTGTGGGAATAATACTTGATTTTTCAAGTATTATTTGTGCTATTCTTATTATACTTTTGGGCGCTGGCTTGATTCTTTCTAAAATCGTTTATATTATTGGCTTTATAATTGTTACTATTTGGTCAATATTCCGTGGCGGAGGCATTCAACGTGGCAAAGGAAAAATGAGCAAACAAGTATCAAAAGGATTCGGTAAATTTTTAAAAAAATATGGGAAAAACTTAGTTATTAAAGCAGTTCCTGCTATTGGTGATATTATTCCTCTCTGGACGATTACTATTTACACCGAACTTAAAAGTTAAGTATAATATATATACAAAATAAAAT
>SDBV01004880.1_pt1 | contig 19084 bp, 18 predicted proteins | sample 2277081 | NCBI WGS metagenome assembly SDBV01 (sample SAMN10402039, study PRJNA504765) | marine sediment metagenome | isolation source: marine sediment core GS10_PC15, 223 cmbsf | place: Arctic Ocean: Southern Knipovich Ridge | collected 2010
AATCTTGGCGACATCGATTTTGCGGATATTACTGCTTTGGCAGATTAGTTCAGCAGCTTGCTCAAGCTGGCGAGGGACGTTCAACTCAAAAGACATTGCGTTTCCAGTCCCTCCGGGCAATATTGCCATCGGAGTGTTACTGCCCATGACCGCATTGGCAATTTCCATTTGGGTTCCATCGCCACCATAACCCGCTACCAGGTCAACGCCATTGGCGATCGCCTGCTTGGCCAATCTGGTCGCATCACCAAATTTTTTCGTGATGCTGACTTGCCAATCTATTTCATACTTATGAAAAACTTTGTTGATTGTATTAAGGATCGCCTCATTTTTCCCAGCCGCAGGATTAATAACAACATGGATTTTTCTGTATGGAACGCTCATCAACTCTCCTTCATTAAAGTAAAATGTCCGAATATTATACTCACTCAATTGGTTGGAATATCTTGTATGATCTCTCGCTGGAAGGTGTTTGGGATAAACAGTAATTTCTTTTCTTAATCCTCGAGACTGGCTGGCAAAGAGTAAGTATGGATTCGATCAATATCTCCAGCGTGATAATGAACGGAATACGTATTTACATTCTTGCTCAAGACGAGATTGGATTTCTTGAACATGAAACCAGATGGGTATAATGGATGAGAAAATTAAATGTGGGTTCTTGAAATATTCTTCATAATGTTATGGCAGAATTAAATTTGGAGCAAAAACGGAAGGATTATCAAAAATCCCTTGAAACATCTTTGGATAGAATCATCATTCAGGTCAAAGAGATTCCGGAGATCTTAAAGGTGATTTCTTTTGGTTCATATGTTTCAGGCAGGAGAGATCTATTCACTGATTTGGATCTGATTGTGATTATGGAGACAGAAAAAGAATTCATTCGAAGAACAGCAAATCTGTATCAACTCCTAAAAAGCGAAGTTGACCTGGATATGCTGGTTTACACTCCGGAAGAATTTAATGAGATGAAGGAAGGGAGTTTTTTACGAAAAGCTCTCCAGGATGGGCAGGTGATATATGAGAAGAAGCGCACTTGAAGAGGGAGAGCGTTGGTTGTCCCAGGCAGCTGAGGACCTAAAGTGGACGAAGCACCTAGCGGAGCAGGGAGGCTGGCATATTGCTTGTTTTTTGTCTCAACAGGTAACTGAGTAAGCGCTAAAAGCTTTTTTTATACGCCCAAGGTGAGGAGATTGTTCTTGGGCATTCGGTAGCTAGATTGTGTGCAGAAGCAGCCGAATACCAGGCTGAGTTTTCCAATAAAGCGAACCGGTGGAGCGTGCTCGATGGATACTACGTACCCACGCGTTATCCGAATAGTTTGCCGGATGGAATTCCAGCAGAAGTATATACGAAGGATGCAGCAATGTCAGCTGTCTCCTTGGCCGAAGAAGCAGTGTTTTATGTTGAGGGGTTGATAAATATTGATGATAATAGCTGAATGCTATTCTAAGGATCGTCCCACTAAATTTTCATATTTCGATAGTTGCTTATCTATGGTTTGAGATATGCTAAGGATCTTGGGTTTGGGATCTGCTATGACTCAAAACACGGGATTAGTGCATCAGACTTCTTAGAACCCGGACAAATTCCTCTATTGAAACCTCCATTGATCTAGGGGAATAAGAATCGAATCCTAGGGGAGCAACAAACAAACTTCAAATTACATGCAGATAAAAAGGGGATAATGAAATGCAAAATGATGCGCAAGACGTGACACAGGCGTATGAGCAATCACTAGTAAAAATCATTCTCTACTGTATTGCTGAATTGCCTTTCCAGTTTGGTATGAAAAGGATCGTTCAAGTACTGAGAGGATCAAAATCTTCCTTTGTTATCGATCATGAGATTTATAAACTTGATATGTATGGGATACTCCCCAATTTCCGTGTTGCTTATCTGAATCGGGTCATTGAGAAGATGTGCGAACAAGGATTATTAACAATAGAGATGGTGGTTTCACGATATGGAAATTTACCCACAATAAAAATTACGCAGAATGGAAAAGATTATCTTGCTGGTAATCTTGATACCCATATCGATTTTACTCAAGAATTGAGTGATAAGGAAGTTGTTCTGTTAGACGATAAGGGTGAAATCCTCTTTGAGGAGCTAAAACAGATCAGGCGTGACCTATCAGTAGAAGAAGAAATTCCGAGGTATATGGTTTGCAGTACGATCAGCTTGAGAGAAATGGCGAAATCAAAGCCAAAGACAGAGAGTGAGCTTTTTGATATGTATGGTATTGGGGAGAAGTTTTTACAGAAATATGGGAATGGTTTTTCAGATGTCATTAAACATTTCTTAAGTATGGAGGCAGTAGCTTAGATTATTCCAGAGTAGGTTTGTTGAAATGCATATTTAAGAATTCTGATGGTTCTTTTGAGATGTTAAGTTGTCACCAAGAGCCACATATGGTTTAGGCTTTTAAATTAATTAGCCAGTTTCCGAGTGGTTCGTCCTTCACGGTTATACTCGAAAACTTGATGTTGATCTCTTTTTTGTCCATCCTTATGCTGTCTGGGAACGTGGCGCCAATGAGAACATGAATGGCCTTGGTCCGACAATATATTCCTATGGAGTGTGACCTTTAAACGGTCACGGGTGAAGAATTGGTACAGATCATGAACAAACTAAACCATCGCCCAAGGAAATGCCTTGACTTCATGTCACCTTATGAGATATTCTTTGAACATTCTGTTGCACTTAAGAGTTTAATCCAAGTTGGTTTCAATTACGCTTGGGCAATATTATTGATGTGAAACGCTCTTCCGGGGAGTGCACATTTCAGTGGGGTTATAATCTCATTCCGCAGGCATGTCTTTTTGTTCAAGGAGACAGGTGGACTATATTAAATTCGACGACCAAACATTGATGCGCTTGATATCCCGTTCTCACGAACAGGCTTTAAGCGAGCTTTACGATCGTTATAACGGTCTTGTTTACAGCATTGCCATGAATGCTGTTGGTAATAAACAGCTGGCAGAGGAAATCACCCAGGATGTTTTCTTGCGGGTATGGAAAAAAGCAGATACCTATCAGGCATCCCAAGGAAAAGTGTTCACCTGGGTGGCCAGCATCACACGATACCGGTCAATCGATATCATCCGCTGGCATAATGTGCGTCCTGAAAGCGATCTTTCCCCTTGGGATGAACTAGAATCTCTCCCTCATTCCAATGAGAGAGATGTTGAATCTCAATCAGAATTTTCAATTCGAGTGGAACATTTACGGCAGGCGCTCTCTAAGCTACCTGCAGATCAACGCCAAGCTCTTGCGTATGCGTATTTTAGAGGATATTCACATCGAGAAATCGCTGAGCTGCTTGATCTACCTGTAGGAACAGTTAAAACACGTATCCGATTAGGGATGCAGAAGCTGCGAATTACTCTCTATGAAGGTGGAGATCCAGCTGGATAAATCCGAAAAGGATCGCACTTCGTATATATAGATAAGCAAGAGGTTTTATTACAGGAAAATTATGGTTTTTGAAGAACACGTTCTCGATATAATCCCCGCCTATGCTCTTGGAAGCCTGGATCAAAAAGATGAGATCCGGGTAAGCGAGCATTTAGTCTCCTGTGAAGGCTGCACGAGAGAGCTTAAAGCATACCAACTTTTGGTTGCTGATTTACCTCTGGGGGTTAAACCATACATCCCGCCGCAAGATCTGAAAGACAAAATTTTATCCCGGGCGTATGCCGGTAGGCGTTTATCCCAACAGCCAGAAAAGCCACCCTGGTGGGATCGATTTACAAAAATATTCCGAACGATTCCAACTTGGGGATTGGGTGCTGTTGTTTTGATTTTACTGCTTGGTTTCAGCAATCTTCTTCTTTGGGGACGTCTAGCTGATCTCGATGACAGCAATAACCAAGCCTTATTCACAGTTCAGATGGAGGGCACGGATGCAGCGCCCGATGCGACCGGTATGTTGGTATTGAGCAAAGACGGGATGTATGGGACATTGATTGTGGATGGTTTGCCATTAAAGGATGAAACTAAAGAGTATCAACTCTGGTTGATAGATGACGGTCTGCGTACCAGTGGGGGAGTTTTCTCAGTCAGTGAGGAAGGCTATGGTTATCTTGAAGTTTCTTCACAAAAGCCTCTAGTCGATTATTCGGAATTTGGGATTACCACTGAGCCGTTGGGAGGCAGTCAAGGACCGACAGGGGAAAAAGTATTAGGTGGCGAGTTCTAATTCAAGTCAATTCATCTGATTAAAAATTAATATGGGTCGGGGATAGGGATATTCCGTGGTACGGGAATGACGAACGATTATCACTTTATTTTTCCACGATAAAGGAGTTATTCGTCAGTGAATTCCATACATCCTGAAGTGCGTTTTGGCGAAATTAAAACTCAATAATCCTGCCAAATGGTTTATTGTTAATTTGAAGTTATTATTACCCTTCTGTTTCTCGCTTAAAACTGAAAATGCGCGAAATCCATATGCCAAAATCGCCACGCCACATATCCAACCCAACCGCCAATATAATGATTAAACCAAGCGTGATGTTCTGCCAGGCGGCTGGGACTGCATTCAGATTCAGTCCGTTCTGAACAACCGCAACTGTCAGCGCGCCGAAGAGGGTATATACGATATTTCCAGAGCCGCCAGCCAGGCTTGCCCCACCGATCACAGCGGCGGCGATAGCTGCCAGCTCTAATCCGACTCCGTAGTTCGGTGAGCCAGAATTTAATCTGGCTGCCATCAATACACCTGCAATTGCGGCTGCCAATCCCGCCAGAGTAAACGCCAACAATCGTGTCCGGTTCACATGGATACCTGATAAGTGGGCTGCTGATTCGTTGCCGCCAATCGCATATATCGCTCTACCACTTCTCGTGTATTTCAGAAATACAGCTGTGATTGCATAAAGGATTAACATATAAAGAAATGGCAGTGGAATCCCTAATATTTTTCCGTAAAAGATATTTTCAAGGAAAGGTGATATGGAAAATATTGGGTGCCCTCCAGTCACCAGGAATGCCAGTCCGCGAAAAATACTCATCGTTGCCAGAGTGAATACAAATGATGGAATGCGTCCATAAGTGCTGAAAAAGCCGTTGAATAATCCCATCCCGATCCCAAGGATAAGCACTGCGAGCATCCCCAACGGCAGCGGGATACCCATGTTCTTGACCAGGATCGCCAGTACGCAAGTTGTCAATGCAACAGCTGACCCAGGAGAAAGATCAATACCAGCTGTCAGGATGACGAGCGTGCTCCCAATTGCAGCTATAGCTACTGTGCTTACTTGAAGGGAAACATTGATCAAGTTTTGGGTCGTTAAAAATCGATCAGTAGTGAGACTGATAACTACCACAGCGATTATTAGAGCAATCAGTGGTCCTGCAATGGCGGAACGAAAGAATTTGATCATATTATTCATTCCATACTCCAAATATGGATTTTGACAATATAAGAATTATTGCGAAATTGAGTAAGATGTTTTCTTCTGTCCATTATCATTCACTCGAAGATTAGCCCAGTACATTCTTCTGCTTTTGGTTATTATTTGCCTCTGCTCCTGAAGCTATCGACAATAATCGATGTTCCGATAATTTATCCGCATCCGAGATGTGCAGAATGCGCCCATCTCTGACAATTGCGATTCGATCACTCATTGCCAGCAGTTCGGGATAATCCGAGCTGATTAATAGTACGCTGATCCCCTGTGCGGTTAATTCGTTCATCACCCGATAAACCTCAATCTTTGCACCAATATCTACACCCTGTGTTGGTTCATCAAAAATAAGTAACTTAGCCTGGGAGAATAGCCATCTCGCAATTACTATCTTCTGTTGATTACCACCGGAAAGAAATTTAACTGATCTCTCAAGGGCGCTGGGGGTGATATTCAACTTATCAACATACTCTCTTCCAGTGCGCTCCTCTTTTGCCAGGTTTAAGAACATTCCCCTCATCATTAAATCAAGTCGTGAAAGAGTGATATTGGGGGCGCCGTCAAAATTAAAAAAAAGGCCATCTTCTTTTCGGTTCTCAGGGATCAGTCCAACACCAGCCTTGATCGCCGCAGAAGGGGATGAGAATTGAACAGGATTACCATGGAGGTGAATTTCACCATTTGTCAGTTGGTCAAATCCAAATAAGGCATGCGCAATTTCTGTCCGACCGGCACCGACCATTCCCCCCAGACCGAACACCTCGCCAACACGGATGTCGAAGCTGACCTCATGGACTCCAGACTCTGAGGATATATTGTGAACTTCTAAACATAATTCAGGAGTGACGTTGATTTCTTTCGGATAATGCTGCCCAATATTCAGACCGATCATCATTTTTATGACATCATTCATCTCCAACTCTACAGTTGGATTTGTACCAACGCAGCGACCATCCTTTAAGACGGAGATTATATCTGCGATCTGAAAAACTTCATCAAGCCGGTGAGAGATATAGAGGATCGCCTTACCCTGTTCAGCAAGCCGGCGAATGAGCTCCTGGAGGCGTTGCGTTTCCAACAATCCCAATGCCGCAGTGGGCTCATCCATAATCAGTATTGTTGAATCCTTCGACATCGCTTTGGCAATTTCGATCAGCTGCTGCTCTGCGACGGATAGATTTCGAACAATGGCATTAGGATCAATGTGAATTGAGAGTTGATCTAAAATTGTCGAAGTCTGTTTGCGCATTTCCTCCCAGTCAATCCCGCCAAACCTTGTTTTTTTAAGCGGCCGTCCGAGAAAAATATTCTCGGCCACTGAGAGAGTGGGCACAAGCGAGAATTCCTGGTAGATAGTTGCTACACCATGTGCTTGGGCATCGAAGGGATGGAACATTTCTGCTGGCTCACCTTTATGGAGCAGCTGACCAGATTCGGGTTGGTGTACTCCAGCAATGCATTTCGCGAGAGTCGATTTACCGCTTCCATTTTCACCTATCAGAGCATGGATTTCTCCAGCTTCGATAGTCAGGGAGACATTGTCCAGAGCCTGAACGCCTGGAAAATCCTTCGATACCTCTCTCAGTTCCCATAAAGGTGTAGTCGTTTTGTTCATATCAGCAATAATATCTTTTTTACATCAAGGATTACCCCGGCCGCAATGTTCTTATTGCGGCCGGGGTAGAGTAATTTGCGGATTAATTATTTAACACATTCTACTCTGACACGCAAGGATACTCCTGTGAAGGTTCGGGATACAGATTCTCGGGTTTGCAGAGATAATCATTGACATTTGTTGCGTCCACGATCACTGTCGGAGTCTCTGTCCAACCGCCGGGATAAACCTTGTTCAAGCAGTCCATGGTGACATGCAATGCCACCTGTCCCATGAGGTATGGTGTGGTGTTGACTGTTGCATGCCAACGACCTGCTGCAATATCCTCAAGACCGGTGGTATCACCGTCATTTCCGAAGATGACCACATCTTCGCGTCCCAGAGCTTCAGCAGCTCGTGCGGCGCCGATGGAGATGTAATCGTTAGCTGTGATTACGACTTCAATCTCCGGGTTGGCCTGGAGCAGGTCCATCATAGCGGTATTTCCTGTTTCAACGTTCCACTCTGTCGGCAAGCTGGCGACGATCTCCATGCCTGGGAAGTCAGCGAAGGCATCCAGGTACCCACCGATACGCTCGGTGGAGTGCCAACCGGGCAGACCTTCAAGCACGCCTACTTTGGCTTTACCACCGAATTTTCCGATGGCATACAAGCCTTCTTTATAGGTGCCTTTTCGCTGGCTGTATCCGACGACACCATTCACAGGGGTGGGGAAGTTAGGGATGTCATTGTTGACAATTATGACCGCAACACCGGCATCAATTGCCTGTCTCACCAACGGTGCTGCCGCACCTTCGTCATGGGTGGAGAGGATGATCGCATCAACTTCTTGGGTGAGCACATCCTGGATCATTCCCATTTGGCCCTCGATGTCCGAGCCACTCTGCGGGGCCAGCATGAATGTTTCAACTCCTAACTCTGCAGCCAGGTCCGCAATACCAGCCCCAATGGCCTGGTAGTAGTTGAACTCTGTTGCAGGTGGCATATAGGCGATCTTGGCGGGTTTGCTCCCGTCAAAAGCCACAGCCGCACAAGAGGCTTGTGCACCTGCAGCGAGCGGTACTGGGTTGAAAGCAGGTGCGGGTGCTTCGTAACCTTCAAAGGAGATCTCTTCCATCTCTTCAGCCGGGGCCCCTTCCTCAACAGGAGCTGCTTCTTCTGTTGGAGTGGCGGTCGTGCATGCAGCAACCAATAGCGCCAGAAGTATTAATATCACCACAATTTTTTGTTTCATTTCAAAATCCTCCATATATAGTAGATTGGAAATTCTTGTTAGGGCGATCAGGGTAAATAAGTTTTTCCGCTCACCTCCTTCTCATTAAAAACAGGCGAAAACAAGTGCCTGCATGCAATTTCTTCCTTCCCCAAGAAAAGCGACGATCAATCGAAGTGGATCTTCTAAGAAAATATGAAACCATAGTCTTATCTGCGGCTCGCCTTCCTGCGCTCGTTCAAAACATCGAATACAACAGCCAGAATGAGTATTAATCCGGTGATAAAGCTTTGATAATACACATCAACACCCAACAAGTTCAGTGCGTTTGCCAGCATACCCATAAATAATGCGCCTAGAAATGCGCCCAATACTGAGCCCTCACCTCCACTCAAGCTGGCGCCTCCAATAATACAAGCGGTGATAACACGTAATTCAATCCCAGTGCCGACAGTCAATGATGATGAACCGAAGCGAGCTGTGAGCATTAGTCCGGCAACGCCAGCTAGCACAGCGACCAGGCAATAATTAAAAATCTTGACGAGATCAACATTGATACCCGAGAGGCGAGCTGCATTTTCGTTGCCGCCGATATAGTAGCTCTGGCGAAAAAATCTTGAATTGCGCAGCAGTATATCGCCGCTGACAACCAGAATAAGGAGAATGAAGATTGGGAATTGGATTCCGGAAAGGCGACCTTGACCAATTACCGTAAACGATTTAGGTAAGTTTAGAACCGCTCTGCCTCCGGCAAGGATTAGCAATAACCCTCGTATTGTGATCATCGTGCCCAGCGTGGTAATGAAAGGATTGATTTTAAGTTTAGCGACCAGAGTCCCATTTAATAAACCGGCACTCAATGCCGCAAGTAGTCCTAATAATATGGAAAGCACCGTTCCTAAACCTGCCGAGAGGGCCAAACCAGTTACGACACCAACAAAAGCAAGCGTTGAACCAACAGAAAGATCTAGCCCTCCGGAAATTAGAAGGATTACCATCCCGATAGCAATGGTTGCTTCCACAGAAAGGGCCAGCAAGATTGCTTCGATATTCAAGCGTGTGATAAAGATAGGGGATGCCAATGCCATCACGATAGTAAAGGCGATGATGACCAGCAGTAGAATAAATTCACGAAAAGATGCCAGCTGTTTAAAACTTGCCAGCAATCCATTGGTTTGTGAATTGGATTTGATCGTCTTGGTTCCTGTTTCTTGATCCGTCATGTAGAACCTCAATGTGGTTTGCGGTTTTTAATGCCGGCAGCATAGGCCATGATCAGCTCTTCAGAAAAATTTTCTCTAGTAACTTCGCCGCTAATTTGCCCCTGGTAAATTACCAGAATCCGATCGCATATACCAATTAGCTCTGGTAAGTCAGAAGAAATCATGATAATCCCGGTACCCGCTTCAGCGAGTTCGCGCAGCTTATGGTAAATCTCTGACCTCGCCCCGACATCCACACCTCTGGTGGGCTCATCAAATATAATCACTTTCGGATCGATACCCATCCACATTGCAATCATGGCTTTCTGTTGATTACCCCCAGATAAATTCAGTAATTTCTGGGCAGCAGAAGGGGTTGCGATATCAAACTGCTCTATGCGATTAGCAACGTCGTTATTGATATTACTGCGAACCAGGAATCCAAACCGGTTGGTGAATTCCTTCAAGACTGGGGCGATTAAGTTCTCAAGAATGGACATGTCCAGGAAAAGTCCTTGACCTTTACGATCTTCGGTGAGGTAAGCGATACCTTGATCAATTGCTTCTTGAGGTTTGTTGATTTCAACCGCTTTACCTTCCAGGATGATACTGCCGCTATCTTTAGGATCTATACCGAAGATCGACCGTGCCAATTCCGTCCGTCCAGCACCAATAAGCCCTGCCAATCCAAGAATTTCTCCTCGCTGCAGACCAAAGTGAATATCGTGGAAAACACCTTTGCGCGCAAATTTATCGACCCGAAAATATTCCTCTTGGGAGGCAGCCGTGTGGATTGTGTCACCATACATGTCATTGATCTCGCGGCCTACCATCATTGCCACCAGATCATTCTCAGAGACCTCCTCCAACTTGCGTGCTCCCACATATTGGCCATCGCGCATCACCATAACCCGGTCAGCTAGCTGGAATACTTCTCCTAGTTTATGGGTGATGTAGATAAATGACATCCCCTCCTGTTGAAGGTTGCGGATGCTCTCAAATAAGTCGATAATTTCTGCTTCGGTGAGGGATGATGTCGGTTCATCCAATATCAGGATTTTAGGATCGGTCGATATGGCTTTGAGGATCTCTAAGACCTGCTGTGTCCCTATTGGCAGTCGTTTTACCAATGTTGTTGGTTCCAGATCGAGATTAAATCGCTGCAGCAGTTCCTGTGTATTCCTGCGAAGTTCTCTCCACTTGATGTTATTCAATCGTCCCACAGGCTGGCGGTTGGCGAATATATTCTCACCGATCGTTATCCCGTCTACCAAAGATAGTTCCTGAAAAACCATGCTGATACCTGCGTTTAGAGCGTCGTAGGCTGAAAAGAAAGTCATTGGTCGATCCTCGAGGAAAAATTCCCCGGCATCTGACCTTTGAACGCCACACAACATCTGCACAAGAGTGCTTTTACCAGCCCCATTTTCCCCCACAAGAGCGAGGATCTCACCCCGACGTAGGCCAAAGCTGACATCGTCTACTGCCTGGACTCCTGGAAAACTCTTTGATAGGTGTTCAGCGCGTAAAATGTATTCCAATGGATTCACTTCATCAATGAGACTTCGGGGAGTCCGCCATGCCGGACCCCCGAAGTTGTAATTGCCTGGTTAAGGTACGTAGATTTCGTTGGCTTCTAAGAAATAGTCCAAATTGGATTTATCCACGTAATTGACAGCTGTGTTCACCTGGCTTGGACCCGGATTGACACCTGCGGCAGCGTTATCGGATGTCAGCGGCGCCTGATTATAGTTATATGTATACAACGTCAGCAGTGCCCAATAAGCCATGGCGGCATCGTTTTGGGCTACCGTTCCAGTCACCACACCTTCCCGAATCTTTGCCAGCACATCAGAGTTGCGGTCCATGGAAACAATCTTGACTTTACCGACCCGGTCTAATTCCTCAACCGCGGTTGCTGCACCAATTCCACCGGTGGAATCTGTCGCTGCAAATGCTGCCAGGTCTGGGAAACGCTGCATGATATCCTTCGCAGTGTTGATCGAGGTAACCGTATCAGCCTTGGTGTCACCCACCTGGACTACTTCAATCCCGGGGTAATCATCGAATGCGGCTCGAAATCCGTTTTCGCGATCATCAAACATGCCGACCCCCGGAAGACTCAAGATGGCGACCTTGCCTTCCCCATCCAGGGCTTCAGCTAGCTTTTGCCCGCCCACATAACCCAAGTCATACTGGTATGAACCCACAAATGCCAAACGGTTTGTATTTGGTAAGTCACCCAGAATGGTTACAACGGGTATTCCTGCGTCAACTGCTTTGTCGATTGATGGCTCGAGAATCGGTTCAACCGCAAATACCGCAATTCCTTTTGGATTCCGGGCAATAGCTTGATCAAAAGCGGCAACCATGGCGTTCATGTCGTATTCTGCAGGGCCAATATAGCTGGCTTTGACTCCCAAGTTATCACCTGCCCATTGCCACCCATATTTGTGAGCATTGAAGAACTCTAAGTTTCCCATGGCAGAGACGTATATATATTCATCCTCGCTGCGATCTTCCATCTGAGCACCGGCTTCGCCCTCACTGGGAGCTGACTGAGTCTGGCAACCGGACAGCGGTATCGCTAGGGATAGCAGAATTACCACCGTCAAGGTAAATAAGACTTTGCGCTTCATGTTTCTACCTCCTTAGATAGGTTTTCAGTTTTTTCGAATTGCGGCATTCCATTCAGCAATCACTGGATGTTGTCCCTTCAGCCCCTAACATCTGTTTGCAACTTAATTCCTTGCCGCATCAAGTATCAACATCTCATTCTTCTATACCTGCACCTCCTTAGTGTTGCTGTCTATAGCCTCGAGTTCTTATTTCTGAGAACAGGAACGTGACAGCCTCATGGAAACACTTGATCTAAAGGTTTTTGTCCCAAGAGGATTGCCTTCGCGTTTTCGGCGGCCACAAGCCGGCACTCATCGAGCGATTGAACAGAGACGTAAGCGGAATGTGGGGTGATGAAACAGTTGTCCAGAGAAAACAGGGGATTGATATCGGGTGTCCAATCATTTAGCTTAGAAGGTTCCTCTTCTGTATCATCTAAGCCTGCTGAGGCAATTTTGCCTCCAACCAACGCCTGATAAAGGGCGGCATTGTCCACGCACTTTCCTCGAGCGCAGTTGATCAAAACTGCCGTCTCTTTCATCTTCTCGAAAGCGGCTGCATCGACGATATGATGAGTCTCGGGTGTGTAAGGGCACATTACATTGACCAAATCCGCGGTATTGAATAATTCATCCAGCTCTACTTTACGCAACCCGTGTGTCCCCATCAGGCTTCTTGAGACATATGGGTCGTAGGCGATGATTTCGAAACCGAAGTCATCCAGCTTGCGGGCAATATTTTGGGCGATCCTTCCAAAGCCTATCATTCCCCAGGTCGAATTGCGGAATCGGAATATCTTGCCTCCCGAAGCGCTCCAGTGCCATTCTCCTTGCCGAGTGGCCTGACTGTACATCGGTATACGTCTCAGCAGCATAAGTCCCATTGTGATAGTATGGTCAGCGACCTCATCAATACTATAATCTGGAACATTTGTGACGATCATGCCGTGCTCGGAGGCTGCCTCTACATCGACAATGTCAACTCCTGTACCGTATCGACAGATGGCCTTGCAGTTCTTGAGTTTCTCGATCGTGTCGCGATATATCTTGGCATATTGTTGTAAGATAACGTCCGCGTCTGCCGCCAGTTCTGCAATGTCTTCTCCGGTTTTACACTGCAGTCCGATCACCTCAGCACCAATAGGTTCAAGCACGCGGCGTTCGATATCCAGATTCGGATAATCGTAATCGCTTACATAAACCTTAAACTTTGACATTCCTGATACTCCAAGCAGGTTAGCTTTTTGAATCAACCAAGTTCTCTTACTTGACTTCGTGTTGGTAGGCGCCAGCGGAATATGTCAGTTCATAACTGTGGCTGTAAATTTCAAAAACGATGCCGAAGGGATCCTCAACATAGACCATTCGATAAGGTTTCTCGTCTGGATAGTACTCCCGAACGGGCATGCGCTGCTTGCCGCCATACTCGACTACCTTCTTCAGTAGGCCTTCCAGATCGGGATCCTGCACGCAGAAATGGAAAACGCTCGTTTTCCAGAATTCCAGGTTGTTTTCTGGCTTCTCGGAGTTGCGGAACTCGAACAGTTCAAAGCCGATACCATCACTGGTGACCAGGTGTGCGATTCGAAATCCTCCATACCCCGCACCAAACACATCATTGCACATCATGCCAATCGCAGTATCCGTTTCCTCAGTAACCTCTGTGGGGGGCATGATCACATAAAACCCGAATACCTCAGAATAGAACTTGACTGCAGCATCAAGGTCCGGTACGGAAAGTCCAATATGGGAAAAAGAACGTGGATATGTCATTTTAACCTCCTAAAATTTTTTAACGAGCGGTTCGCTTTCCGCCGCCCAGCACATCTGCTTTCATCAGCGCTTGTGTCTCGACTTTCGTTACAATTGGCAGATCAAACATTAGAGTCTGCTTGAGGCGGGTTGCTGCGTCACCAACCAATACACCTTTTTCTATTCCGTCAGGGATTAAACCCTCGGTCAGTAATCCATAATAGAATCCACCGTTCCAAGTGTCTCCGCCGCCCAGACGATCCATCAGCACGATTGGTTTTACAGCTGGAGAGCGGAAAAAGAAGCCATTGGCATCCATGGCAGCGGTCTCCCAGCGGTGCTGCTCAAATGTGTCTGGATAACGGATCGTAATAGCAACAATTTTCGTCTCGAATCGCTCACTGACTTCATTGGCGAATGCTTTGATATCATCATCCTCTAATTGACCAATGTCACCTTTTACGATCTGTTCAGCGTTGTATTGACCGCATCCAAACCCGTAGATCTTTGCCATGTCCTCGATAGTGGTAATAAATATATCGACATAATTCCGAATCAAAGGAGTCATAACTTCAGCACACTGCTCCTTTGTCCATAGCGTTCCCCTATAATTGAAGTCCATCCCCACCCAACAATCTGCAGGTTTGGCGCTAATCGCTTCTTCGAATGCGTATAGCAGGTGATTGCGCTCGTAACCGCTGTGGGTTGCCAATCCGAAAGAAATACCTGAAGTGTGAAATAGCAGGCAGTCTTTCAACGCTGCTTCCCAGTCGACCATACCCGCGTCAAGCCTGCTGGCCGCGGAATACATGCGCTGGTACCAGCCGGTGTTCTTACGGGGTGTTCGCCCAATTTCATAAATAAAGCGGCCAATCGGTTCTGCTTTGGGCGCCCAGATAATATGATCGGTATCGATGCCCTGTCCCCGGGCTGTATCACGCAGCAGCCACCCATAGGGATTGTCCGGGACGCGGGTGATGTATGCAGAGGGAATACCGAAGCGAGCAAGCAGCATAGCAAGCGTATACTCACTCCCGGCGAAGGCGATATGGATGATGTTGGCCATCTCCGCTCTCTGCATGTCAGCCGGTGTATCCCGCAGCATGGTCTCACCAAAGGTGACAAAAGCTGAACCTTTATTAGTAAATTCGCTCAAATCGTCTTTTGTAATATCCCATTTAAGGGCCTGATCGCTCATCCAAACAAACCTCCAGTTGCATCATCCTTTACCATGGCTGGCGGGGAGTTGACAGAAAATCTGGTCCATCTCTGCCCACGGCAACATTGTCTTCAATCCGAATGCCACCAAAACCTGGGATATACACACCGGGTTCAATACTGGAAACAATTCCCTCTTTCAAGGTTCCAGAGGCTCCAGGCATCAAGAATGGTGTCGACTCGTGGAAGCGGAAACCGAGCCCATGTCCAGTGACGTGTACGAAGTATTTACCTAATCCTGCATCATCCAGAACTTTGCGCGCGGCGATATCCGGATCTTCATAGGAATTACCTGGAACCATCTGGCGGCTGGCAGCCTGTTGAGCCTCCAAGACCGCATTGTGAACCTCCCGTTGACGGTCATTGGGCTCTCCAGCAATCGCCATATAAGTTAAATCTGAATAGTATCCATCCACTACCGTAGCCAATTCAACCATCACCAGTTCCCCATCTTCAATGACTCGGTCAGTGGATGGGATCAGCAAATTTGCCTTTGTTGTATTTACCGGACCAGAGGCAACCTCGGCTTCAGCCCAGACCAACCGGGCACCCTTATAGCCAGCTCCTTTTTGCCGTATTGTTCCTTCGACCATCGCACTGATCTGGACCTCGCTCATACCTGGCTGAAGATCACTCAGGAATTTCGCGGTGCCCATTTCCGCTAGTTCATTCGCTACCCTCAGCCGTTCGAGGTCGTAGCTGGTTTTTATCAGTTTGGCTGATTGCATTAGATCGGTTGCATCCAGTAAGGTTGAGCCAACAAAGACTTCATCCAGCATCGCAGCCCAGGGTGCAGCGGGAATGATGGGTTCTGCATGGCGGTAGGATGTGGCCACAATTTCCAGCTCTTTCTCTACCCCGATCTTGGCGGAAGTTAATCCCAAGGTATCGCGGATTTCACTCAAATGCTGCCGATAGCTGGTATACAGATCCGGATCTTTCAACAAAGCCCAGCCAAATGGAACGATCTCAGCCCATTTTGGGTTGCCCCAGTCTGCTTCAACCTCCGGAATGAACAATGTCGGTTTACCCTTTTGGGGTAATACAGCGATAGAAATGCCATGGTGCGGCCAATACTCAGTGATATAGACCACATTCTCTGGCAATCTGCAGACCAGGCAATCGACTCGAGCTTCAACCATCAATTCCTGCAGGCGTCTGACGCGCTGGGTTTCATAATCCGACATTAAATCATCTCCTGTGCTGTTTGGTGGGGACCATTTCTTTATCTTCGCTCTCTGATCGATATATTCAGATATCCTTCTTACAATCTGCCAAATTCCTCCAACAGCTCTTCCACGGTCTTGCCTTCACGGATCTTGGCTCGAGTTTGTTCTTCCATCTCTGCCTGGTGGCGTGCTTTTTCTAGCACCTCAGCCGCACTCTCTAACGGCACTACGGTTACCCCTACCTCATCACCTATAACAATGTCTCCTGGATTTACAACTACTCCTGCGCATTGGATAGGTACATTGATCTCAATCGGTTCCATGCGACCGGAAACGATTGTGTGAGTAGAACGAGGGACGATTGCCTTAGCAAAGATATAAAATCCAAGGTCACGTGTTTCATCAGTGTCTCGAATCGCGCCGTCTACGACTGCTCCGACGACACCTTTCATCTGGCATAAGCCTGCCATGAGACCTCCCCAGATTGAAGTTTCGGTCTCTCCAGCTGCATCAACAACGATTACATCACCATCTTGTGCGACAGATAGTGCATCCAGACAGTCTACCTGGTTGCCTGGTTCGAGGCGAACTGTAAGGGCAGGTCCAGCAAAGCGAGTTTTATTATCAATAGGCTTCATGAAACTGCGCATCACACCTGCCCGCTCCTGGGCGTCGGCGACTACACAGGATGGGCTGTATACCTTCAATAATTCTTTAAAACCTTCCACAATCTCGGGTGTGGGAGTTTTTTCTCTTCGATTGATTACTTTGCGCATCCTTAGCTCCTTTAATTAATTAATTTCCTTCCTGTACCCCAAATTTTTCGAGATGATTGCCGCGGATTTTAATGTTCGATCGATTAAATCCTGATTATGTTCTACGGGATCGATGCGCCCACTTGGGCCAGACACACTGATCGCGGCGACTGTTTTGCCATACTGGTTGAAGATTGGCACCGCAACACAGCGCACTTCTTTCTCGTGCTCCCCCATATCGAGAGCATAACCTCTCCGGCGAACATGCTCGAGATGATTCAATAATTCAGCCTGGCTTATAATGGTCTTATCGGTATATTTTTTCAGGTTGATCTTCTCGATGTTGTCTTGGATAAAGTTCGGGTCGCTGTGAGCCAAAAGAGCTTTACCTAGACCTGTGCAGTATGCAGGTGCCCTTCTGCCTACTCTGGAGGACATCAATCCTATGGCGTGCAGTCCTTCTAATTTCTCCAGGTAAACGATTTCCATGTCATCTAATACCCCCAAGTGGACGGTCTCCATTGTTTCATCTCGCAACACTTTCATTTCCAGCAGCGCCGCTTGACGTAGTTCGTTACCGGTGTGGTAGGCCCGAGAGAGCTCCAGACATGCCAAACCAAGCCGGTAATTCCCGGTTGAGTCTTCCGATTGGACCAGGTTATGAGATCGGAGTGTGGCTAATAAGCGGAAGGTTGTGCTGCTGTTGATATCCAATTCCTTGCTCAGCTCGGTCAGTGTTCGCGGTTTCCCATCAGAGAGAGTCTTCAACACTCTGACAGCTCTATCAACCACACGGATGTTATACCGTGCTGACTTCTGGGTTTTGGTCACGGATTCTCCCTTCAGGTAATAACTTCGCAGAACTTAAGTTCACTACCACTGTACAATGGTTTCAAGCGAGATTTGAGAGCCGCGTGTGATTCGGAAGTGCGCCAACCTGCAGCCGCATCGCTAGATTCAAAACAGAGAACCATCTTCAAATCTTGATGGTCCTCCGTATCTTTGAGCAATTCTGCTTTGACGAATCCATGAGTGTTTTCCGTAGCAGGGCGGTATTCCTGTTGGAATAATTTCCCGAACTCTTCTACTTTTTCAGGCAAAACATGGAAAGTGATATGGCGTTCAATTCCTTTGCCCATTTCATCCACTCCTGCCTTTTTGAACTTCTTCACGGTAACGGCGAGCGTTTTTGCTGATAGTCTCAAATTCCTTCGCTTCCAGCAGCTTTGGGTTGATCAGTGAGCTGCCAACCCCTACGACTTCGGAGCCGGCGCGAATGAAATCGGCGGTCGTTTTTAAATTCACCCCACCAACAGGTACTAGCTTGACCTGCGGTAGTGGGGCTTTTACAGCTTTGATATATGCTGGCCCGCCTACACTTGCTGGGAAAATCTTTACCATGTCAGCACCGGCCTCCCAGGCCGTGAGAACTTCGGTGGGTGTATAGGCCCCCGGTACAACTAGTACTGAATAGCGTGTGCAAATCTCGATCGTCTTAAGGTTCAAAGTGGGGCAGACGACAAATTGAGCCCCAGCGAGAATCGCAGCCCTGGCAGTTTCTGGATCCAGAACAGATCCCACACCAAAAATCACTTCATCACCGTATCTGGTTGTAGCCTCCTCTATTACTCTTAGCGCACCAGGTGTTGTCATGGTTATTTCGATGGTGTTTACACCGCCAGCGAGTACTGCATCTGCGGCTGCCAATAATTGCTCTGAGCTATTGGCGCGCATAATCGCCACAATCCCAATTTCCCGGATTGCGTCGCTAATATCGTTTTTCGATGTGCTCATATTAGCCTACCTATGATAGGTTTGAGTTAATTTTTAGGATGATTTCAAGATGGCTGCGTATCTTTTGCGAACTGCGAGGCCTTTTTAGTTCTATTGTGAAAATTCGCATCAGTTTTTGTACAACGAAAATTATTTTTATCTGGTGAAATTATAACAAATCTTTGTTTGCTTGTCAAATCTTTTTCTAGGAAGCGTATTATCCAAGCCTTTAACTTTCTACGGCGTGTGAATGACTGTGATTCAAACTTTTGAATTAATTACCAATAGATGTGAAATTCAATCTATGGACAGATGCTGGATTATTGCAATTGAACAGCAAGTCATCCACATCCGG
>SDBV01004881.1_pt1 | contig 19081 bp, 21 predicted proteins | sample 2277081 | NCBI WGS metagenome assembly SDBV01 (sample SAMN10402039, study PRJNA504765) | marine sediment metagenome | isolation source: marine sediment core GS10_PC15, 223 cmbsf | place: Arctic Ocean: Southern Knipovich Ridge | collected 2010
TGCCTTTTAGCATAATTTCATGATGCATGGCAGAAATATAGATCATGCCTGATCTTTTACAAATTCTTTTTATTTCTTTAAAAAATAGTCTCAAGTCAGCGATATGCTCTAACACCAAAGTGCTGATGACTTTATCAAAGGAACCTGTTTTGAAGGGAAAAGGTTTTGATAGATCGTGTACTATATATTCAATTTTATTGTTACTTTTTTCTTTCGCTTTTTTTAACATTTCTTCCGAAAAGTCAACACCCGTTACTTCTGCTCCAGATCTTGAAAGCCATATTGTAAACCTTCCCGTACCGCAGCCAAGGTCAACTATTTTTTCTCCTTTTACAATGGGGTCAATGTTTTCCACAAATTTCAGCTCATCCAATGCCATTAACGGGTTTTCATTGGATTCATAAATAGCTGCCCATTTGTTGTAACCTTCAGCTGTTGGTACTTCTTTGATTTTTTTCTTCTTATTCATCTGCTGTATCGGAGTCCCACTCAAAGTGGGGCTCCGAATAGGTAGTGGTAACCGTTTTATATTCAGAAACTCAAAGTTAATAAGTATGGATAAAAATGTTACTGGTTGGGTGATTTTTTTTAGAGAAATTATTCCGATTCAACTTTTTCAATATCACTTTCATTTAATCCCACATTTTGCTCCACTACCAACATAGAAGAGTTGAGGACTTTAAGATTGTGAAGGATGCTGTCGTTCTTTTAAAAAATTTTAACTATCTGGTATCGCATTCCGTTTTCGGGTAGTGTGGTAAGGTGGGTTATGAATTTTTGGGGGAGATTTATTTATTGGGTCATTCTTTATTTATATAGAGGAGATTTCTATGTTAACATCCGGCATTTCATCATAAGTTCTTCCATTTAAAACTCTTCCTGCTTTTTTCTTATTTACACCACCCCATTGTTTAAAGAAAAAAGGGAGATTAGCTTTCTTACATTCGTTTCTAATATCTAAGACCCAATTTTTTTTCATTGGTCTTGCCTTGGCGCCTGATTCACCACCAACAATTACCCAATCAATATTATACAAATTAAGATCAGGAAGCGGGCCAATTAAAGGTTCTAAAGAAAGAAACTTAATAAAAGCCCCTGTATTCCTTAAATAGTCAATTCTACTAATTACTCTTTCGTCTTCTACCGAAACTCCCATCCAAATATTAGGGGTCCAATCCAGGATGGAGCTGTATTCAGCTAAAACATCAGCTCTTTTGGTTAATATTTGAAAAGTATGAATAGGATTATCTTTCATTACCTTAAAAACCTGTTTGATATATTTTAAAGGAGTATCTTCATGAAATAAGTCACTCATAGAATTGACAAAAACAATTTTGGGTTTTTTCCAGGTATATGGAATTTTTAAAGTTGCAGGATGGAGGGTCAATTTAAAGCCGTTTCTATATTTTTTTTGCCCCATTGCTTGTAGGCGTTTGGACAATATTTCCGCATAACAATACTTGCAACCAGCTGATACTTTATTGCATCCAGTTGTTGGGTTCCAGGTCATTTGTGTCCATTCTATGCTGCTTTGTGCCATGTTATTTTAATTGAATTATTGAATCGTCATTGAGCCGATTAGTTCCTCTTGTATCAATAAACGTAATTTTTTCTTCTTTGTTTAGTTTAGATATTTCTTTCTTGAAATCAGAGCTTGAATATCGCATAAAGTTATTCGATATGATATCCTTCCATAATTCGATTCGTTTAAATGCCTTAGATTTTAAATAATGGATTATTTTTTTCTGTAAAGATAAAATATAATCCTTGGGTAGTACAAAATCTATCCCTTCTGATTCAAATAAAGTGCCTTTAACTGTTAAATTCCAAATATGAGACCAGTATGCTCTGAACATAATATCGTTCATAAGTAAGGCAGCATCAGTATGCCTTGAAGCAAAGAAAATGTAATATTTCAAAATGCTGTGAGGAGTTGTTTCAAAAACAGGACAGTAACCAACAAATGGAAGATGTTTTTGCAATAATTTTTTGTATTTTAACATTACTTTTTCTATTTGTTGGTTGGATGGTAACCTTTCATCCAACAAATAATCTTTCCAATATTCTCCTCCTAGTACAGAGGTCAAAATATTTCTACATGCTACAACTTTACTATCAAAATCTTTTCCCTCAATTTCTGCATTTTTATATGCTAATCTGTGTATTGTTGGAACACTTATGTTAGTGATTATTTCGGTGCTAAATTGTTTAGGTCGTTGAAGGAAGGGGATAATATTAGAAAATTCGCAACCCTTTAATCCAAAGGGATCAAGATAAATTAAAAGGGTTTCTTTGGATAGTAAAGTTTTAAGTACTGCGAGTAAATCGGATGCATCACCGTAAATCATTACCGTTTTTTTATCTGCAATTTGTTGAGAGAGTAGTTTTTCAAGTTTTTTATGATGTTTTGGATTATTATTGACAAATATTGCTAAGTAATTATTTTTTACAAGTTTTTCGGCAATCTGACATATCATTAAGGGAGAACCAATGGAACCATCATCAAATTTACCCGGGCCTGCAAAGGCATCAACAAGTATGATTTTGTTACCTAAGCGATTCACTTTGGGTAAATAAGCTGATAAATAATTACCTAAAATTTGGTCTTTTATTTTAGACCAAGGCCGCTTCCCTTCAAAAAAATATTTATCGGAATAAAAACTCATTCTAAGTTTGATTTTTATTTATAGGAGTCTTTGAAAAACCTAATAATAATAATAAATCTCGCCATAAAAGCATTTACCCTGTGGAATCTGAAAAAATTCCACAGGGTGAGGACACAAAATCCCACTAAAAAATTATTAGTGGGATTTTAAACTAAACTATTATACTATCATGGAAGCGTTGTAATCCCTGTTAAAATGGATATGAGTAACAGTAATACTAACGAAAATCCCTATTCTGACTGTGTTCTTCTATGGTAAGTGTTAGTGCATGGGACGCTTGCTGTTGGAAGTTTTCCTCTTTGGTTGCATAGGCTATTTTACGTGTTACTAATGGCTTCATAACTCATTATTAAACTTTTTTAATCACAAATTCTCTACAATAAAATCAGTCATCATCTGAAAAAGATGCAACCGCGTCTTCCCGCCATAAATAGCATGGGCTTTATTGGGATAATAAAACGAGGTGAATTGCTTACCTGCCTTGATCAATGCCTCCTGCATTTCCACCGTATTCTGAAAATGTACGTTATCATCACCAGTGCCATGAATTAACAGGTATGCCCCTTTTAATTTATCAGCATGTGTTATCGGGGAATAATCATCGTAGCCTTTGGGATTGTCCTGTGGTTTTTTTAAATACCGTTCGGTATAAATGGTGTCATAGAACCTCCAGCTCGTAACAGGCGCCACGGCAATGCCGGCTTTGAAATAATCTGATCCTAAAGTCAAACATAAGGAGGTCATATAGCCGCCATAACTCCAGCCCCAGATGCCGATCCTTGAGCCATCCACATAAGGTAATGATGCCAGGTACTTTGCCGCCTCAATCTGGTCTTTGGTTTCATATTCACCAAGCCTGCCGTAGGTTATGTTTTTAAACTTTGTACCTCTTGCTCCGGTTCCCCTGTTGTCCACTGATACGATAATATAACCCTTCTGAGCTAATAATTGATACCAGTAATAATTGCGGCTGCTCCAGCTATCGGTCACAGTCTGTGAGCCAGGGCCGCCATATACATACATCAGAACCGGATACTTTTTCTTTTTATCAAAATCGATGGGTTTTATCATCCAGCCGTTCAATTTTACGCCATCGGTTGTTGTAAGTTGAAAAAAATCTTTAGGGCTGATATCATATTTACTCAAAGTACCACTAAGCGCCTTGTTATCTTCCAATACTTTAATTAGCGCTCCATCTTGTGTATTGTGCAGACTTACAATAGTGGGTTGATCAGCAGAAGAATGATAATCTAAGTAATATTTAAAATCGGGGCTCATATCTATCCTGTTGGTGCCTTTTTTCGTAGTTCCGGTGCTCAACATGAATCCCGAGTTCTCGGGACGAGTTGTTGAGTTATTGTCAATACCAATGCTGTAAAATTGTCTTTGCAGGGGCGAATCTTCGGTAGAAGTGAAATAGAGCGTACCTGCCTGCGCTGAAGCTTCGGCAGACAGGTTGGTATTTTCGTCAATGCCGATGAATTCATCTACTTCCCAATTGCCCTTTGTGATCTGTTTTTCCTTTTTATTGGAAAAATCAAATAAATACAGGTGCTTAAAGCCGTCCTTCTCGCTTGTATAAACAAAAGCATTTCGCTTTTTTAAATAAGTAAGGTCATCGTTGATGCTGATATAGGTAGAGCTGGTTTCCTTTAATATTAAGGTTGTTTTTCCTGTTTTAGCATTTGCATGCAAAATTTCCAGCACATTTTGCAGCCTGTTCATCCTGAATATTGAGAGCGTATTCGGGTCATGCGTCCATTTTATACGAGGGATGTAAATGTCTTTTTCGTTGCCAATATTCATCCGGGCTGTTTTGTCATTTTCAACATCATATACAGAGATGGTAACAATAGAATTATCTTCCCCTGCTTTTGGGTATTTGAATTTATAATCAGCCGGGTACAATTCTCCCCAAAGCTGCATGTTATATTCCTTAACCCTGCTCTCATCAAAAGTATAATAAGCGATCTTTTTACTATCCGGTGACCAGAAAAAAGCTTTGGCAAATGCAAATTCTTCTTCATAGACCCAGTCAGCGCTGCCAACAATGATCTTGTTCCATTCACCGGTTGTGGTGATCTGATTTTCACTCATCTTGTCTAAATCAACATAAAACAAATTATTATCACGGACAAAAGCTACCTTGCTGCCGTCAGGTGAGAAGGTTGCATAAGATTGCTTTCCCCCCCGGCTAAGTATGACCGGTTTTTTCAGGTGAAGTACGTAATAATTAGCTTTAGTTGAACGCCTGTAAATAGGTTCTGTTTCTGTGGCAAAAAGTATCATGGATTCGTCTGTACTGAACTGGTAGCTGTCAAAAATAATAGCATAGTTTTCACCTTTGGGCACCAACTCGTCTCCTTTGACAATTGTCTCAACTTTTTCACCGGTTGTAATATCGTATTTAACAATGTTACTGATCCCCAAGTCGTAATCAGTTTCCAATGAACTATAATATTGCCCGTTACGCATCCAGTTAACGCTATGAACAGATTTTTCTCTGAAGGTATCATTTAACCAGATGTCTTCCAGTGTGACTTTTTTATTCTCCTGTCCTGAAACGTTGTTTTGGAAAAAGAAGAAAAGGAAAGTAATAAAAACAGGTTTTGAAATGTATATTTTCATTAGAAAATAATTTTATAAAGTCTTAAAATCCTAAATCATTATTTAAATCAAGTTTATCCTGTTGAATAAGAAGAAATTCCACAGGGTGAAAAAATGAAGTCGTTTTCAGCCTACGCTGACCGAAGTCAGTTTCGGCAGACGTAGGTCAGCAGGAATGATGTTGATCAGATTTAATGCTATCCCCGATGCAAATATACTAACTCATACTAATAATACTAATAAAAACCGGCATCCAGCTATTTTTATTGTTTATTTCTTTATTCGTATCATTAATATTCATTCGTATATTGGCATCGGTTTGCCCCGCTCTTTTGATTATTAATATAATGAGTTTTTTAATCGTTCTTAAATTAATAATCAAAAGTGCGGGGTTTGATTCATTTTTGTATAGGTATTATCTACTAAATTATAGACAACATGTGTGAAAGTGAATTTTTAAGAGAAAGAAAAAAAACAGCCGTTTTATTAGTAAATACCGGTACACCTGACAGCCCGCAGGTTAAGGATGTGAGAAAGTATCTCAGGGAGTTTTTGATGGATAAAAGGGTCATAGATATCCCTTTTTTGAAGCGATTTTTTCTGGTTAACTTTATTATTGCTCCGTTCAGAGCGCCTAAATCTGCAAAATTATACATACAACTGTGGACTGAACAAGGTTCCCCGCTTATATTTTATGGAAATAAACTAGTCAGGCTTTTACAACAGGCTTTGGGAGAAGGCAGTATTGTTTGTCTGGCAATGCGTTATCAGAGTCCGGGTATAAATGCTGTACTTGATCAATTAAGAGAGCAGGGATTGGAAAAAATAATTGTGATCCCGCTCTTCCCTCAATATGCTTCGGCCAGTACCGGCTCTGTTAATTCAAAAGTAATGGAAATTATCAAAACCTGGCAGGTTATTCCTGAAATTAGGTTTATGATTAGTTTTTATGATCATCCACTGTTTATCAAAGCTTTTGCTGAAATAGGAAAAAAATACTTGCACGAAGAAGTCTATGATCATATTGTATTTTCATATCATGGACTTCCGGAAAGACAAATTCAAAAAGCCGATCAATCTAAAAGATGTCTTACTGAAGATGGTTGCTGTAGAAAGATCGGTCATCAGAATAGGCATTGTTATCGTGCCCAGTGCTTTGAAACTTCACGTTTATTAGCTAAAGCCCTTGAGATAAAAGATGAGGATTATACAGTTTGTTTTCAGTCGCGCCTTGGCAAAAGCCCATGGATAAAACCTTATACGGATGAAATTATCAGACAATTACCGTCAAAAGGAAAAAAGAAAGTGCTTGCTTTTGCACCATCATTTGTTGCTGATTGCCTGGAAACTATCATTGAAGTTGGAGAAGAATACAGGATATTATTCGAAAATTCGGGAGGTGAAAAATGGCTAATGGTTGAAAGCCTTAATACGCATCCGTTGTTGGTGAAGATGCTGAAAGAATTGGTTATTGATCATTTGAAGTGATCTTTACTGAACAGACCCAAAATTTAAATAATTCGGTAACTTTACTAAACCTCAAAGGTTTAGTAAAGTTAATCCCAGTCTGGAAATTACTGCTGACAGTCTGGAAATTGCCGTTTACAGTCCGGAAATTGCTGCTTACAGTCTGGAAATTGCCGTTTACAGTCTGGAAATTACTGCTTACAGTCTGGAAATTGCCGTTTGCAGTCTGGAAATTGCTGCTTACAGTCTGGAAATTGCCGTTTACAGTCTGGAAATTGCTGCTTACAATCTGGAAATTGCCGTTTACAGTGTGGAAATTGCTACTTACAGTCTGGAAATTGCCGCTTGCAGTTGCGAAATGAGCCTGTTCAATAAACTGTATTTTGATCGCTGCGGTTTGTTATTTATGAGAAAAAACCGGGAATATTTTGCTAATTAAAATATAGTAAATACATTTGCACGAATATTAAACAAATTAAATACCGAATACAATTCGGCTTTAGTTATGAACGATCGTCAGGAAAATTTTTTTTCAATGGTATTGGCAACCAGGCTTGTATTAGAAGCTAATAAAAGCGACTGGCAGCCAATTGCAGGGTTTGTTTCAGCAGTGGACGACCTTGATGAAAAGATAGAAGACACAGAAGCTTCTCGTCTTGCTCAGGAAGAAGACAGAACCGGTATCGCCACCAATAAAAACGAAGTGGAGGCAAACCTGATAAAAACAACGCTCAACATAAGTGGAGCGATACAGGCATACGCAGCTGACCAGGGAGATGTGGAGCTTAAAGAAAGGGTAAGCTTTACAAAAGGGGAGCTTCAAAAACAGCGTGATACAATACTTCGCGACATAAGCATCATTGTATTAAAAGAAGCACAAAAAATTGGCGCTCCATTAAATGATTACGGAGTAACGGCAGCAGAGGTGAGCGATTTTGAGACGCTCACAGAAGATTACAGGGACATCATGAGCAGACCTCGCGTAGGGACTACCGACCGTAAGACTGCAACAGAGGATCTGGTAAAACACCTTGATGAGATAAGGGTTATTTATAAAGAGAGGATTGATAAGCTGATGCTGAATTTTGAGGATACGCATACTCATTTTTTTGAAAAATATTTTAATGCGCGAAAGATCGCTGATGTGTAAGCGCATGGCGCAGGGCAGGAAAACTTGGTTTATACAGTCGTTGCTGTCATTAAAATAGTTGAAAAATGGTCACTTTTAAATTCAATCCAGTGGTATCAAATGAGTTCAATTTCTCATTTGGAATTTCTGAATCAATCAAAGTAGTTCTTAAGGCATCACTTTTAGTCACTTTAGATACTAAAATACTTTTGCGAAAAGAATGTGATGACCCTCCTTGTCATGAAATGATCTATATTCAAGAAGACTGGAGGGGGAAATATTTAAATTTTGCTTCTACTGAATTGGTTCAAGAGCCAGATGGATATACACACACATTAACTTACCAAGAGAGGTTACCCATAACATAAAAATTAATCCAGATGGAAAAGGAAATAATAAGCTCAATAATTGAAGGAATTGCCACCCTTTCAGGAGCTTTAATAATTGGAATTGCAGGAGGACTCATAAGTAAAAAGTACTCCCAAGAAAGGGATAGACAAGATAAAGAAAGCCAATGGCGAGATCATGCAATTGAGCTGACAAAGTTAGACTTCGAACGGAAAAAGCTATCTAATCCAGAAAGTCCTTTACGACCTTGCATATTAGACTTCTTAGCCAATTACCGAGATTTAAAAGAGCTTGATTATACAACTCCTAAAGACTTATATATTCTCATATCGAAAAAAAGGATAACGAAAACCAATGATAAAAAAAATGAAAATGACAGCTAACAAGCGTGTAAAGAAAAGCGGGCAGAAACAGGCCAAATCAACGGACGTGCCTCGCATCAACATTCTATCTCGGTTGAAAGTGAAGTAGCCTGCAGGCCCGCCATTCTTTGCACACAAGAACGTTATATGCTATAAGGGGCAAATTTTCTTGAACATAAAAACATTTCAATGAACTATTATCAGAACTTAAGTGCACTAACCCTTGAATCCCCACGGCAAAATAAGCACATTTGCAAAACCCCACAAGCCAACCCCCAAACCAAAGTTTTGCAAAAGAGCTTGCTTTCTGCCAACATTCAGCTAATAAGAATAAAAGTAACAGGACTGACTATCCTGACACTATTTACACTTAACCTGTTTGGACAAATACAACAACCACAAACACCGACTTTTAAAAATTTCAATCCTGTTTCACCTACCAAAAGCTACACAACAGAACAAAAGCAATACCAACATCATAATCAGAAAAACAATCAGTATAAATCAGCCATTCAACCAAAAAAAGCAAATGAAATTGCTGCTAAGAATTACTTCCTGCCCGACAACATATACAACACAATCAACAAAAATAATTACCTGCTGACCTCAACAAACAGCATTCCAAATAAAGAGAACAAATCAGTTCAATTAATTTATTCTATTACAAAAGAAATAAGCACATACGAAACATCAATCAGTTATCAATTCCCTTCCTTACAATCCCAACCCGGAGCCAATAATTTCAATCAGGCATATGATGAACTCATAGACATGCTTGAAGGTAGAAAACCTTTAGACCTCAAAAGAGCAGTATTTATTACGGAAAACGCCTTTTTCGGAAATACTATGAATTACAATGACTATGTTAAAACTATTAAAGAAATGACCTTGCTGATACAATTAAAAATACAGCAGGAAAATCTGCCAATGAATAATCAAACCATTAACTACATGACACATCAATTCATAAGCGACACATTAAAAATTAAACTAACAGAACAGGAACAAACCATTACCACCTATCCTAAAACCTATGATTTTGACGACCCCTTTGGCTATAAAGACGTACGAAAAATGTTCGTTTCTAAATTGATTGCAGAATATACTGGACAATGTAAATCATTACCCTTACTTTATCTGATATTAGTTAATGAGTTAGGAGGAAATGCCTATTTATCATTTTCCCCATCACATTCATTTGTAAAATGCAAAGACAGCCACAATTCATGGTATAATCTTGAACTCACCAATGGAATGCTAACCAGTAATTCATGGCTCGTTGGTTCAGGCTATATAAAAGCAGAAGCCGTTAAAAGCGGAATATTTTTAGACACACTCAACAAACAGCAAATCATAGCTCATTGTTTGGTTGACCTTGCACAATATTACGGTTGGCGATATAACGGGTATGATGAATTTGTACTGAAATGCGTAAATAAAGCCCTTGAATACAATCCCTCTGATATTTGGGCAATACAGGTAAAATCAGATTATTATACCCTGCTCTTTATGTATGTAGCACAACAATTGGGATATACAACTATTGAACAGCTAAAAAATAATCCAAAAGCATTAGAGCTTTTCATGCAAAGAAACAGAATATACGCTTTAATAGACGGTTTAGGATACAAACCCATGCCTGACCAAGCATATTTAGACTGGCTTCAAACCTTAAATGAAAAACAGCAACAGCAGGAGAATGATAAACAGTATATTAAATTTTCAAAAATAGTGCGCTGATAATGAAACTAAGCATAATAATATTAACATTGGGCTTATCTGTTTCAGCTATTGGACAGGATTCAATCACTTTACAAAAGCAATATTATATAGATGCTTATAATGAATTGGTAAATATGCTTGAAGAAAAGCAGGCATTAGGCTTTAAAAGAGCCGTTTTCATCACAGAAAATGCCTATTTGGATAATAAATTTAGCTATGATGATTTTTGTCTTGAAATAAGTTTAGCAACTAATATTTGCAAAGCCTTTTTAAAAGCAAACCAATTACTGAATTATGATTATGACGATTACGACAGAGTGGCTAAAAACGCAGCTATATTTCAATATATGACTGATACGATAATGCTAACCAATAAAATTGTAGCCCACTATCCTTTTACCTATGACTTTGAAGATTTTAACGGTGAAAAAGACTGGACAAAAATGTTTGTTATTAAGCTCTTGGTAACAAATTCCGGAAATTGCCATGCAATGCCAATCCTTTACAAAATACTTGCCGATGAAATAGGTACGGAAGCCTTTTTATCCTTTGCCCCCAACCACATATACATCAAACATCGCAGTGATAAAACAGGCTTTTATAATACGGAATTAACAAGCGCCATGTTTCCCATAGACGGTTGGCTCATGGCTTCCGGTTATATTACACTTGAATCTATCCAAAATGCGATTTATATGGATACATTAAGTTTAAAACAATCTGTTGCAATGTGCCTGATTGACTTGGCTAAAGGTTATGAGCGAAAATTTGGCATACGTGATGGTAATTTTACATTACAATGCACCGACCTTGCCTTAAAATATTACCCAAACTATGTTAATGCCATGCTCTTGAAAGCCGAAACCCTCAAAAAAATATTCTTTAATATAATGAAACAGCACAATGCAACCTACCCCGCAGACATTTGGCATTTAGAAGAACCAGGAAAGATTTATAACGAAATGGAGCAGCTTTACATAAATATTCTTAAATTGGGCTATCGTGAAATGCCGGACAAAATGTATAAAGAATGGTTGCTATCATTAAAAAACCATAAAGAAAAGTATCAGGATAAAAATATAAACATTAAATTTAACCCAAATTCCAAATAGCCATGAAATATTTAAAATTGCTCCCTGTTGCATTAATGTTCTGCACGGTCAGCAGTTCATTAGCACAAAACCCCTACAAATCTCTTGGAATACCCGATGAAGATGTAAAAATCCTCACACTAAGCGATGGTAGATATGATGAAATACAAGAGTGGCAGGAATTTGAACGGGTAGGCTCTGCGATCATAAATATGCGCACAATGAAAATATCGCATTTTGTTGATAGGGACACTATGAGATCAGAGGCTACTTTTGAGCCGGAGATTGTCAGCAGGTGGTTGTCGCCTGATCCTATTGCAAGACAATTTCCAGAATTAACTCCTTATCAGTTTGGAAGCAATAATCCGATTTGGAATATAGACTTAGAAGGATTAGAGGGTGTTCCATTTCTATTAAGACCATTTTTTCTTTCACCCGGTGGTATTATTATGCAAAAAGCAACAGTAAATACAATATTTGTAGTAGCAAATCGTAATTTAACTGATGTAAATAGAAAGTTCTCAGCAAGTGAAATAAAAGTTTTAAAGTCTAACGCAACTCATGCCAAAACATACCAGTATTTTACAAGTAAAATTCAAGGAATGACATTAAAAGAAGTTAAACATGCCTATGATATTGAAAAAACAGGTAAATTACAATCAGATTTATCAGCCGAAGGACCCTCAAAACCTAAAGGTTTTAGATATATTGAGGACCCTGCCAACCCAGAAGTTATTATTGATATGCGCCATTTTTTTGTAATAGGTAGCTCAGTACCCTCACAAGCAGCATCAGAAACTTATGGATTAGCTGTTGAGATTGTACAAGACATAGGTAATCAAAAAAGTGCTTACAATATTCAGGATTATTTTTCAAATCAATTAGGTGCAGAATTCTTTAATGAATTTTATGACCCAAAATCAGAGCAATCTTTAAGTGAACAATTAAATATTTTCTTTAAAGAAAGGGAGAGTGAAGCCCAAAATGTGACAAATATTAAACAGGACTAAGACTAATTATGAAAAATTACATTATAATATTTTTACTCATTTCTATTTTTTATTCTTGTGCTTCAAAACAAGATATAATTAATCTTGAAAATTGCAAGAAAATTAAAATTGGGATGACAGAAAATGAAATAATAAATATAATGGGAAAACCTTTATCATCAAAAAAGTATTATGATGACAGTGATAAAGATACTCTTAAACATTTGATTTTTAAATATGATTTACTCGCTGCTTCCACAGGAATTGAGGTTTATATTAATGTTAAATTTGATTCAGTCGTTACAGTATATTGTGATGAAGAAACAGTAAAGTATTAGATATTTTTGGATTATTACTCAAATCAATTAGGAGCAGAGTTCTTTAATGAATTTTATGACCCAAAATCAGAGCAACTTTTAAGTGAACAATTAAATATTTTCTTTAAAGAAAGGGAGAAGCAAGATCAAAATGTAACAAATAACGAATAGGAAGAAGACTAATTATGAAGATTTATGCTATTATATTATTCCCCTTTTCTATAGGAATTGAAGTTTAAATTAAGATTACCAACCAGAATAAAAAACATTGAAACGATATTGAAAATTATAAAGACAATATTTCTTGCTGGATTGGTAGGATGCGTTTTAATAGTAATTGCGATATTATCATATCTTTTCGTCTACCCTTTTGACGACTTTCAATGGTGTGGCAGGAAACTTACTACTGACAAGAAAGAATATTCGGTGAGGGACACAATTTTGCTTACTGTTACAATTACACCTCAGAAATCTAACAAGAAAAAAATAAGAATATATGAGAGTTTTAAAAACCTTTCAATTTGGGCAATATTTCATAGACAATGTTACGACCAAGACTCGAATTTATGTTCATTTCCAGTCGACTCGACAACAGAATTTGAAAAAGAAAATGGGAAAATAATGGAATTTACGATAACGCCTGACAATTCTTTTAAACACACATTTATTGGAACAATTACGGAAAGCCCAGACAAGAAATATTTTATCATTTACTTTCCAGATTTTTGGACATATTACGTTGACAGAGAAGAATATAATAAATCGGTTGATTTTGGATTCTATGGTTTCTGGAAGCCTATAAAACCAGGCCCTTTTGACTCTCTTGAAGACTATACAAACTTTTGTGAAATACATATTAAAGAAGAAATAACGGATACTAATATTGGCTGAATTTAATTTTTGTGTTTAACTTGGCACCAAGTCTTTTCTCCTATTGCTTCAAGTACAATTTCTGTTTATATTGACACAAAGAAAGATTCAGTATATATGATTATTTGCGGAGATGAAAAATCAGAACCAGAGTAAAATGGACTGATGTCATTATTGATATGCATCATTTTCTTGTAATAGGTAGTTCATTCACTTCTAAAGAATTGTCAGAGGGATTTGGTTTAGCTGTAGAAATAGTACAAGATGTAGCTAACCAGAAGAGCGCTTATGATATCCAAGATTATTATTCTAATCAACTTGGCGCAGAATTCTTTAGTAATTATTATGATGCAGAATCAAATAAATCATTTAGTGAGCAATTATCTTCTTTTTTTAAAGAAAGAGAGCAAAAATATCAAAAAACACAACAACAGGAAGATGAAGAAAAATAATATTCCTCTTTTTTTAGTTTTTATTATCTCTTTTTTTATTTCAGCTTGTCAGTCCAATCAAGATATTGAAAATCTAAACAATTGCATGAAATTAAAATTGGGAATGACAGAAAAAAAAACTCTCGATATTATGGGTAAGCCTTTTCGCATCAATCAACGTTATAGTGAAACCTTTAAAGACACTGTTAAATTTTACATCTTCAAATATGATAACCCAGTAGCGTCAACTGGTATTTTTGTATACATTGATCCTAAAGCTGATTCTGTTATCTCTGTGATATGTGATGATAAGAAATCTTTACCCTAAGTAAATCAAAATTATTTTGTTGGGGAAATTTTTGGTTTAGGGGTTGAGATAATCTAAGATGTAGCCAATCAAAAAAGTACATATGATTTGCAGGATTATTATTCTAATCAGTTAGGAGCAGAATTCTTCAATGAGTATTATGATGAAAAATCAAATATTTCTTTAAATGAACAGTTAGATTCTTTTTTTAATGAAAGAGGGCAGAAATATCAAAAAACACAACAAGAAAAAAATGAAAAATAGTAATAAAATAATCCTTTTATTTTTTATTATCCCTTCTTTGCTAATTGCTTGTCAATCCCAACAGGATGTAGAAAACTTTGAGAATTGTATGAAATTAAAAGTCGGTATGACAAAAGAAGAAGTAATTTACCTTATGGGAGACCCTTTGCACTCTGAATATAAATATAGTCAGACTTTTCAAGACAGTGTGATCTTTTATACGTTTAAATACGACAATCCACTTGCATCAGGAGGAATTGAAGTATATATACATTCTAAATCAGACTCTTTGATTAGAGCATTTTGTGATGAAGAAGTAATAAAAGATTAATGACCTTTTTTCGGGGGTTCACAAAACCACATTCACAGAAAGAGAGCATAAAGAAATCAATGACAAACGAGGCATCGCGCACTCATTAAATAACATAGGTGGTATCTATTACAACCAGGGCAACTCTGATTCCGATTCAATCAGGATGGAACGCGATAGCTTGTTCAACAGGGCGCTAGAATATTTTCTGCAAAGCCTGGAAATACAAAAAGAGATCAAAGACAAACAAGGGATCGTCTATTCATTAAATAACATAGGGAAAGTTTATCTTAAGCGTAAAGACTATGCCGCTGCCACAGATTACTGCAAACGATCGCTGCGGGTAGCAGAGGAGCTGGGGTATCCTGAAAATATCATGAGGGCTGCGGAGAGCCTGCACAAGGTATTCAAGGCAATGGCTAAAATAGCTGAAAAAAGTGGCTTATGGGAATATGGTGAGCACTATGCAAAAGCGCTGGAATATAATGAGCTCTACACCCAAATGCGCGATACAGTGCATAACAATGACATGTCAAAGGCCATTGGCAAAACGGAGGGTAAGTTTGAATTTAAAATGGCGCTCAAAGAAAGGGAGCAGCGAGAAAAAGAGCAGGCTCGTCTGCAAGCCGCACAAACGGCACACAGAAACAACCTGCAAAATGTAGCCATAGCCATGGGGCTGTTTGTGCTTCTTACCATTATTATCTTTCTGGGTAATCTTGTTCTGCCTGAATGGTTGGTTAACGCTTTGTCGTTTGTACCTTTCGTGCTGTTGTTTGAGTTTGTCACCGAGCTCATTGAGCCCTTCACCGAAGCCTTCACAGGCAATCAGCCCCTATACGAAGTGCTCATCAACACCATGGTGGTACTAATTATATTTCCCATACAGTACATCTTTGAAAAGATGCTGAGGCAGCGGTTGGATAAGGCAAAGAAGAAACGGGAGGAGAAGGGGAGGAAGAAATAGAAGAATTAACCCCTAAATCCCCTAAAGGGGACTTAGTCTGCGGGTTACCTTTAAATACGCTAAAGGGGGGAGATTTGATGTGGGTGGAGTTCTCCCGGGTATTCAAGGTTAGGGGGTAGGGTGAACAATCCCGAGTACCCGGGATGCTAAAGATTATTTGGTTAATGCTTACTTATCAGATAGCCCCGGCCATGCGTTTTGCACCCTTATACATCTCCACCAGCTTATCCACCACATAATCAACCTCTTCTTCTGTGTTATATTTACTAAAGGAAAATCGTATAGCACCCCGATCAGGTTCTGCTTTGATGGCTTTTAAAACGTGCGAGCCAACACTCGCACCACTTGAGCAGGCACTGCCTCCGGAAACAGATATATGTTCAATATCAAGATTGAAAAGGAGCATTTCGTTGATATCCGATTTAGGCAGGGAGATATTTAAGACTGTGTAAAGGCTTTTATCTTCTGAGGTGCAATCACCATTGAATCCGACATTCTCAATGTTATCTACTACTTTTTCAATCATCCTTGATTTTAGTCCTTGTATATGTTTTTTATGTGCTTCCATGTCCCTGTATGCAATTTCCATAGCCTTGGCAAGACCAATGATACCGTAAACATTTTCTGTGCCGCCACGCATATTTCTCTCCTGTCCCCCTCCATCAATAAAAGGCTTTATTTTTAATTTGTCATTCAAATACAGAAAACCGACACCTTTTGGCCCATGAAATTTATGCGCTGAGCCTACAATGAAATGCGTTTTTAATTTTTGAATATCATGTTTGAAATGACACATTGTCTGCACCGTATCAGAATGAAATATTGCCTGGTACTTTTCACACAGCTGTCCAATCGTGTCAATATCAACTAAATTACCGATCTCATTATTACCGTGCATGAGCGAAACAAAAGAACCGGAATTGTTCTTAAGCAGCTCTTTCAGGCTTTCAATAATGATATGGCCTTTATTATCTAATTTAACGAAACTTAGTTTTATTTCGCCATTCTTTTCGAGGTTATTGAAACTATTCAACACTGCAGGGTGCTCTATCTCGCTCGTGATTGCGTGTTTAATTCCCAAAGTTCTGATGGTACAAATGATGGCTGTGTTATCGGCTTCTGTACCTCCGGAGGTAAAAAATATTTCAGATGGCGATGTATTTAATAAGGCAGCTACAGTTTTTCTGGCTTTTTCAATAGCAGCACGAACCTCTCTGCCATGAGCATGTATGGAAGAAGGATTGCCAAAGTGCTCCACCATAAAAGGTTTCATAGCTTCAAATACCTCATTGTCCAGAGGTGTAGTGGCTGCGTTGTCGAAATATACTTGCATTTTTGATTACTTATTTTAGTATTATTGCTATTACTGAAATTAAAGAATTCATTGAAGATAGAAAACTCATGAAAGATAAAGAATAATTTAGTTCAGTGGTTCTTTTTTTCAGTTATCATTTCTTTAATATCACTCATCATTTTTTTTGCTAATGAATCTGCTGTTGACGCAATTTCTGCTTCTGCATATATCCTGATTATGGGTTCGGTATTGGAATTTCTGAGATGAACCCATTGCTGATCGAATTCTATTTTTACACCGTCAATGGTATTTATTGGCTGTTTGTTATATCGTTTTTTTATTTCCTCAAAAATATGTTTTGTATCGATTTCTTCAAGGTCTATTTTGTTTTTTGAAATATAATAGTTAGGATATGTTGACCTCAATAAGCTTACAGACTTCCCGAATTTTGCCAAATGTGTTAAAAACAATGCAATGCCAACCAGGGCATCTCTGCCATAATGTAACTCCGGGTAAATAATTCCTCCGTTCCCTTCACCTCCGATCACGGCATCGTGTTCTTTCATTGCTTTTACAACGTTTACTTCTCCGACAGCCGAAGTAAAGTATTGGCAAATGATGTCAGGTGTTTCCACCTGATATTTTTCAGTAATGTCCTTCAATGCCCTTGTAGAAGAAAGGTTTGAAACAGTATTCCCTCTTTTGTTTTTCAGGATGTAATCTGCCACAGCCACCAGCGTATATTCTTCACCAAACATTTCACCATCTTCACATATCAATGCCAGCCGGTCAACATCAGGGTCAACGGCAATGCCCAGGTGGGCCTTTTGTAATTTAACTTCGCTGGAAAGGGTAGTTAGATTTTCAGGCACAGGCTCCGGGTTATGGGGAAACAGGCCATTTGGGGTGCAGTTTAATTCTACCACCTCACTAACACCTAAAGCATTCAGAAGTTTTGGTATTGCCAGCCCCCCGGTAGAATTAACACAGTCAATGACAATTCTGAATTTCTTTGCTTTAATGGCTTCCACATCAACCAGCGGAAGTGCTAAAATTTTGTCTATGTGCTTCTGAATATAGCTGCCATCCTGGCGGTAACTGCCGAGGTTGTCGGCTTTTGCAAAATGGAATGTTAAATTTTCAGCATGTTTTAAAATATTTTCTCCTTCACCGACAGAGATCAACTCACCTTTATCATTAAAAAACTTCAACGCATTCCATTGACCCGGATTATGACTGGCTGAGATGATGATACCGCCTGCCGCTTTTTCCATCGTCACCGCAACTTCTACGGTAGGTGTGGTTGACAAACCCAGATCTACAACGTCAATTCCAAGACTTTGTAAGGTAGATGCAACCATTTTAGCAATGATCTCGCCTGATGGGCGGGCATCACGGCCGATGACTACCAGAGAAGCCCCCCTAAATCCCTCAGAAGGGGGGACTTCCCCACCCCTTTCCCCTTCGGGGGGATTTAGGGGGGCTAATTGAGTACCAAACGCAGCGGTAAACTTCACTACATCAATGGGGGAAAGCGATTCACCGCACTTCCCGCCTATGGTTCCTCTTATACCGGATATGGATTTTATTAGAGGCAAGAACTAAAAGAATAAATTTAACAATAAGTAAGGTTATAAAAACTAAGGAGTACAAAGGTAGTAAAAAAGAAATTTGAAAATGTGCTAATTTGGTAATTTGAAAATAATGAAATTAGTTTTTAGAAATAACCTCCTGTTTTGTCAATCGGAAACTATCATCTGATGATCTCTTTTTCCCCTCCTCCTCACAAACCGTATCCTCATCCACTACTTTACCACAAACACCACAAACAATACCCTCTTTTTCCAGGAAAGGGCTTTGTGTGGCGCAGGTGCCTTTAAATTCACCTTTCTTTAAGAATAGCAGCCTCACTGATAAAAAGGCAATTGCTAATCCTATTAAACAAATTGATAATATAACTG
>SDBV01004882.1_pt1 | contig 19072 bp, 19 predicted proteins | sample 2277081 | NCBI WGS metagenome assembly SDBV01 (sample SAMN10402039, study PRJNA504765) | marine sediment metagenome | isolation source: marine sediment core GS10_PC15, 223 cmbsf | place: Arctic Ocean: Southern Knipovich Ridge | collected 2010
TGTCCGAAGCCGCTTGACATTTGGAAAAAGATATTATTAAGGGCAAGTGTCCACGGTACAGACATAATTCTTGACCCCTTTATGGGAAGCGGGACAACGGTAGTCGCATCTAAAGAGCTAAACCGCCATTGTATCGGCATAGAGATAAAAGAGAAGTATTGTGAGATAGCTGCCAAGAGATGTTCACAAGGAGTGTTTAATTTAGAGTGATGAAAGTAAACTCACCGCATCAAATACCCCAAACAGTAAATAGCCCAAGGTATACTAGCCATCTTTAGAAGTACCCATAGGTTGAGTTGCAGGCTTGGAGGGGAGACCTGATTGATTATCAGCACTGTCGTTATCACTCCCAGATAGAAGAACAGGGATTGATTCCCGATACGGCGCAACACAGTCCGTGCATGTGAAGCACCCATTCTTTTTAACATACTCTTTCTCCGCTTCTGTTAGTAGACAATCCATCTAGCTTTTGTATGGTCTGGCTACACCGCTTCTAACAATCCAGCCTATAACCACTGCCATCAATCCTTTGACCTCGCCATTCAACCCCAATACTAAGAGGATAGTCAATAGAATCAAAATCAGTGCAGGCAATCCAAAGTCAATCAGCATCCATCGTTTCATTCTTCTTTCCTTATACAAACGCTGGTACGTGTTCTCTGAAATTCACAGCTTCCCGAACGTAAAACATCGGGTTCCTTAATATATCTTCCTCTTGTATCCAAATCACTCTTAACCCCAAACCTTCCAAAGCAATCCTCTGTGCTATGTCTGACGCTATCTTACCAGAACTCCCATAATGCCAATAATTTGATTGCACGTTTATTATGAGGTTCAGGCTCGAAATCTCGAAGTCAACAATTGCCCCACCTTTAGTCAGCCTGCCTCCTAAAAAAGAGGTCTGATAATTAAAGTCCACATTCAAGCGTTCCAAAGCCTGAAACACATACCACTCTGGGATACTACCAATCCAACCTTCAGGAGGAGGGGGGAATGGGTTCCTTTCACTCGTCACGGCTCAACCACGCTTATTTGCCATTGGCCTTTCCAGTTCTCACCAGTCTGGATAAGTCCCGTGAACGGATGAGCAAAGACGTACTTCGTTTCAGTGCCATCCGTATCGCCCCTGTAAGTAAACTCCAGTAAAGTAGTCGATTCCACGATAGTCTTGAGGGAGTCCCACTGTTCTTGCGGTGTCTGGTTATCATATTCCTCACTGGCGTCTATCGTAAAAGTCCAGCCCCACAACTTTTTAGTCAGTTTCAGGTATTCTAAAACTATGGCCTGAATAATTGGGGCATCGGTATTCGTACTACCCCTTGATAAATCGAACCTGAACTGAATATCCTGAAAGGCCACACCGACCCCACTGGTTCCAAAGGTATAAGTGGTTCTTCCATCCACAGTTATGGTGCCCAAGAAGGTCCACCCTGCATCTCTACTTGTTTCATCATGGTCTATTCGATAGTAAGCTACTCCATCCTCTGTATTAGACATACCTTTAGCGTGGAAACTAATCCTCTTGGCAGTCTTGCTTTCAACAGCAGTCTGGGCATCGAACCAAGGAGTTATATGAATCCCTTCAGAGGCATAGGTAAACGTCCCAGGCAACTTATGAGGGTTTCTTATTCCTCTGTAAAGGTCTATGGAATAATTCTTGCTATCGTGGTCGAAGTATAACGCATACCCACTTTGGGCTGAACTCACTATAGCTGAACTCATTGACCCGTTATAAGTCTGTGCCTCAATCTGGTCTATGTTCAGAGTAAACGCACCCTTATCTACTATCATCTTCATCCCAACTGAGATAATAGCCGTATCACTGGAAGCGGCAGCTAGAGTTAAAACCACTTTAGTCCAAATATCAGCCGTGACAGCGGGGATATCCATCTCTTCTATCGGAGAGGCACAGTTGACCGTGTCATCCAATAGTAATTGAAGGTCGCCAGAATCTAGAGCTACAGTAGATTTAACCCATAGTGAAACCGAGTTGTGTTGCGAAATATCCGTAGATGTTATAACCTCAGTTGCTAAAATATCTCCCGCCCCTGCCCCAGCAGCCACAACTAACTTAGCCGAAGATGGTACGAGTTTCCCTCCGATACCAGTGGCAAAATCCGTCGCATCTGCGGTTGAGGTGACATCCGCATCCACCAATTCGTCCCAAGCGTCCTCGCAATCTTCAATTAAGGTAGTAGGTGGAGACCAGATATGTTCCCATCCTACCCCATCCCAACCAAACACAGACGACTTACTACTCCCCGATGACGCACTGGCATCCACCAGAGCAAACATAAAATTGTTCCCTTCCGTAAAGAAAATAATCTCTCCATTGTATTCTTCGGGGATACCTCCGTCCTTACTCAATCCCATTGGAGACACAATAGCCGTTCTACCAGGCACATACTTCAAAACATCCAACCCAAAAGAAACGTAGATAGCATCCAGCCACGTTAAAGCTCCCATCCCCCCATTAGGGTGGTCGGGTAGTTTTACACTGGTATCAGTCCAGATAGAGTTAGCATTATCGTGAGCTTTAAGAGGACCCGTTGTAGAAGCGTAGATAATATTATTACCATCAGCGTCTCTACCTATAAATAGTCTCTGAATATCACCACTCTTAATATCGGTTATATTCCCACCAGTAGTCCATGATGGCGTGGCTGAGTTGGGGGTAGCTGCGAATAAAAATGTTCCATCGGCAGCTATTTTCCATAGTTTTTGGTCCCACTGCACACCCAAAGTCGCACCTGTGACATTAGTGTCAAAAATATCCTCAGATGTATCCATAAAGTTGTAATTATCTGAGTCCCCCAAGTAAATATAGAGCGAACTATTAGGACCAGCAATCAAAGCAGTTATAGTAGTCCCCACGTTTGCTACAATAGTAAAGCTGGTACGGCCTGAGTTTAGTTTAAGTATGTAGCTACCAAAAGCCCAATACAAGTCTCCATTAAAATTCTCCCTGGCTACGGGACTACCCACCGTGACAGCCGTCCCTGTAATCGTGGCATCGTCAAAGTAACCTGGAGTACCTGCATTGGTATTTTTTAGATTCAGTCTTAGTTGTGTGGCAAAAGCCGAAATAGTTTTAGTAACTGTGAGTTGTTCAAAGCTCGAACCCCCAGAATGAGCGCTACTAGCAGTAATTGTAACTCCATCATCTAGCTCTATGGTAGCTGTAGTATCAGCACACCAAACCCAACACTTAAAGACATACTCTACGCCCTTTGTATATCCGCTGAGGTCTTGACGGGATGCCTCATTAAGGCTTCTCCAAGAGTAAGTCAACCCGTGAGCTTGAGTGGAACTTTGGGAGCCATTAGTCCAATCAGAGTCCAACTCCATATCAGCATTGGCTATAGTAGGGGCAAGAACAGCGGTAGGAGTGGTTAGTTGAGTGCTTAATCTAGGTAGGGTTAAATGACGGCGGTATCCTAAGATAAGTTCACTAAACCAGCACCTATCCGTATCGACACTTTCATCCATCTCCTCAATACCAATCCCACCTCTCTGGTCATTGGTTATCCATGCAGATAGAAGTTGCTGATTAGCATAGTCGTAATCTCCTGTAATAAGTTTCTGAGGGAACGCACTAAAGTATTGAGGTCTGATACCACCTATTATCTTGTAATAGTTAGACCCCAGATAGACTACTTTATCCTTAATTACAGCATTAGCCATTTATATCCACCTTGTATTGTTCAAAATGGCAGTACGGATGCTTGTCTTATCAGCCTCAGCCTTTGCCAACCTTCGGTCGGCAATCCCTGTTCTATTACCAATATCCAACTGAGAACTCTTGGCGTGGTTAAGCATCATCTCACCAGCTACTTTATTTATAATCCACTGAGGGTCAATCTCTGAAGCAGTAGCATCAGCACTTAACAGTGCAGGTAACTGATATCCTGTTAATCTTAAAGGAGTGATTGACCCTGCAACCCTAAGCCCACTCTCAGTCAGCTTTAGATAATTAGTAGACCCTTTCACGATAAACCATTGCTCAGGATTAAGCTCTTTATAAACTCTGGTTAGTGGGTCTACTGCAATCACATCATCAATATAGAAAGTGAAGTCAGCTAGATTAGTCACCTGAAAGATACCAAGACTTATAATAGCCGTATCCGATTGAGGATTAGCCAGTGAAAGGGAGTGGCGATACCAGGTATTAGCATCCATAGCTGGTATGTCTATACTCTCCACTGCTGAAACAATCCCAGCAGTATCATCCAATCTAATCTGCAAGTCCCCTGCGCTTACAGCGATTGAACTGTACAGCCAGAACTCAACCTTAGTGGCATCTGAAATATCGATTGACGAAATATCCTCGTAGGCTAAAATCTCATTAGCACCAGCACTAGCAATCACTGCCTTCACGCTGGCGTTACCTAACTTCTTAAAGCCAGTATTAGCCGTGACAGTAGCATTTGACCCAGCCGTCCACGCATCCTCACAATCTTCTAAGAGATGGCTTACACCAATACTGAATTGATACTCAACCAGATGAAGCCCCTTATAACTGGATAAGGCATCGTATTCATACTTGCCAGCCTCTGTAAATGTATCCTCGGTCGATTTTAACTGAAGGCAATCATCTGTAACCTCCATAATAGCCTGATTTATCATCTCATTGACTTCAGTTGTCCTGAAAATACGCCACATCTCAAAAATATCACCAACGGCAGTAGTCGCAGTGTATGCCGTAGAGATTGTTACTATAGTTGAAACTGAAGAAGCAGCAAAGCGTGTTTCACCCGCAACAATAGACCCACTAGGAGTAGCCATATAGAACTCTCTGCCCCTGTACTCGTTGTCAGCACCCTTATATAGGTTAAAGGTATCTGTCACGGTGGTGGAATTTGTGCCAGCTGTTTCAGTCACCAAATCCATAACACCCAGTATGATACCGACACTTTGCCTGATTTGTAACCTGGACCTTGATTGTATTGGTTGAGCCATTTACTTCCCCTTCTTTTTCTTCTTTTTAATAGGATGCAGCGCCATCTTTAACCTCCTTGTTTAATATTCTCTCTGAGTAAATAAATACCTAAGAGAATAATCGGAAAGCCCATATACTGTTCTACCCACAAGAGGATTCTATTACTCTCGGCACCATAGCTACCTAATACTTCTATAATGTAAAATATATATATCAGGACAACCCCAAACAGGATTATCAAAAGATGTCCCAAGAACTCAGCATAACCTTTAAGAAACTGCTTCATTGGTATCTCCAAACTGTAGTATTGTAATCATGCGTTATCTCAGCAGCAGATAATATTCTAGTATATGCCCTAATTTCCCCAATAACCCCATCAAGGACTCTTGCTACAGTAGGATGATTACCTACTAAAAGGTCAATACCAGAATCAGAGTCCCTTGTACCTGTTGGAGTAGTATTACTATGAGGTTTAACTACAGCATCAATATACGTAATAACAAGATTAGACGTATCATCACTATTATAGGTTGCAGCAACATGAACATTTTGGTTAAGGGTTACACCATTTGCCGCTGATACCTGAGCTAAATAATCATCACCAGTAAATGACTGTGAAAACTGGAAAATTACTTTCCCTGCAGCTTCACCTCTAACTACAAAACTCCACCTTGTTTTCCCTAATATATTCCCCTGGTCTCCACCCCCATCGCTAGCAGCATTTACCCAAGCTATTACTGTGCCCCCTCCATCAAAGATGTTTTCAAGGGAAGTGACAGTCGGTACTATTATCTCGTCGTCGTTACCAGTAGCCCCATCAAAGAACCTGCCATCAGGTCTCCATAAAGCACCTGTGACTGTCGCAGTATGTTTATAAGCATCTATAGACTTAAAAGAATCATCCTTCAAAGCCCACAGAGGAAGATAGAGTACAAGTCCATCAGTTGAGAAGCCATAAGGGTCAAGCCCGTTGGATATGGAATATTTATATTTGGGGTCGCTATTCTGATAGAACTCACGCCTTAAATCAAGTGGTATGAACTCTTCAATGCTTTGTCCGTTTACTCTTGTCATCCTAAGTCCTCAGCAATTCATAAGTAATAATTACACCGTATGTATCATTATCAGTCCCACCGTAGGCAATATCTATTACCTCGGCGGCATCAAACTCATAACCCTCTCCGAATGGGATATTAAGGTCTGTGACGCTCCCCGTTCCTGTTGCCCTCGTGTAGAGCAGGTTATCGTAGCCAGTACTAACCGCACTATCTATAGTTATGGTAAGGGTATCCTGCGTTTGGGCTGAGTCGAAATGAATTTGAGCACCCAACAACTTGAATGCCCCGCCAGGTTTTACCTCCATATCTATCGCCCCTGTGCCTGTCTCCCTGGCAGTAGTGTTCTTTCCTGTAACCGTGTATGTTATAGCCATAACTAAGTCTCCTTTATCTTATTTCTGTCCAGTTAAATGATGCCGACACTGTAGAATCTGATGCTCCTATTCGAGTACAGACGATTGATAAACTCCTTGTCTGATCTGTACCCGCCTTATCTAATGCGAAAGGCAACTTCGATGTAAAAGGCACCCTGCCCTGACCAGACGCCTGACCCGTAGCACCAGCAGCATAGTCACTGTGAATTGTGATTCCATTTACTATAGCCGTTCCTGCTATGTCTGTCTGAACCGATGAATGAGTCACAGGATTCTGCCACGAAACATTAGTAATACTGTCGGGTAGATATACTACTTTCCAGAAAATATCCTTACTTGTTATTAAGTTGATACTTTCAATCCTGACTTTCACCCTGTTTGTGATGCTGTTTAATGAAGTCGCAGGTCGGATAGAAACTATCGGGAACGGAACATTACTGACTGTTCGTGTAATATCCCCATTCCCAAAACCAAAGGGATGCCCTAACTCTGTCTGGTCTCCACCTTCAGTAGCCACTGAACAGCAAAAAGCGTACATTGTCTTAGCTGAGGCAACGGCAGAAGTATTCTCAATTAACCACCGTATAGGCAAGTTAGGAGTGGTAGTCGAAGGAACATCTAGTACATTAGCGATTAGAAACTCGTGAGCTAGGATTATATCTCCATCTACATCCCAGCACATTCTGATTCTTCCCTGTGAAAGCCATTGCAGGTCTACTCGAAGTATTTGCCCTTTTGTAAAGTCCAGTGTTATCCCTGAAGCCCCAGTCCCATCCATCTTATCGGCATTCCAGTTTTCTTGCTTTACAAAATTATCTACTACTGAACCCGATGTTTTAGTCCGTCTGACAAACTGGACTGTATCAGCATCTTTAACCTCGAAGAACCATCCGTTCTCATCATCATTGTATCCAGCCTGCATCTTTGTGCCAGCTTGCTGAGAAGGCATAACCCATGTCATATCGAATTTAAGCGACTTACCTTCCTGATAACGGAAATACTCGTAAGACTGTAAACTAGCCTTCGACCCATTATCAGTAGTAACATCCAACTGAGCTGCTGAATAGTCAGGTTTATGGGAAATCGAACCATTAGAAGCGGTTATTTGTTCAAAGTAAAGAGGGTGGAGATTGTATTGAAAGGACGCTGTAAAGATATTTACAGGTTGTGAAACCCTTACCCTTCCAGAAGCATCAAGCGTTGCACTATCACCAAACTTTACAGATTGAACACCTTTTTCAGCTATAGGAAAGTTCCAATCACCAGACCCATCTGCTTTAGTGTTAGTCACAACAGGGTGTATCTGTCTGCTGAATTCGTCCTCTGTACTGAGATTATAGGTCATTTCTGTGCCCATCCTCTACCACCTACAGATGGTTCTGAACCTGTACCATTAAGACTTACAACATCACCAGCAGAAAGCGCAAAAGATGCTTGGTCACCTGGGTCTATTGCTTCGCCTACAAAGGTTCGATGACCCCCGCCACCTGAGTTATCTTCCTCAAGGTAGTAATTACCAGCCGTTCTATGTTTTGCTCCAATAAAATCATCGGTCTCAATACTCATATCCAGTCCTGATAACGTCTGCTCTGAACCAGCAGTGAGAGCCCCAATATCTACGCTATCACGGCACTCATAAGTCGTTCCTGATACTAGAAAGTAAGTACCAACCCAGAAGTCAATATGGTCAGTAACCCACGCCCAAACTTTAACAGTATCTATTGAACCTGTAGCATTAGCGGGATTACCCATACTGATAACATTCACATCGGCTATATCCAAGATAGTAGACCTATCAGTAGCAGGTTCGCCTACATCAATAGACATAGGTTCTATCTCAAAAGCATTACCATAGACTAACTGCATACTGAGACCTGAGAACTTCTTATTAATCGAAGCTATCAAATCAGACTTGTCAGTAGTTTTTACCTTGACAGAAGGAAATCTCTTACCCTGCATCAAGGGACTAACATAGTGTGCGGAATTAGGTAAGGGGAGAACATTATCCAGTGTCGCTACAGTGGCGTAGTCAAAGGTCTGATGGATGTAACCTCTAAGGTCAGACACATTCTCAGGTACACTCATAGAATGACAAAGACAAGGATTCATCCTCTTATGAGTAGGAATCAAGGATAGCAAATAAGGGTCTGCTAGTTCCTCATCAGTAGGAGGACGGTCAAAGTGGTCAACATAGTGCAAGACACTAGTCTTGTCCCCAAACTGAGGAATCACATCTATCCTGACTTTCAGAACTCCATCTCGTATTTGAGTACCACTGGGATTAAATCGGGCTTCCAACTTCAACCTCCAAGTTTCGGAATCGCCAGTTTACTTCAATCTCTGTAAGGCGGTTATCCATAAGCCGATTAAGCCTTTTGCCGTATGTATTCTTCCGAGATAGAATCCTTCCAACCTTTCTGATATTACTGACTGCTGTTGGATTTATAAGTAAGTTATCAAATTGCGTTGTAGATTCCTCATCAAATATGTCTTTTAACATATGTATGAGGTTCCTACGGGATAACGTAGGGTTTATTATTATGAAGTGTGAAAGGATTGGTTTTAATTTCCATACTTTCGGTACAATATCCTGCAATGCCTCATTATCAATTTCCTCCTCCGTATACTCACGGATAGGCTTTTGAACATAATGTATTATAAAGGTCTTGTGATGTGGTTCAGGATAAAGGTCTATCCTGATTTTCAAGAACCCTTCGTATCTGTGTGTCCCTGTCTTATTAAACTTAGCTATCATTTATACCCCACTGTAACTTTGCACGTTCCAGTGGAAACATCTAAATAAATCCCTGTAGTAAAAGATAAAGGCGGGTCGAAAATCCACATCCCATAACCATCGGCTGGGATTTCAACACCCCACTGGTCTGTACCAGCGCCATCAGTAGAATCGTTTAACTCAATAGCTAAAGCTGCTGTGTCGCTTACTGAAATCCAGTAAACATAACCTGCCCCTGTTAAAATCAGTGTGTCTGCTGATTTAATTCCGCTACTAAGTAGATTAGATGTTTCACCCCGAACAACAGCTTGATTCCCGTCTGAATCCACTACGGCGAAGTACCAGGTGCCAGAACCGTCTGCTTTCGTATTAAATAAAACAGGGCGTATCTGCCTACTAAACTCATCTTCTGTCTTATTGTTGTAGGTCATATTTTGCCCTTAAAATAATGTCTTAGTATATGGAGCTTTTTCTCTATCCACTATTGGTTCATTGCTTGGGCTATCCTTCACCCATTCATCCCTTGTTCCCTTGTGATGACTGGATTCGGTTAATATCCATCCCCAATGAATATGGTCAACCGATAGAACTCTAGGTGACAGTTGCCCGCAAACAGGGCATTCTCCATCTTCACCACATTCTGACATAGGTCTAAGTTTATTAAATCTTTCGTCACAGCATTTGTATTCATAAAGAGGCATGAACCTTTTCCTTATGGCTTCTCATGTGTACCTGTAAACCGAACTCAGATTGGCATGGTCTACCACATTCCAGGCAGACAATTTGAGTTGTCTCCAGAATCTCTTGCAGAGTCTTACCACCTACTGAATTAGAGACCTGAGCATTAAATTCCGCCTGCGTTCTCTGATAACCAGACAATTCATTGTTACCATTGGTAAAGGTAAATGAATATTCACCATCCTCAATTACTTCGCCTGATTGAAGTTCCTTGAGCCTACCAAGATTGTGAACCTTAACAATGTCTTCAAAACTATATTCTGGTACTAAAGTAGCCATTTATGCCTCCTAAGCGTTCACTACTTTCCCGGATTTTGTTCTGACCTGAACTGGAGTACGTTCCGTGGTTTGCGTGCTGTGGAGTATAGTGCCGTCATGTGCAAACACAACAAAGGGATGAGCCACTAAACATTTACGTAATGATGAGACTATCTGAACTGCATCCTCAAAACAACTAGGACAAGGAGCCTTCTCGCCAGATTGCCTCATAGGTCGTAGTAATTCAAACTTCTTCCCGCATCCACATTCATAGTTATAGATTGGCATATTCCCACTCAAGGGGAGGGTGATTAGCCCTCCCCTCTTTTACCTTATACGTTCAGGTCTAGGAAGATTATTGGATATGATTCATCCTGCCCTGAACCACTCTCGGTAACAGTGCTGGGCAACGTGTATCCGGCATAGGTATATGCTCCCCTCAAGCCGTAGGTATCCGTGGTGCCATCGGCAAGACCCTGGAAGGAACCATCAGACATGATGTAGAAACTAGTTTCCCTCTCCGCAGCACCTACCGCAGCATTGGTGATTTGAGCAGTACCGCAGGGGCCTCGAGCCTGTAACCACACATTGTAGTTGGCGGTTGGGTTGTTTACCATGCAGACACCGAGAACCGGGGAGTATCCAGCGTTTGCATCACCGCTAAACCATGCAGCGTGTTTCCAAGGATTGGGTGTAACTACAAAGGTCATTGCAGTGAAGGCATTAACAGTGGCCTGGTCAATGGTTAGGGTGGTCACATTAGTCCTAGCTGTGCCATTGACGGTCTTGGCAGAATCAAACGCACCTTCGACAATCCTGCGATAGAACATACGGGCATCCGATGGAGCAGTGTCCTTACCGTTAATCCATCCACCTGAGTAAAAGTTGGCTGACCTCTCAGTGCCTACAACAGTAGAAGCAACGGTATCCCAGAACTCCAGAGTGGTTGAACCACTTGGCCCGAAAATTAGGGAAGAAGCATAGTCCTGAGCAAAACCTGTGTTAAACAGAGCTTTACCCATAAGGTCATCCCCGGCAGTATCAGCGATGCTGTTCCATGTAGAGGCAGTTAGCTTGCCATCGTAGAAAGCATAATTGAACTCTCTTCGACCCTCCACAAACTTAGTGCCTCTAGGATACTCAACCAAGACATCAGCTTCATAGACATTGGGATGAATGAGGGTAGTCCAATTACTCTCGCCCTCATACCAGGGTGGCAGTTGAATATATGACCCATCCTTCTGAATGATGTTTTGAATTACTTGTATTTTTGGCATTTTTGTTTTCCTCCTTATTTTCCTCCTTAATTATTTATGAAGTCGGGTCGAAGTTTACCAGGCAAGCTACACTGAATTTACGGAGAATAGCAAAGCCATAGTACCAGACAAGTCTGTTGATAATTGCGTTGAAGTCTTGATCAAACTCGTGTCTCTCATGTGTCATTTTCCCAGCATGAAGTCCAGTGAACTTGTCCTCGGCCAGTTGCAGGGCGAACATGATTGAATTGTCACTACCCCCAGTCCTAGCGGTATCAGGGTTGATAGCGGAAATGTCCACAACCGTAGATGTAGCATCGGCAATGTTATTGGGGATCCACTCAGATATGAGGATGGGAATGTTGTCGTAGGATTGCATAAAGATACCGAAGTCCTCACTTTTGTTCAACATGACACCACCCGTGCCTGTGGTAGCACCACTAGCTCTCTGCAAAGCATTCAACTTCCGCCTAGCAAATTTAGACATCATTATGACATCTGGCATACCAGGCTTTATTTGGTCAATCATGGTGTCAATGGCTTGCATATTCAAGGCAGCAGAAGTTGCACTTACAGCTATAACCTGAGTGTTATTCTGGTTGCCTACATCTCCCGTGTAGATTACACCATCAAGGTCAGTAGTAGATTCTGATTCCAGTTCCGCTATTAGCCTCAGTAAACCTTTTGGTTCAAGAGCATTGGATTTAGTAGTAGTCCGCCCGTTTATCACGACATTCCCAAACTCCTGTGCCATAGCTTGTGATGCTAACTCCATGTCACGGGTTTCTGGATTTTGGATGGGATTCTTTTGGATTTCACCCTTGTCAGTCCGGGCATTCTGGATAGCTGTATAGATGTCTGCCGTTCTCTGGACAAACGTGCCAGTGGCTTCGCTGAGTTGAGTACCCACAGTTGTCCATTGTACAGGAGCTAAAGTGGTTGATACGTTGTATTTTAGAGAATTGCCCAATACTGATTTCATAGTGAGTCTTTTCAGTAAGGGTTCTTCCTTTATCAACCAGTCAACAACACCTGAAAGGAGTACATCTAAATTTAGATATTCGTATGATTGTAGAGTTTGCATTTATTTATACCTCCGTTTAATTATCCTTTGCGAGTTTTCCTAATCCCTCACTTACCTTGTCTTCGGGACTCATCTTGCTGCGGTCTTTCCCTCCAGGAGCACTTCTGATACTTGAATCTGTTATATGCTTCTTCTCTGGCTTCTCCTTTGGTTGGTAGGAGAGTTTCAAGGCCATTAACTCCATCTCAGAGTCAGTCTTTGCCTCGCTGATTGTCTTAATAAAGCTATCAAGCCCTTTTATTAACGTCTCCCCATTTGGCAATCCATATTGAAGTGCCAGTTTTAAGGCGGTGTTCTCTCTGCTGTCGGTCTGAAAGACAGCATAAGCATCTTTAACCTCTTCAAGCCAACTTTCTTGTTCCTCTTTATCCTTTTTCAGTGACCGCCTTTCTGCGTGTAACTCTCTAGCCTCTGGAGTATCACCCCACGATTCTATTTCACGCCCTTCTTGAGCAGCCAATCTTGCTTCTTCTTCCTTTTGTCTGGAAGCAGCACTTATCTCCTTATTTTCCTTGGTTAAAGTTGTGATTCTATCCTGTAAGGTCTGAGTAGCTTTGGCTGTGATTTGTTGAGCTAGTTTTTCGCCTCGTGTCGTAACATCCTCTTCAGTTAGTGAAGGCTTAACCTCACCCTCATTTTGGGGACCAGGCTTCTCAACGTTCTCAAGACCCTCATTAGCACCCTCTTCAGGCTGCTGAGTCGGCTCCTCAGTGTTTTCTTCCCGCTCCAATATTTGCTCTACCATATCTCCTCCTATTTTTTGATAATAAAAAAAGGACGCTCAATTAAGAACGTCCTTCTGTATCCTTTACTTAGGACTAATTTACATATTTAGGTACTGGCTAGTCACCCTCTAACTCCTCACTGGCTGCCGATTACTGGCTCCAAGAGGGACTCTCACCCTCAGACACCAGATGGATGCACGTACACCGCAGTAACCTTATTCAGAATCTAGTTACTGGCTAGGGGACTTCCACCCCTTAGATGTGGTCACGAAACCCACAGTTAGCTGGAGTTGCACCAGTCTCGCTTGCGAGGCTCTACGCTACTTCCTATCACTAGGTGCTAATTAGCTTTCAGGCGTAGTTCTACGTTTCCTTGCGTCTATCTTCCGCCACCAGTAACTTTATTCAGTTGTTGTTAAAGTTCTTGGCGGTCTATACGGGAATCAAACCCGTTCCTCTATCTTGACAGGATAGTGTGCTGTCACCACACCCATAAACCATTATCATTAAATCATACTTTGGAAGTCTTGTCAAGTTTTGGCTTCTCAATGTATGTATCAATAGTATGAGGGACACGATATACATAACCATTCTTTATCTTGATAACTACTTCACCATGACCCGCAGCTTCAACCAAGTCTACCTTTGCATCAATCATTGCCCTAGTATGATCATCCATTATCTCCCCATCCTCTCTCGTGTGGTTTGGGGTGTCCGAGGTTTCCGATCAAACCATCTTATTAGTGCCTGTTCTGCTTCAGGGTTCTGGTTAAGATAGTCCTGCCTTATAGAACGTGGACTAGAGGGTAAGTCAAAATACGGAGATAGTATTTCTAGGGCATCACGGTATTCCTGAATTATCGGGGGGTGTACTCTCGTATCAACATTTCGTTCCACAAACTCCTTTTGCTCTTGAGTCCAAAACTTCTCCTGACGCACCCTTAATACATCAACTATTTGTTGGTCAATTATACCTGCCTTTGAAGTTGCTTGATTTAAGATAATAAAGAACTCGGCCAAAGCCCTATCATTAGGGTCGTCTGGTAAATCTCTTTCATCTTGAAAAATATCCAGCGTTCTATTAACCCCAAGTTTCTCATTTCTCCTAGCTTGCTGTATCTCTGTATAACGCTTTCTAAAAGCAGAAGATTGTATACTCCCACTAACAAACCCATCAGCAAGAGCTTCTTCTTGTGTGAAATACTTATCATCAATCTCAGCCCACATTTGACTAGCATCAGCCCACTTTCCCCGCCCCCTCCCAACCATCATATTAGCAATTTCAGGGTGCAACCTTTCCATTTCAGCCTCTTGCCAATTCTCAGCATATCTATAACTTATCCCTTCAGGGTTTATTTCAGTATTCTGCTTGAAAAGAATATCCATTTGGTTATATGGACTTCCCCTGCCTACTAAACCGAATATTTCCCCTACTAGAGCTTCAGGTCTACCCTGTGGGATAGCCTCCATTCCCTCTTGAATACTAATCGGAGTAACTAACTCCCCTAGTATCGCCTTAGCTACGCCAACAGGCGTGAAGGGTATTACCTCCCCTTCAAAGGTTCGTGCCTGGCCCTTAAAAATAAACTGACCAGCAAGGTCAATCACCCTAAATGGAATACCAGCCTTACTTAGTAAGAAATTCTTTAACTCCCGTGCTGCCTTATCAGGTTTACCTTGAGCGGTATAAACACTCATCCTGGCTATAGTCCTAAAGTAAGGATGGAATGGACCTAAGACAGAGAAGAAGGTTTTACGAACACGAAACTGCATCCAGTCAGGGGCAAACGGGTCAGTCACATTAGGTAACTTCCTATCCTGTAACCACGTTATAGCTGTAAGTAAAGCTAATCCACCAACGATTAGAGACCCCATAGCCTTACGAGATTCTCTCCCCCCTTCCCCACCTGTAAAACTCTGTGCAATTATCCCGACATTCGCCCTAAAGAAACGAGCAGCAAAGAAAGCAAGTTGTTCCGCAGTACGTTGATTTGGCCTAACGCCAAGGATAGTAAACGATTCAGTCCCTAATTCCTTTCTGATAGCCGACCCTAAATTTACCAATGCATCCATAGCCTCTTTTTCTAGTTGCACCCCAGCAGGCGTTATCTCCCCTGTTGCCCTTCTTAATGCTCCTGTTCTTACAGATTTATACAATTCAGTCTGTCCTGTTAAGATAAACCATTCAAATGCCCTATTAAACGCCTTAAACACAACACCAATCCCAGGAATCCTAGTTGGCAGATTAGCTATCCCACCTCTTGAAAACATAAACTCAGTCGGAATGGAAATAGCCCCTACTCGCATCCCTTCATCCATAACAGCAAAGTTTTTCTTCACATAAGCTGTTGGGTCATCTACTAAGGCCGAAAGCGTCTTAGATTGAGCTATCCACCAAGCTGGATTATTCCTGTAAAATAACACCTGCCCCTGAATAAACCCAGCAGCAAGGTCAAGGTTAGTTAAAGTTGAACGAACAAGTCTAGTCACCTCAAGAGTCGCATTTGATATTGCTCCAACACCAGTCCTGATTTCTGGGAGGTCTATCCACTTTTCAACTTGCTCAACTAATTCTATCGGAGCTATCCTACCATTAGGGAGTTTTAATTCGTAAAATCCAGCCTGACCAACTTCTATCTTTTTTGTAAATACATCACGCATCGCAGTAATGAAATCTGCCTCAGCTTGCCGTAAAGTAGTTTCGTTCTCTACTGTTTTATCTTTAAGGAAAACACTCTTCGCTTCATCCCTAGCTTTTCTTGCTGCTTTCTGCCCTTCTATAGTACGGGGATACCTACTTTCAATTCTCTCTAAAGGTGTCTCCACCCCAGGTAATCTTTTTATTTCCAGCCTCGCTTCTTGGTCTGATATAGTTCTTATGCCAGCTTCTAAGCGATTTTGAAGAGCCGTTAATGGATGAGTCTCATACTGGAATCCTGCTTTCACTCCATCGTCTACAAACTCAAATGCTCGCTGCATCGTATACCCTTTCTTACCTGATATACGACCACTCACCTTCGACGTGAAGGCTTGGTCTTTAGGACCCTTGGTTACAATCCGCCTCCAGTATTCACCAGTCATCTCGATGGCATTCACACCTACTCTTTGGGCGTCCCTTAATATCTGAGTTTGCATATCCGATGCAACCTTTAGTATTCTCGATTGTTCTTCTGTTAGAATATAATGAGATGGATGTTCCACTATATCGTGAATAGTAGCATAGTAAGGCTTTTTAGTATCTGCCTTCGCTGATGGCTTAACTTTAGTAGCCTTCCATAAGCCTTTAACTTTCTTAAACCCTAATAAATCTTCAGCATCATTCCACCACGCCAAAGTAGCAATCCTAGCTCTACCTGTTTCTATTTCCTCAAAGATTGCTTTGCGGATACCTATCATCGCTATAGGATTCTTTCGTTCCATTTGAGCAGGTGTTATAATCTCTGCTATTTGCTTCAGTCCAGGAGTCTCTCTTAATGCTTGTTTTAGTGGACTGTCTGGCCCCAACAAGTTGTCAGCGTGTTCCTTAAACGGTTTTACTTTATAAAGCAGCTCATTCTCTGTGATGGGTCTAGCTATATCTGCCGACTCTGCCCTTTGTTCTGGGGTCATTGCTCTCATACCTTTAGCTTCTCTGTTTAGGTCAAGCAAAGTTCTAGGTCTACCCGATGGAGGATTAGCTGGTGGGATTTCAGCACTAACATCAGGAGGTGGAGGAGGCTTTACAGGTGGAGGCGGTACATCAACTCCCTCACTCGGAAGTTCAGGTGGTACCTCAGCTATTGGTGGAACCCCCTCTGGGGGAGTTGGTTCAACTTGCTCCACTATGACCTTAATGCCCTTATCCTCAAGTTGTTTCTTAATAGAGGCAAGAATCTGTCCAGTCACCAGTTCTTTAGTTTCTAATGATTCATCTGAACCAATGTTTATTGTGACACTCTTTATATCAGCAATTGGGATAGACTTGTCAGAAACAACTTCGAGTCCTTCCACAACATCACCCTGAATTGCCCCCCCTCTATCCCTAAATCCTGTATCTTTTACCTCTATAGTAAATATGTCATCTGCTGCTGCCTTAAACTTAGACAAAGAAACAACATCTTCCCCCAGCACATCACCCCTAGATATACCTGTCTCTATAACCCCTTTGTCAAGAATGCCGAGTATTCCCTCACCACCCGTTGCGTGAAATGCTGACCCCTCTACAGTAACTAATTCTTCTTGAGTCAATCTTATTTCAAATGGTCTGGTAGCAGGAACAATCCCCCTTCTCGGAACACGTGTTACTTCAGGAACCTCTGCTGGGGGAGTTGGTTGGGTTTGGGCTTCTGCTATCGCCTCTTGCCTAAGCCTCTCTGCCGTTTGCTCCATAATATCAGCTATTCTTAAAGCCTTACTTCTCCACGTTTCCCCTTTCTTTAAGGTAGTTGCAGTAGGAGGGGCTAGTGCTATATTATAAGCAACTTCTTTAGAACTAGCATTAAATCTATCTTTTACTTCTTTTAAACTAGCACTATCAATAAAAGCAACATCTTTTCTTATTTGACTTGCTTTGGCTAGATTAGTTCCTACACCACGCGGTAGTGTTACTTCAGGAACCCCTGTAGGGACTGCTTCAGGTGCTACAAACTGTGTAGGAAGTTGAGGGGTGGTTACCCCACTTATTATTGGGGATATTTCATCGAGCACACCTAATGCCCCCTCAAAGGTACTAGCACGAACAAGATTATCCCAAGCTACATCAACATTCATGCGTCTTATAGCTTCAGATGTATGACCCACTTTCTTGAGAGCCTCAACAATTAAAGGTGATTTCTGAGGGGAACCCCATTCTAATACGAATTGAGCATATGCTCTAGCACTAGACCTCGCAAACGGACTACCAACAATGCTTTGTGGATTCAACCCTATAATGCCATATCTTGCTTGCGATGCAGTTGCCATTTTGGGAGCAGTTTGAAGAATCTTATCCATACCAGAGGCTATTCGTGATACTAACTCTGGTGTAGCCCGTTCAGCAAAGCGTGGGTTAGATTGTAATACATTACCTAATTCAGTGAGGGTAACTTCTTGTGCCTCAGCAGAAATAGAATCAAATCTTGCTTTCTGAATCTTTGTCAGTTTAGCTTGTGCTAGTCTCCGGGCAATCTTAGGAGGTAGTGTCGCAACTCTCCCTACTGTCTGCTGTAAGACAAAACCTGCCCCCCTCTCAATTGTAGGGATGCCAGTAGCCTCAAGCCCTACCCTCCCTACTGTAGCCACTGTCTTTGGAATTGTACCAGCCTTAGCAGCAGTCTTTAGGGCCGATATGCCCTTTAATCCACTAATGCCGGTGAGAGAGGTAATAACCCACCCGGGAAGTTCCCAAGCTAACTGTGCGGGTAGAGGGAGATTCTCAAACTCTCTACCAATCTTACCCATTCGCCCAGTAATATCCTCTCGTTGCTGCAGATATTCCTCTTTAGATAATCCACCTTGAAGATATTCATAATTAAGTTGTTTTAATTCATCAGCCAAAGCGCCAGTTGTAGCACCACGACCTTTAATTATCTCCCTTAGTCCTATTGCCCCAGCCCTAATGGGAGCTAACGCTCCCTCCAAAACCTGCAAGGGTTTCTCTAATGCGGAAATACCATGAGCTTGAGGTGATTTACTAAACTCACCAGTCTCAGGGTCAATACTACCCAATGGGAATGAGACCCCTCGTTGCATAACTTGTCCACTAGGAAGTAATGTCAATTGATTTCTTTCACTTGGGTCTAAGGGGAATCCTGGTGTTATATCTAATCCCTCTGGGGGAATATCGGGGAATGGGGTCTCCTCCTCTATTTGCCTTGTCACTAATCCACCTAACTCAGGTGTAAATGGTGCCGTTATCCTCTCGGAGACAGGAGAAATAGGTTCTTGCC
>SDBV01004883.1_pt1 | contig 19071 bp, 24 predicted proteins | sample 2277081 | NCBI WGS metagenome assembly SDBV01 (sample SAMN10402039, study PRJNA504765) | marine sediment metagenome | isolation source: marine sediment core GS10_PC15, 223 cmbsf | place: Arctic Ocean: Southern Knipovich Ridge | collected 2010
TTTTAGTTGTGAATAATCATTCAAGACATATAAAAGAATTATTGCAGAAATTTAAAGAAGTCAAATTGATTGATTTTGAAACTTTGGAGAATAAAAATTATGATGAATATGATGCAATAATTCTTTCGGGAGGTTCTTCTCTTTCTGTATTAAATCATGAGAAAGAATATTCAAAAGAGTTGAACCTTATTAAGAATTGCAAAAAACCAATTTTGGGAATTTGTTTGGGGTTTGAATTAATAAATTTTGCTTTTGGTGAAGAATTGAAAATGTTAGAACAGAAAGAAAAAGGAATGATCACAATAAAATTAGTTTCTGAAGATAAGATTTTTGAATCACTTCCAAAAGAGTTCAGTGTCTATGAAGCACATAGATGGATTGTACCAAAAAATAAAAAATTAAAATCTTTAGCTAAATCAAAAGATGGAATTGAAGCAGTAAAACATCCAAAAAAGAAAATCTATGGGGTTCAATTTCATCCAGAAATTTTTGTTAGGAAAGGCCATGCTGAAACAATATTTGAAAATTTTCTAAAGGTGGTGGAATTTTCAAAATAAGATTAAATTAATCAATCAAACTAATATTCAATTCGTCCTGAGAGATTTCATTTATTGAGTCTTTTATGTAATTTGATTCTAATGCGAAGCCCAGATTTTCACTGTCTCCTATTTTGAAATTATTTATTCCAATTACTTCTCCATCTGTGTTTATTAAAGGTCCTCCGGAATTTCCTGGGTTTAATGCTGTGTCAGTTTGAATGTATTTTCCAATTGCATTTGGTCCTTCTCTATGTATTGCAGAGACGATTCCTTGAGAAACTGAAAATTGTAATCCTAAAGGATTTCCTATTGCAATAACTCTTTCACCTATTTGAACTTCGTTTGAATTTGCAAGTTTTAATGGTTTAAAATTTCCGTTTACTTTTAGCAAAGCTAAATCTGAATCTAAATCATAACCTACAAAAGAGGTTTCCATTCTTTCTTGTTCATAGTTTAGAGATTCTATTTGTTGCCCTCCAGATAATATGTGGGCATTTGTTATCATGAAGCCTTCTTCGGAGATTATGAATCCGGTTCCCTGTCCGACATCTGTTCTAATGGTGACTACAGATTTTATTGCATCTTCAATTATTCCAGAGAAGTCTGATCCTGTCGAGACCTTTAGTTCTTCAAATTGATCATCTATTGTGTCTATTTGATTTGTTAATAAATTTAAATCTCCTTTTGTTTTGATTACATTGTTTGTTAATTCATTTAATTTACTTTGAGTATCTGCTTGTAGACTTTCTATTTTGTAATTTAGTTCGTTATGGTTAATTGTTTGTTTTACAATTATTCCATTTAAAAGAATTCCAGAAACTATCATAAATGTTAAAACTATGCTTCCAAATCCGCCCAAAATTATTTTGTGATGTTTCCTCATTTTATTAATAAAATATTAAAGTATAAAAAGGTTTTTTGTTTATAGTTTTTATGGGCATATAGTTTAACGGATAAAATAGCAGGTTTCGGTGAGGGAGTTTGCGAGATTTCTGCCTTTGGGCAGCATTTGTTCGCGAGCAAGCTTCGGAATACCCTGTTGATCGAGGTTCGATTCCTCGTGTGCCCGTTTGAGGACTCTCACCTACGGTTTCCCAAGGGATGACCTACTATGTAGGCCTCGATTCCTCGTGTGCCCACTTAAAGAAGTAATATGAAAACTGAAAAGAGGAATTTTTTACAGCAGTATCTGTTTTAGTTGGAACTTCTATTGGGGCGGGGGTTCTTGGTATTTCATATGTTGCGGCGCAGTCTGGTTTTTTTAATCCATAACTTTTTATATCTTTTAAGTTTTTATTAAATATGAAAACAAATGCAAATTCAGGAGATTTAGTTGAGGTTCATTTATCTCGGAAAATTTATGAAGGAGTTCTTTTGGAGAGTTCTGAAATAGGAATTGTTTTATTGAAATTAGGTTCAGGATATAATATTGGTTTTAATAAAAAAGATGTTTTGGAAATTAAGGTTTTGAAAAAAGCGAAAGAAGAGACACCCAAGGGTGTACACCACCAAGTAGGTCCGGAGGAAGGAGGTGCGAGAACCTCTACGAGGCCCCGAAACATTTCTTCAGAAATGTTTACTGGTGGCAAACCGAATGTGGGAATGATAATTACTGGGGGGACTATTGCTGCTCGTTTGAATCCGACGAAGGGAGGTGTTGATTGGTTGGATACGCCTGAGAGTTTGTTTAAATTTTATCCTGAGATTTTTGAAAAAGTTAATATTTCAAAAGTCGAGGTTCCTTTTATGAAAGCTTCTGAAGATATGGATTATAAGGATTGGCAGAAAATAGCTAAGTCTTGTGAAAAACTTTTGAATGATACAAATATTCGGGGAGTTATTGTTACTCATGGAACTGATTTTTTGCATTATACTTCTGCAGCGTTGAGTTTCTTTTTGAAGAATTTGAATAAGCCAGTTGTTTTGACTTATTCTCAGAGGAGTATTGACCGAGCTTCAAGCGATGCGAATTTGAATTTGGTTTGTTCTGCGGAAGTTGCTGGAATGAGCGATATTGGACAGGTGGTTTTAGTTGGTCATGCAAATTCCAATGATGATTTTTGTTATGTTATGCCTGGAGCTAAAGTGAAGAAAATGCATTCTTCAAAGAGGGACGCTTTCAAAGTTATTAACGATAAACCAATCGCAAAAGTATTTCCTAATAGATTGGAGGTTTTGAAAAATTATAAAATTGGTAAGAAGGGAAATGTTAAAGTAGATAGTAAATTTGAAGAGAAGGTTGCTCTTGTTAAAGTTTATCCTGGGCAGTCGCCCGATATTTTGGATTATTATATGAAGAAAAAATATAAGGGAATTGTTTTGGAGGTTTCTGGTCTTGGACATGTTCCGACTAAACGTTCTAGGAATAGTTGGACTAAGAAATTGAAGGAAGTTATTTCTAAGGGGATGGTTGTTTGTGCTTGTGCGCAGACTGTTTATGGAAAGTTGGATCCTTTGGTTTATTCTAATGGAAGGGAGATTTTGGCAACGGGAGTTATTTATTTGGAAGATATGCTCGCCGAGACTGCTTTGGTAAAGCTTGGTTGGGTTTTAGGACATAGTGATTGGAAGGTTGAAGAAAAAATGTTGGAGAATATTTCTGGTGAGCTTAATGATCGGTTGGAGGAATAGTTGACAATCCCGCCGGCCAACTCCCCGACCACCCACCTCTAAAGATGTTATTCTCAAAAGCTCTTCAAATGATTGAGCCTTAATTAGAAAACAATATTTTTTTTTAATAGCCGAACATTATTTAGAAATCATTTTGGGGATAACAGTTTTTTTAGCGGAGCGGTTTTAAATTATTTTATTAATTACTTCTTATGTCTCAACATCATATGTTTTTCCATTCTATTGAGTTGTTTTTGGACGCTTTCTATTTGTCTTGCTGCTTTTCTGTTTACAGCATAATCATATTCAGATCTTTGTCTGTCTTTTTGTCCTGTCCTATTTTGACTCATTAAAATTATTGGAGCTTGGAATGCTGCAAGGCATGAAAGAATTAAATTTAGAAGTATGAATGGTTTTATGTCCCAAGCCATTCCGAAAATTAACCAGGAAGTATTTAGGATTACCCAAAGAATTAGAAATACTGCAAATGAAAGAATGAAAGACCAACTACCCGCAACTCTTGTTAATTTATCTGCCGCTTTTTCACCGAATGATCTTGGGAGGATATTTGGATGAGTTATTCTTAGCAATATGTTTTCTTTATGATTTTTATTGTGATTGTTATTATTGTTATTGTGGTTGTTATGATTATTATTTTTAGGAATATGTTTTGACTTTCTCACATTTTCTTTTTTTACCATGTTTTTATATGGGAAATTTTGATTATAAATTTGTTGGTTTTGTCGTTATTCCAAGTTGTAACTATATGGGGGTTACAAACGGAAAGATTTAAATAGTTTTGAACTGTTTATTAAGTATGGAGAAAAGAGCAATATTAGTTTCTGGAAGTCCAGGGATAAAAGATGATCCTAAAAGATTTGAGAGAGCTTTGAATAGAGATTTATCTATTATGGAGCAGATAGCCAAAGAGAAAGGTTATTCGACTAAAGTTATTGACCACTATGATGTTGAAAAAGAAACGAGCTTGCCTTTTCAAGGAGATTTTTTATTTTATTATTCTGGACACGCTAAAAATGGGGTTTTTGATGGGGGGATTTTGGAAATTTAGTGAAAAAACTTCAGAAAATGAATGGCAAAAAAACTGTTATTTTGGATGCTTGCGCTGTAGGAGATAATATTGAGAATGCTGTTTTGCCTAAAAATTTTAGAATTATTAGTAGCAATGAAGTTCCATTGAATAATTCTCTTGCAATGATTTTTTGGGATTCTATTTATGCTTTTGGAAATGATTTTGACAATTTAGATCAAGAAACTTTTGATAAACAAAAACATAATTGGATTTATTACAAGGAAACAAAGTGAAAACATTTTATTTATCAAAAAACCGTATTACGGGAGAACATAATTTAGATGATGGTGCTCTTGGTTCTCGTAGGGAATGTCTTGGAAAAGATGAAGATTATTTAATTAATTATTTGAAGGACAAAATAGATAAGAAAAGAAAAGCAGAACTTTATATTGCAAAAAGAGAATTTTCTTTTGAACAAGTAAAAGATATTTGCAAACTTTTTTCAGATTCAAAAATTAGAATCTATATAAAAGCGGAATCAAAAATGTAATAGCTTCTATTCAAAAAGATAATAAACCCTTGTTCTTTAATTTTTTTATGTCAGATATTGATTATAAGAAATTGAAATTTAAATCGGGGCTTGAGATTCATCAGCAATTAGATACTACTAAACTTTTCTGTGATTGTCCATCTATTCTTAGAAGTGATGAGGCTGATTTTGAGGTTGAGAGAAAACTTCATGCGATTGCTGGGGAGTTGGGAGATATTGATTTGGCAGCGCAGTATCAGGCTAATTTGAAGAAGACTTTTGTTTATCAAGGGTATCATGATAATTCCTGTTTGATTGAATTGGATGAAGAACCCCCGCATAAAATTAATGAAGAAGCTTTGAAGATTGCTTTGCAAATTTCTTTGTTATTAAATTGCAAGATTCAACCAATAACTCAAATTATGAGGAAGACTGTGATTGATGGTTCTAATACTTCTGGTTTTCAGAGGACTGTTTTGATTGCTCAGGATGGTTTTGTTGAGACAGCTTATGGTAGAGTTGGAATTGATAGTATATGCATTGAAGAAGATTCTGCTAGGAAGATAAAAATTGATGAGGCACCCAAGGGTGTACACCAAGGAGGTGCGAGAACTTCTGCGAGGCCCCGAAACATTTCTGAAGAAATGTCTACTGGGGGCAAAATTTATTATAATCTGGATAGGCTTGGAATTCCTTTGATTGAAATTGCGACTGCTCCGGATATTAAGAGTCCTGAACAGGCGAAGGAAGTTGCTCTTTTTATGGGGGATGTTTTGAGAAGTTGTAAAGTTCGTAGAGGAATTGGGACGATTAGGCAGGATGTTAATATTTCTATTAGGGGAGAGAATAGGGTTGAATTGAAAGGTGTTCAGAATATTAAAATGTTTTTGAAAACTGTTGAGAAAGAAGTTGTGAGGCAGAAGAATTTGAGCGATGCGAAAAAACCGACAAAGGCAGAAGTTAGAAATGCTTTGAAGGATGGTGGTTCTGAATTCTTGAGACCAATGCCTGGTGCAGATAGAATGTATCCTGAAACTGATTTGCCTCTTTTAACAATTTCAAGAAATTTAATTAATGAAGTGAAGAAGAGTTTGCCTCGATTGAATTCTGTTATTCAAGAAGAATTGAGGAAGAAGGGGTTGAATGAAGAGATGATTAAATTGGTCTTTAAGTTTAACAAAGTTGAAGAATTTAAGAGCTTGTTGTCTTTGTACAATCATCCGCAGTTAGTTGCTAAGTTGATTTTGTTGTACCCTAAAGAAATCGCTTCAAAACTTGGAAAGAGTTTTTGGGATGTTGATGAGAAGCTTGTTGATTTTCATGGAGATATTTTAATTGCTTTGAATAAGTCCCGCTCGGGATCACCCGAATTACGGAATTCTGGGCGTAAAATTGCTGAAGGAGATATTAAAAGTATTTTGATTAAATTGGTTGAGGGAGTTGACTTTAAGGAGGCTATTAAAATTGAAAAGGTTGATTCTGGCGAAATTGAAGAGAAGATTTTGAAAATAATTAAGTCAAAGCCTGGTTTGAATGTGAATGCATATATGGGGATTGTTATGAAAGAATTTAAGGGAACTATTTCTGGGAAGGAAGTTATGGGGATAATTGAAAGATTGATGGGATAAATTAGAAAGATATTAAAAGCTTATTTTTTTAATAACATAGAGGTGTGATATGAAAAGAAAACAATTGTTTTTTACGTTTTTATTTTTCTTAATTATAGTTGTGCTTGGAGCCTTTATTTATTCTAATCTTGAAGGGTGGAGACTTTTGGACTCTTTTTATTTTGTTGTTATGACTTTGACAACGATTGGATATGGCGATTTTGTTCCTATCACAGATTTTGGAAAAGTTTTCACAATTGTTTTTTCAATCATTGGGGTTGCGAGTATGTTTTATTTTTTTAGTTTGATTGGAAGTTCAATCTTCAAGAAACATATTGAAGCTCAAGTTGGCGTGATAAAAAGAGATACTGAAAAACAACAGGAAATTAAGGAAGATATAAAGGAAGAGATAAAGAAAGTTGGTAGGGCTAAGAGGAAGAAGAAGTAACCCAAAATCTTAATAAACTAATTCTCTTTTGTTTTTACATGGAAAGAACACTTACAAAAGATTTAAAATCAGGAAAGAAGGTTTTGCTTAAAGGATGGGTTTATGAAATCCGTGGGTTGGCGAAACTAAAGTTTATTCTTCTTCGAGATAGAACTGGAATTGTTCAGTGTATTGTTAAGGGAGATTTGATGAATAAGATTTCTGATTTGACTCTTGAGAGTGCGGTTGAAATTATTGGAACTGTGAAGGGTGCTAAGGTTAAAGCAGAATTTGTAAGAGATGATGTTGAAATCGAAGTAGAAAGCTTTGAAATTATTTCTAAAGCCGAGAAATTACCAATTCATGTTAATGAGAAAACTTCTTCAACTGAATTTCAAAAAAGAATTGATTATAGATTTTTAGATATAAGAAAACCAAGAGTGCAAGCTATTTTTGAAATTGAATCTTCTATTCTGCAAGCATATAGGGAATTTATGATTAAAGAGAATGTTCTTGAGGCGATTTTCCCTTCTATTATTGGAGCTAGTTCTGAAGGCGGAACTGATTTATATAAAATAAAATATTTTGAAAAAGATGCATATTTATCTCAAAGTTGTCAATTGTATAAGCAAATGTTAGCAACTTCAATTGAAAAAGTTTTCACAATTTTTACTGTCTGGCGTGCAGAAAAACACAATACAGTTAGACATTTGAATGAGTCAAGACAATTTGATTATGAAGAATGTTTTGCTGATGAATTTAAAGTAATGAAAGTTTTAGGAGATTGTGTTCAATTTATTATAAAAAGAATTTTGGAAAGAAACAAAAAAGAATTTGGAATTTTGGGAATTAAATTGAAAATCCCTAAAACAAAATATATGACTTTTTTAGAGGCTAATGAATTATTAAAGAAAAATAAAGTTCGTGTCGATAAAAATGATTTGACTGGCGATGGAGAGAAAAAATTAGGAGAGTTGTTTCCAGATACAATTGTTTTTGTTCATGATTGGCCTCTCGAAGGAAAGCCATTCTATATTATGCCGAAGGGAAAAAATCTTAGTGCTGGTTTTGATGCAATTTACAATGGGATGGAAATTTCATCTGGAGGACAGAGGGTTCATATTCCGAAATTACTTGAGGAGAGATTGAAAGTTAAAGGATTGAATCCAAAAGATTTCAAGGCGTATATTGATAGTTTTAGATATGGCGCTCCGCCCCATGCTGGATGGGGGATGGGGGTTGAAAGACTTACGATGCTTATTTTGGGAGTAGAAAATATAAGGGAAGTTGTTTTGTTTCAAAGAGACAGGACGATGCTTACACGATGAAATTTGTATCAATACAGGAAGCGATGAAAGGAGTTTCGCACGCTCATTCTGGTTCGTCTAAAAGCCAAATCAAAGCATCAGCCAAAGTTGCAATTCGTGGTTGGGTTTATAGAGAAAGAGGTTCTAACAAAATGAAATTTATAGTTTTACGAGATTCTACAAATATTATTCAATGTGTTTTGAAGAGAGAAGACTTTGCACCTAAAGGTGTACCCTCAAAAGAGGGCAAATCTCAATGGGATGAAATTGATAAACTTCGTATTGAAAGTTCTGTTGAGATTGAAGGGGTTGTTAAGAAAGACCAAAGGGCTCCAAGCGGATATGAGGTTTCTGTTAGCAAAATTAATATTATTAGTCAGTCAGAGAATTTTCCAATAAATAAAGATTTGAACGAAGAGCTTTTAGGAGATAGAAGGCATTTGTGGTTGAGGAGTAGAAAGATGACTTCAATTATGAAAATTAGGAGTACTGTTTTTGGAGCGATTCATAAGTATTTTAGAGAGAAGGGATTTTATGAACATCAAAGTCCAACTTTGCTTGGAGCCGCTGGAGAGGGTGGAAGTTCTGTTTTTGAAGTTAATTATTTTGGAAAGAAAATGTTCTTAGCTCAAACTTGGCAATTACATGCCGAGGCCGTAATGTTTGCTTTGGAAAAAATTTATACTATTGCTCCTTCTTTTAGGGCTGAAAAATCTAAGACTTCAAGACATTTGACAGAATATTGGCATGCAGAAATGGAAGAAGCTTGGACTACTTTTGAGAAATTGCAAGACAATGCTGAAGAATTGGTTAAGTTTATTTTGAAGAAAGTTTTGGAAACTAATTTGGAAGAATTGGGAATTTTGAAAAGAGATTTGAATGTTTTGAAAACTAGTTCTCGGAAGAAATTTCCTAGGATGACTTATTCTGAGAGCTTGAAAATTTTGAAGGAAAAATGCAAAATGAAAGTAGAATGGGGAAAAGACCTTCGAACTATTGAGGAAGATAATTTGAGTAAATTATATGACACGCCAATTATCATCACTGATTATCCTAAGAAAGTGAAAGCGTTTTATATGAAAGAAAGTCCTGAAACTTTAAAGAAGTCTGAAGATAAAAAAACAGTTCAAGGTTTTGATTTGATTGGTCCTGAGGGATATGGTGAATTGTTTGGTGGAAGTCAAAGAGAAGAAAACTTGGAAATCATAAAAGAAAATTTGAAAAGAGATGGAGAAGATTTGAAAAATTATGAGTTTTATTTTGATACTAGAAAATATGGTTCAATTCCCCATGGCGGATTTGGGATGGGGGTCGAAAGAATTGTTTCTTGGATTTGTGGTTTAGACTCAATAAAAGATGCGATACCTTTTCCTAGAACTGTGACGAGATTGAACCCTTGATTAGTTCTTTATAAACTTATGCTGTGTTTTTTCTTAATTTTCGAGTGTAAGTTAAGCTTTAAAAGGAAATTTACTTAAGAGTTATTATCTAATTAAATTGGAGGAATAATAAAAATGTCAGAAGAAGAAACAACTGAAGAGGAAACAACTGAAGAAACTTCTAGTGAAGAAGAATCTGAAGAGAAATCAGAAGAACCTGAAAAAGAAGGCTCAGAAGAATCTGAAGAAGAAACTAAGGGTGAAGAGAAATCTGAAGAAGAATCTCCCGAAGAAACTTCTAGTGAAGAAAAGTCTGAGTAATTCTTTATTTTTTTTATTTTTTTATTTTTTTTTAATAAGTTTTTTAAATGTGTTTTATGTTTTTTTAACATGGATATTGGAGAGATTGATTTGAAATGGTTGGGTCATGCTGGATTTTTGATTGAGAATTCGATACCTCCGGCGTACACCAATGAGGTACGAGAACCTGCTAAAACAGGCTCTGATAAATCTTCGAAGAAAATTTCTGCTAAGGGCAAGGTAATTTATATTGATCCGTATAATATTCGAGAGGGTTTGCCGAAGGCAGATTTGATTTTGATTACCCATAGTCATTATGATCATTGCAGTGTTTCTGATATGCAGAAAATTGTTCGAGATGGAACGAAGATAATTTGTCCGGCGGATTGTCAGAGTAAGATTACGCGTTTTGATGTCCCAATAAAAATAGAAATAGTTGAGCCCAATGAAGAAATCGATTTGGGAGATGTGAAGATTTGCACACTTAGATCATATAATACTGATAAGCATTTTCATCCAAAGGAGGAAGGTTGGCTTGGTTATTTAATTAAATTGAATGGTGTTTTTATTTATCATGCTGGGGATAGTGATGTTATTCCCGAAATGCAAAAGCTTACTGGATATAAACAACTGGGAAAAGATTTTGTTGCTTTGCTTCCTGTTGGGGGAAGATTTACTATGAATGCTGAAGAGGCCTATGAAGCAGCAAAGATGATAAAACCAACCTTGGCTATTCCGATGCATTGGGGAAGCATTGTTGGAACTAAAGATGATGCTGAGGAGTTTAAGGAACTCTGTGAGGAAAATAATATAAGAGTTGAAATATTGGAGAAAGAATGATTTTATAATAAATTCATTTCATTAATACCGATTGTTTTTACATTAAGTTCTTTAAATTTATTAATCACTTTTTCATCTTGTTTTCCAGTTAGATAAAATTTTGGTTTTCCATAATTTTTAATCAATTCATTTGCTAATTCTTCTTTAGATGGTTCCTTTTCTGTTTGGCTTGCAACTATTTTTTCATAAATATTTTCTAAGTTTGAAACCTTTAGAATTTTGTCGATGTAATCTTTTGAATTTGTTGTTAATAGGATTAATTGATATTTATCTTTTAATGATTTTAATTTACTAACAACATCTTCTTTTATTTTCTTGGGATTATTTTTTATGTATTTAATGACATCTTCTTGATACTATTTTCTTGCTTGATTTGTTTGTTCTTCTTTTGAAGATTTGGGCATAATTTGTTGCATTGCTTTATTCACGCCTAAAAAATAATTTTCTTTTCCAATCCATTCCTTTAAGGATTTGTCGCCTGTTTTTTCTATTGCTCTTTTGAACCAGTCTCTATGTGGTTCTATAAATACATCATTGTCTAGAAGTAATCCATCAATATTTGTTGTTAAAATTGGTTTTTCCATAGCTTTTTATATTGAAATATGTATTTAAATTTTATGGCGAAAGATAATTTTCAACAAAGAAAAACAGCAATTCTTTCAAAATTAGATAAATCTTCAATTGGGGAATGGGATGATAAAATAAAATCTCTTTGTGATAAAATAAATAAGAAGGATGATTTTTACACGACATCATCATGTTCTGGAAGAATTATTGTGATGGTGGATCAAGATAAAAAGGGTCCTGGTTTATTTGAATTTGTCAGTCATGATTTGGTAGAGTTTGATGGGTTGAAGAAAGAATTAGGAAAAATTAATTCCCTCCAATCACTTCTCCCCCAACTCGCAACCTCGCACGAGCCATCATCAGAAAACAATTTTCTCTACCACGAAATCGCTCGCCCACCCCAACGACCATCAATTAATAAAAAAATTAAGTTATTAACAAATAAATCGAACATCAAATTTAAATCAGAGCCACCAATTCTTCATGTGTCCTGCAAGACGCTTGAAGGTGCAGAAGATATTTTAAACAAAGCCAGAGAAGTTGGATGGAAGCGTTCGGGAATAATTTCTCTGGGTAAGAATATAATTGTTGAATTAATTAGCACGGAAAAATTAGAATTTCCTTTGATTAAAGAGGGTAAATTGTTGGTTGACGATAATTTTTTAAAAATTGTTCTTGAAAAAGCAGATAGTAATTTGAAAAAAGGTTGGTTGAAGATTGAAGGATTGAAAAAATTGATTTGATTGTGTTCGAAATTTTGCTGACGCTTAAATTTCTCTCTAAGAAAATATTAATGTCCAACAAAGTTCTCTAATAAGGTTCAACTATTGATTGAAATTCTTTAAGGATTTAATTTAATAATCGTTGGAAAAATCTGCGTTAAGCGATTTTGGAAACAATATTAATTTAGTGCTTGTCACTCTAATATTCTTAATCTATATCAATCATCCCCACAATTTTTATAAAGAAATTTAACTTGGATTTTTCATAGGGAAATTCTGTTTAACAGAATTCTATATAGGAATAAGGAGGTAAAAATAATAAAAGATGGTATTAGATTTTGCGAAAGAGGCAATTGAGAACACAGATACTCATAGTATCAATTTCGATGAACTTAGAGCTGGAAAAGCGAATATTAAGGTTTTCGGATGTGGTGGTATGGGCGGTAATGCTGTGACATGGCTTTTTAACAAAGGTATTAATGGTGCTACTATTTATGCCGCGAATACAGATGCTTTGCATTTGAGTGTTGTTAAAGCTGATGAGAAAATTCTTATTGGTAAAGAATTAACAAGAGGTCTTGGTGCTGGCGGAAATCCAAATATTGGACGTGAAGGAGCAAAAGAGGCTTTGGTTGATTTGAAAAAAGCAGTTGGGAAAGCTGATATGGTATTTGTTTTAGCTGGACTTGGTGGTGGAACTGGAACTGGTGCTGCACCTGTTGTTGCACAAATTGCTAAGGAAACCGGAGCCGTTGTTATTGGAGTTGTTACAATGCCTTTTGAATCTGAGAAAGCTAGAATTGACAAAGCGGAATTTGGACTTCAAGAATTAAGAGAAGTTACAGATACTTGCATTGTTCTTGACAATAATAGACTTGTGGACATTGCTGGACAATTACCTATTGAGCAAGCGTTTGCAGTTGCGAATGAACTTGTGTCAACTATGATTAAGGGAATTGTAGAAACTATTACTCTTCCAAGTTTGATTAATTTGGATTATGCTGATGTTTCATCAGTTATGAGAAATGGTGGAGTTTCTGTTATTGGTATTGGAGAATCTGATTCTCAGTCGGACAAAGTTAATGAAGCTGTTAAGCAAGCCCTGACTCATCCTCTACTTGATGTGGATTACAAAGGTGCTAGCGGAGCGTTGGTTCATATAACATGCGGTCCCGATTTGAAATTAGAAGAATTCGATATAATTGGTAGAACAGTGTCTGAAAATTTAAGTTCTGAAGCTCAGGTTATCATTGGTGCTAGAATTAGTAAGGAATTTACTGGAAAAGTGCGTGTGATAACTATCATGACTGGAGTTAAGTCTCCATATGTTTTGGGCAAGGAGATTGAAGAACAATCGCTTCCAGTGTCAAAAGAAATTTCTGATTTAGGAATTGAGGTTTGGAAATAAACCTTTAGATTACTTTATTTTATTTTTTATTTTTCCCCTCGGAAATGGGGGGATTTGTTTTTTTTTGTCATTCTTTCTAATTTATTTTCAAAAACTTTTTTTAAAGAATCTTTTTTCACTTGATAAACTGAATCAAGTTTTGCTTTTTCTTGTTGATATCTTACTTTATTTTTCTCAAGGTAATTCATTTTTTGGGATTTAGAATTTGTAGAATCGTATCTGGGATGAGTGGGAAATAATGTTGATGCTCCTACAATAAGAGTGTCTACTAAAAGAATCCCATAAAAACATTTTTGGAGTATTTTTGTATCCTCTTGAAATTTTTTAAATTCAGTTTTATATTTTGGATCTTTTAAACAAAAATTTCCTGAATATGAATTAATCATCTTATTTATTTTGAATCTCCTTTATTGAGAATATCTTTAAGGCCTTCATAAGTTGGTGCTTCTCTATTTTGCCTATCTTGTTTTCCTTGATTTACTGGTACATGAAAACTCATTTTAATTTAAATTCCTTACACCTTTTGCAAAGTCACAACTAAGTTGTTCCTTCTCTGCGTTTTGTTTTTTGAATTCATTTTACTCTTCTCTCTAATTTATTTTTCTACAGTATACCAATCTGGGTTAATCAATTTAAAATCGTCATGAGTTAAGTGCGGATTTTTCAAAAAGGCATGTTCGTCATCAACCAAAATTTTTTTAAGTTCTGATTCTGCCGATTTAATTAAAAGATACATTTTCTTTTCATAAAAAGGTTTAATTCTACTTTCTTCCAAATAAGAACTAATTCCTCCCATTCCCCCAGAAATTCTTTGGTTTGTGGTTAATTTTCCATCTAAAAAGTAAAAATTATGATCATCAACATTTATCTTTAAATCATATTCTCTTTTATTTTTGAATGATTTTGTCATTAAACAGTCATGAGAGAATTCTTTTTCTATTTTATTGAACGGAATTCTTATTTTATTAAACCATTCACAATTTTCATCTTCTCCAATAAGTTCTTTATCCTTTTCGTTGTAGGTTAGTACAATTTTTGGCTCTGAAAACTTGTCTTTATATGAACTATAATTATGATGATTGTTGTTAAAATCTTCATTTAAACTTTTCTTCACTTTATTATTTAATTTATATGTTTCTAATATTTCTTTTCTAAAATTATTATATGCCTTAACTTTAGATTCCGAATCCAGATTCTCCACCCTATAAGAAGGATTTATTTGTTCCATTTCACATAACTTTGTTTGTAGATCTATTTGGTCTTGAGTCATGTATTTTTCTAATTTATCCGAGGTTTGATTTGTTTTTTGAAAGTTACCTTGAACTTTCAAAGTTCCATCTATGTCTTTTTTTATTCTTCCAATTATTTTTTGATATAATTTTTTCATTTCCATGAAGTAGTTACAGATGTAATATATATAAAACTTATTTTCAATTTTGTTTGAATAAATACAAAACATTTATAAAATATGTAACTATTCTAAATATATGAAAATTAAGCTTGATTTGAAAGACAGAAGAATATTGTATGAATTGGATAAAAATGCGAGAATTTCAAGTTCTGCAATTGCAAAAAAGGTTGGGCTCACACCAGAGGGAGTTAATTATAAGATTAAGAGATTTGAAAATGAAAGTATAATAACAAATTATCAATTAATTGTCAATCTTTCTAAATTGGATATTTTTCAGTTTAAGATTTTTCTTTCTTTTCAAAATTTAAATTCAGAGAAACTTGATAAAATAATTTCTAAATTGAAAAAAATGGAAGAAATAAAGTGGATTGTTTCTACAAGAGGAGGATGGGATTTACTCATTACGATTGAAACAGATTCTGTTGAAAATGCAGATGATATTAAGATCAAGATTCTTGGTTTATTTGAGAACCATATAAGAAAGAAAACTTTTTCAATTTTAGTTGAAGCAGAAACTTATAATAGAAATTTTTTAGTTGAAGGGAAGAATGTTTTAAATTTGAGAGCAATAATGAAAAAAGATGAAATTGTTGAAGTTGATGAATTGGATATAAAGCTTTTGAAAAAGCTTACAAAGAATTCAAGAAAATCTGTTGTAGATTTGTCTGAAGAATTAAAATCAACCCCAAGAATAATTAATTATAGAATAAAACAACTAGAGAAAAAGAAAGTTATTCTTGGTTATAAAATTGCACTTGGTTATGAAAAACTTGGAATTAAATTTTATAAATGTTTAATTTATTTGGGGAATATTAAAGAAAAGAGAATTTCCGAACTTGTAGATTATTTTGTTTCACATGAAAATATTATTCATAATGTTAGAGTTATTGGAGATTGGGATTATGAGCCAGAGTTTGAGGTTTTTTCTGAAGAGGAATTTGATGATTTTTTAAAAGATATGAAAGATAAATTCTCAGATATTATTTCTAGAGTTGATGTTGTGACGATAAGGAAAGAATATAAATTTGTTTATTTCTAAAAAACCAAAAGATTTATATAAATTATAAATTATAAATTATAATGAAAACAATAGCATTAAAAGAAAAAACATTTGAATTAATTGAAGATTTAAAAAAAAAGCAAGGTGTTTCTTCGTTTGATAAATTGATAATTAATCTTATTATGAAGGAAGAAGGCGTTCCAAAATCTATGTTTGGGGCTTTGAAAGGAAAGGCAAAATCATTTACGAGGAAAGAAAGGGAGAAACTTTGGAAGGATTCTAACAGATTAATATGAAAATAGTTTTTGATACTTTTGCATGGATAGAATATTTTGAGGGGAATGATAAAGGAATCAAAGTTAAAAATTATTTTGAAAATAATGAGATTTTAACTCCTTTAATTGTTCTTTTGGAGCTAAGTTATAAGGCAGATAAGGAAAATTGGAATTGTAAAGAAGTTTTAGATTTTGTTAAACATAATTCTAAAATAGTTGGCATAAATGAAGAATTTGTTTTGGGATTTGGAAAATTATATAATGTGATAAAAAAGAAAATTCGCGGAATTGGTTTTGTAGATATAATTATATTGCACACTGCTTTGTTAAATGATGCAAAGGTTTTGATCGGGGATTCGCATTTTTCTAAAATTGAAAATGCGATTATGTTATGAGTTTACGCTTCGCGATATTTATTTGCTTCGAAATCTGCTTCGCTTGATTTTTCCGTTTACAAAGTAGTTATTCTTAAAAGCTTTTCAAATGATTGAGTTTTAATTATAAAATTGTTCCGGAGATAATATATTTTTTAGCGAAGCTTCTTAACATAGTTTGAAGCGGAGCGGTTTAGATTTTTAAAATCAAAAAGATAAAATTCTCTTTATTAAAAAGAGCATTATTAATGCAAAACCTATGATATATCCTATTTTGAAAGATTTTGATTTTCCTATAGCAAAGAATATCCCTATTGAAAAAATAATGTGTATAAAAAATAAAGGAATAAAAAAGTTTTCTAAGTTTGTTTGGAATATGTTGTAAAAGATATCTAAAAATACTGCCGAAACTACTACTATTCCAAAATTTGAAAGCATTCCAAAGAAAATAATAATAGAATCTAATGATTTGAAGAAAGAAACTATTTTTTTCATGTTATTTAGGATAAATTTTGTGTTAAATAATTTTGGTTTTTTAATTAAACATTCAATTTTTTAGGAGGATTCATTTTTTTATTGCCGTATTCGTTAAAGTGTAAATGGCTGTTAAGTTCTGTTTTTCTTTTTAGGGCTGTTTTTTTGTATTCGTATCCAATTGGAAAGAAGGCTTCTACTTTTATATCGTCTGGAATATTCAGTATATGTTTTACTTTTTCCTCGTAGAAATGTCCAATCCAGCAAGTGTCTAAACCTGCTTCTGTTATTTTAAGTAGGAAATTTTGGATAGCTGCACCAGCTTGTTGTCTTAGATATAAATCTGCTCTTTCTTCATAAGATAGATTTGTTCTTTTTGGGTTTGTGCAAACGGCCACGACATAATGAGCGTCTCCTATGAATTTTTGTTCAGCGGCGTCCGCAAGTTTCTGTATTTTTGCTTTGTCGTCAATTAAAATGAATTTTAATGAAAAAATATTTCCAGCCATTGGAGCGAAACGCATTGAGTCAATGCATTCTATTATTTGTCTCCAGTCTGGTTTTTTTGAATTAAATCTTTTTGCCGATTTTCTGGATTGAATTATTTTATCTAACATATTGTATTCTAGTAAATGGGTTATTTAAATTTAAGGATTGAATATTTCGCCCCGCCCACCAGTGCTTTGCTCCCCCTCCGACCTGCCCGAAAATAAGTTATAATTAATTAAGATTTATTTAGCAGTTTAATATTATTATAATTAATAAAACCTAATTTCCCCGCCGCCAAGAACTTTTTCTTTTTGGTATAGAACAATTGCTTGGCCTTCTGAAATTCCTGTTATTGCTTCTTTTAGAATTGCTCTGAATTGTTTTGTTTTTTTATCATAGAAGAATTTTGAAGGTAAAAGTTCTCCGACATGCCTTATTCTTGCGAGGACTTTCTTTGGAGATTTTTTGAAATCGTCTATGTCGTTGGAAATTAAGTGAACATTCTTCACAATCATTTCTTTTCTAAAATTAATTGGATGGTCTTTTGGTGCTGCGACAAGGATATTTTTTTTGACATCTTTTTTTGCAACATACCATCTTTGAAGTTTTTCATTTGGTTTTAATAAAGTATTCCCGTCCGCCTGAGTATTTTTGCCCAGCCCACCAGCGCTTCGCTCCCCCTCCTTCCGCCCGAGAGAATTTTTATCATCTAAACCTATTGTTCTCTCAATTTCAAAACCATATCGCGGTCCTAATCTCTGACCAATTGTATAATAATATATTCCGTCGTGTTCTCCGATTATTTTTCCGTTTGGATCTAGGATTTTTCCTTTCTTTTGTTTTATTTTCTTTTTTAAGAAATCTTTGAGATTTACTTTTCCAATGAAACAAATTCCGACTGTGCCTTTTTTGTCATAGTTTGGGAATTTATTTTTCTTTGCGATTTCTCTTATTTCGCTTTTTGAATAATTTCCTATTGGGAAGAGTGTGTGTTTTAATTCTGATTGTTTTAACCTGTATAAAAAATATGATTGGTCTTTTGATTCGTCTTTTCCTCTGAGGAGATTGTATTTGTCTTTTGTTTTTTTTACTCTCGCATAATGCCCTGTTGCGACTAAGTTTATTCCTCTTTTTTTGGCTTCTCTAATTAATAGAGGAAATTTTATTTTTTGATTGCAATCAATATCTGGGTTTGGAGTTATTCCTTTTTTGTATTTCTCAAACATTTTTTCTACAACATCTTTTTTGTATTCTTTTTCAAAGTCTAATGTGATTAAAGGGATGTCTAATTGAGCAGCTATTTTTATTGCGAATTTTCTTTCTCCGCGCCATGCGCATTGATTTGTCAAAGGATCTTTTGTATCTGACCAGTTTTTCATGAATGCGCCTATAACTTCATAGCCCTGTTTTTTTAGTAATAGCGCGGCTACAGAAGAGTCAACTCCGCCTGACATTGCTAAAAGTATTTTTTGTTTTGGTTTCATAATAAATTAAGAAAAATGTTGGTTAAAAGAGTTTTGGAAATATCTGCTTTATTACAATAATCCTTAAAAAAAGATTTTGTTTAATGTGGGCATGGATGGCAAGAAATACTTTTTCACTCCTTCAGAAGATATTTTTTTAAAAGCACTTAGAAAAGTTCCTATTAATCCAAGGAAAGGCAAATTAATTTTGTTTGCGGATAAAATTCGTGAGGAGAATAAAAAAGGCAATTATGAGGAAAAATGCATTAAAAATAAAATAATTCCTTATTCTTGTCTGGGAAGTTGGAATGGAAATGGAG
>SDBV01004884.1_pt1 | contig 19069 bp, 17 predicted proteins | sample 2277081 | NCBI WGS metagenome assembly SDBV01 (sample SAMN10402039, study PRJNA504765) | marine sediment metagenome | isolation source: marine sediment core GS10_PC15, 223 cmbsf | place: Arctic Ocean: Southern Knipovich Ridge | collected 2010
CGGACTCAAAATCCGTTGCCCGAAAGGGTGTGAGGGTTCAAGTCCCTCCCCGGGCACTTCGGCCAGGACGTAACAGCGAGATGGAACGGATGGACAGATGAAGCGGATCATGGCAGTTGCCTCTTTACTCGCGTTCATGCTTGCGGCTTGTTCGACGGGCGGCGGGCCGAGCCCGTTTGCCGCCCCGCCGTCGCCAAGTCCGCTCCAAGCTGGATGCACCGAGGCGAGCCTGAAGCTCGTCGCTGCGATCGAGGCGGGTGTCAAAGACGGGTATTCCATCGACGACGCCCAGTATGTGAAGGCATCGGGTAACGAGTTCTATCTGGTGGCTGCGCGCGTCGACAGCTCAAGTGACGACAGCTCGAGCGGCGACGCCGCGGGCGCCCCCGACTCAACCGAGATCGGCGTTTGGCTCACCGACGGCACGACCGATCCTCACACGATCGCGACAGCCAACTCGATCGCGCGCGAAGCGACCAATTGGGCGGCCGCAACAGTGCCGAGCCCCGCACCGATTCCAAGCCCGTCGCCGTCGCCCAGCCCCGGCGCGTCGCCAGCGCCGACCACGACAACGACTACCACTTTGCCGGACGGACTGTCTGCATCGAGGCAAGACGTGCAGACGGCAATCTCATGTCTCGACAACGCCGAATCGGACGACTTCGAATCGTCTCCAACGCCCACACCTACGCCCACGCGTACACCTACACTTGGATCATGAATCTCCAGACCCGCCCGCGACCGCTCGGCCGAATCCGGTTCGAACATGCGAGCAGGCACTCATAACATGGGCGGATGCACTATCGAGTCGACGAGATCGCTCGCGAGGTTGGCATCTCGGTCGGAACACTGCGCTACTACCAAAGTAAGCGCCTGATCGACCGACCCGTGCGGGATGGCCGGCATGCACTGTACGACGATTCACACCTCGACAGGCTGCGACGAATCAGAGAACTCGCCGACGACGGACTCTCGCTGGCGATCATCGAACGTGTCCTGTCGGATGATCGAGACTCCGGCGTAGCCGCCGAGGCAGCGCGTCGACTCGGCAGCGAAACGCGCCGACTGACACTTGGCGAACTCGCCACCGAGACCGGCGTGCCCGAGGCCTTACTCGTGTCGGCAGAAGCGGCCGGCCTACTCAACCCCACCAACGACCCGCACGGGCCGTCTTACTCGAGCACCGACGCCGCTCTGATACGTGCTGGGCTCGAACTTCTCGGCCACGGCATCCCGTTCGACGAACTGATGTCGCTCGCCGTCGACTACGCCAACAAGACCGACGAAATCGCCGAGCGCGCTATCGACCTCTTCGACGATCACGTTCGCAAATCTGCCGACGACGATCCGAGGCACGTCGTCGTTGCCTTCGACGAACTCCTGCCCGTCGTCACACGGGTCGTCGCCCTACAGTTCCAACGCGCCCTGCTCACCAAATCGCGGTCACGGCTCGCCGGCAGGGACGACTTCGACGCAGCAGCCCTGACCGCTGCGATCGAACGTGCGACCGAACCCGAACCGGTGCTGAATCGACAGTGATGGCACTCCCTAGCCCTGAAACAAAACGCGAAACCGTCCGCACGATGTTCGATCGAATCGCCGGTGAGTACGATCGCATGAACAAGCTGATGACACTGGGGTTCGATCGGCACTGGCGGATCGCCGGAATTCGAGCGCTGGGTCTCACTCCGGCTTCGACGGTCGTCGACATCGCCTGCGGAACCGGGGACTTCTGCAAGCTGATCACTCAGTCCGGCGCGACACCTGTCGGAATCGACTCTTCACCCAACATGCTCGCCGTAGCACGGTCACGCCTCGGGCCGAGATCGGCGCTCGTTGAGGCCGACGCCGCGGACATGCCGTTCCAAGACGGGTCGATCGACGCGGCGACATGCGGTTTCGCCCTGCGCAACTTCGTAAACCTCCAGATGGCGTTCGACGAAATGGCACGTGTCGTTCGAGTCGGCGGCGAGATTGCTCTAGTCGACGTCGGCCGCCCGTCGAACAAGACACTCGCCACCGCACACTCTCTGTACTTCGAGCGTGTGATGCCGGCCTTGGGCGCCATGTTGTCGGATCGTGCCGCATACAGATACCTACCCGCGTCGACGGAATACCTGCCGGATCCGGCCGACATCGCTACGTCGTTGATGCGATCCGGCTTCTCCCGTATCACCCACAAGACATTCGGGCTTGGATCGGTCCATTTGTTCGTTGCCACGAGAGGAGACGCCTGAGTGGCAGACGGGACACGCCACAAAGCCGAGAACCGGCTGCCGAGATTCCGCGTCGAAACCACACACAAAAGCCTTCCCGATGATCTGACGTTGATAGATCTCTTCGCCCGCTGCGAGTCGACATTCCGGCCGACTTGGCTCTGGTTGCCGCCCAACGGCCCGGGCGAACTCTGCTGCGGAACGACCGCGAATATCGCCGGCGACCGCCAACTCGCATTGACCATCTCCCATGGCGATTCGGTCATCGCTATGTCTGCGTCTTGCGCCGCGTCGCGTTTCGATCAAGCGGGTGAACTGATCGGCCGCGTCATCGAGAATTCGGCTGCTGATTCATCGGCAGAGATCACGGCGATCGGCGGCTTCTCCTTCGCGCCGGGTGGCCACATGTCGGCGCCGTGGTCCTACCTGCCCCGCACGTCGTTTGTAATCCCGACCTTCCGGATCAGTGTTGACACAACGAGTGTTGACAAGACGAGTGTTGGCAATGAGATCTCGATTACCCACACGGCGGTCGACGAACACGTCGCTGCGGCCGTACCATCGCGTGCCCAACGCGATCTCGAGCGCCTCCGCCATCTCCTCGCTGCACCCATGCAGCGAAGAAGCGACCCCGAGACGTTCCGTGTCGAACCGGCGACGCCCGGTGCACAATGGCGCAAAGCCGTGGCACGTGCGATCGACTCGATCGACCGGGGCGAACTCGACAAGATCGTGCTGGCGCGAGCGGTCCACGTCGACGGCGACCAACGCTTCGTCACCGCCAACGTGCTCGAGCGCCTACGACGAGCGAATCCTTCGTCGACGACATTCGCCCTCGCTATGCCGGGCGGCACTTTTGTCGGCGCCACTCCCGAGCTGTTGCTACGGCGATCCGGCAATCACGTCGAGTCGTTGCCGTTGGCTGGCACAAAAGCAACCGGAAGCGACACCGACCTCCACTCCGAAAAACTCTTGCACGAACACGCGCTGCTCGCCGACGACGTCACTGCGACACTCGCAAAGCACGGTTCTAACGTCGACGCCGATCCGATCCCCCGCGAGATCGAGTTCGGCAGCGTCACGCACCTCGGAACGCGTATCTCGGCGGAACTGTCGGATCATGTGAGCACGCTCGGCGTGCTGGCCGACATGCATCCGACGCCCGCCGTCGGTGCGGCGCCGAGGTCGGCGACCAGTCGCATCGACGAGTTCGAGACCTTCGAACGCGGATGGTACGCAGGCGCGATTGGGCGCATCGGACCTCGCGACGCCGAATTCGTGCTAGCGCTTCGGTGCGGCCTGATCCGCGACTCGACGGCGACGATCTATGCCGGATGCGGCATCGTCGAAGGGTCGGATCCCGACACCGAGTACCTCGAGTCCCGAATCAAGCTGAGACCAATGCTCGACGCCTTGGTCACCGCTTGACACGACCCGCGTCCGAGCCTGGCTACGCTTCACCGACGTGACCAGATTTCGACGCCCTGCAAGCATCATCGCCATCATCGCAGTGCTATTCGGCATTGTGTTCGGATTCGGTTCGCCCGCGTCAGGACAGTCACAGACCGGCTGGAAGATCACGAGCTACGACTCGAAGATCGAGATGCTCGAGGCGAACCAGGTCCAAGTCACCGAAACGATCGAATTCGATTTTGGATCCCGTCCCGGCCACGGCATCAAGCGTTGGATCCCTGTGCGCTATCCGCTCGAGCCGAATTCGACAATCGTGCCCGAAGGCAAAAGCGCGTCCGACTACCAACGCATCACGCCAGTCGAGAACATCTCGGTCAAAACGTCGTCGGGCGCTCCGAGCAATCTCGACGTCTCGAACGACGGCGATTTCTTGCTGCTCAAGGTCGGCGACAAAGACCGGACGATCACCGGAAGCCACACCTACGAACTCAGCTACACCGTCGACGGCGTATACAACACGACCGAATTCGGAGACGAGTTCTTCTGGAACGTCACCGGCGACGACTGGGGCGTCCCAATCGCGAATGTGAAGACGACGGTGATCGCCCCGGCGTCGATCACAAAGATCACGTGCTTTGCCGGAGTTCGTCGCTCGACCGCTCCGTGCACGTCCGAACAGTCGAGTGGCGCCACGGCGACGTTCACCCAGACGAGCCTTCCAACCGGGCAAGGTCTCACCACAGTCACAGCAGTACCGGCCGGGACACTCGACACGACTCCGATCCTCGATGAGATATGGAGCTTGCGCCGCGCGTTCTCGCTGACCGCAATGACGATCGGCATCGCGATCGCCCTGCTCGCGATCGTTGCCGGCTGCGTCATATGGCTCATCTGGCATCAAGGACGCGACCGTCGATATATCGGCGAAATCAACCCATACGAGGGCTCGCAGATGGCAAACGGCGAGTCGGGACGCGCTCCCCTGTTCTCGAAAAAGGCCGGGCCGGTGGAATTCAGACCACCCGACGACCTTCGCCCCGGACAAGTCGGCGTGATCATCGACGAGGTCGCCAATCCACTCGACGTATCCGCAACGATCATCGACCTCGCGGTGCGCGGATACCTCTCGTTGCATGAAATCGAGCCGACGAAAACCGGCGTGTTCAGCTCACAGCCCGACTGGAACCTCGTAAAAGAAGAGAAGTCCGATTCCAAAGACCTCCTCGAGTACGAGAGGACTCTGTTCAACAGCTTGTTCCGCAATCGCACCGAAGTGAAAGTCTCGAAGCTCAAATACAAGTTCCACGACAAACTCGAAAAGGTCCAAGACGACATGTACCTCAACGTCGTGAAGAACCATTGGTTCCCGAAGCGCCCCGACGAGGTTCGTGCGCATTGGCTCATCGTTGGAATTGGCCTGCTGATCGCCGGAATCGCTGTCACCGTCGCGCTCGCGTGGCTCACGACATTCGCGCTCGTCGCTATCCCGATTGTGATCGGCGGCGCAATCCTCACATTTGGGTACAAACTCATGCCACATCGCACGGCCAAGGGCGGGGCCATGCTCGCCCGCATTCTCGGCTTCCGCCACTTCATGGACACAGCCGAAACCGAACGTATGCAATTCGCCGAACGGCGCAACATCTTCGAGAAGCTCTTGCCGTATGCGATCGTGTTCGGCATCGCAGACCGCTGGGCCGAAACGTTCAAGGATCTCCAGGCCGAGCCCGGCTATGACGGCCCGTCGTGGTATCACGGCTACTACGCTTTCAACGCGATCTACTTCACCGGGGCCCTGTCGTCTTTCACCACTACGACCAACGGAACGATCGTTTCGACGCCCCCGTCCTCTTCGGGCGCGGGAGGGTCGAGCGGCTTTTCCGGGGGCGGATTCTCCGGCGGCGGATTCGGCGGTGGAGGCGGCGGCGGATGGTAAGGGCCCGCCGCAGAATAGGTGGCGCGATCGCCGGCTCGTCCGTCTCGCTGCGTGGCCGCGCGCGTGACGCCGTTCTCGGCGCCGGCCATTTCAAGGCAATCGACAGCCAGGGAACCCGGCTAGGGATTGTCGGGTTCACCACGGCGATACTCACAGACCACGCCGACCACATGGTCGGCGTCCAGGCGCCGCTCGATCCAGAGGGTGCGCTCGAGTCCGGCTCGTTCGAAGCCATCGAACGTGCCACGCAACAGCGGCCAGGGTGGCCCCGACGCCAAGAATCCATCATCGCGTACGAGTGCGTCGACGGCGACCGAACCACCGGGCGCAACGAATCGTGCGATCGTAGCGACGATCTCGTCCCAGACGGGCTCGGGCAGCGACTGAATCGTGAAATTCTCGACGACGAGATCGAATTCGCCGAACCATCGCTCTGGAGGTTCGAAAAGGTCGGCGGCCGTGTATTCGACGCCGGTCCGCGGAAATCGACGCTTGCACCATGAAATCGCCGTTGACGAGACGTCGAACGCCGTGACGTCGAAACCGCGTTCGGCAAGTGCTTCGGCATCGTCTCCGAGCCCGCATCCGACGACCAGAGCCCGTTTGCCGTCGCCCACCGGCGCGCGGCGACGCAGCCATGTCTCGAACAGTTCGCGGGCGAGCCCGGTCGCCCAGGGTACGCGAGCGGCGTCTCCGGCGGCGCGGTCGTAGACCGGGTCGAACCACCCGGTCATTGCCGACTGATCTTGCGGTATCGTGGCATCAGATGCGTCGTTCAAACAATTCCGATCTCTTCGAGGTCTCTCAGCTCCGATCGCAGTGCCTTGATCTCGTCGCGTAGCTTCGCAGCGTATTCGAACTGGAGTTCACGCGCCGCCGTGTGCATCTCGTCGTCGAGCACGCCGATCAACCGCCGAATCTCGTCGGTGGGCATCGCCGTCGAGTCGCCACCGGCCGGCGTTTCCATACCGCTACGCGAAGGTGGCCCGGTCCTTCGGGGTGGTGCCGGGGTGTCCCCGGGTGCCGGGGTGTCCCCGGGTTCGCCACGCACGAGGGCAAGCAGGTCGACGACTTTCTTGCGTATCGTTTGCGGGTCGATTCCGTGTTCGCGGTTGTATTCGAGCTGGACCTGCCTGCGCCGGTTCGTTTCCGAGATCGCCGTTCGCATCGAATCCGTCACCGTGTCGGCATACATGACGACCTCGCCGTCGACGTTTCGGGCGGCGCGACCAATTGTCTGAATCAACGAAGTCTGCGATCGCAAGAATCCCTCTTTGTCGGCATCGAGAATCGCGACGAGAGAAACCTCGGGGAGGTCGAGACCCTCGCGAAGCAGGTTTATGCCGACGAGAACGTCGTAGATTCCGAGACGGAGATCACGCAGGATCTCGATGCGTTCGAGCGTGTCGACCTCTGAGTGAAGGTATCTCACCCGCACGCCAAGTTCGAGCAGGTAGTCGGAAAGGTCTTCAGACATCTTCTTGGTCAGGGTCGTGATCAGGACTCGCTGCTCCGCTGCGACGCGCGACCGGATCAGCCCCATGAGATCGTCGATCTGACCCTCGGTCGGCTTCACGATGATCTCGGGGTCTACGAGTCCGGTCGGCCGCACGACCTGATCGACGATTTGGTCGCTCTCGGCGAGTTCGAACGGGCCCGGTGTCGCCGAGAGAAACAAGACCTGGCCGAAACGGTCGAAGCACTCGTCGAATCGCAACGGCCGGTTGTCGAGCGCGCAAGGCAACCTGAACCCGTGCTCGACGAGGACTTCTTTGCGCGACCGATCGCCTTCGTACTGGCCGTGTAGCTGCGGAACCGCGACATGGCTTTCGTCGATGACGAGCAGGTAGTCGTCGGGGAAGTAGTCGAGCAGACAGAATGGCGTCTCGCCGGGCTCACGGCCGTCGAAATGTCGAGAATAGTTTTCGATTCCGTTGCAGTAGCCGACCTCGCGCATCATCTCGAGGTCATAGGTCGTGCGCATTCGGAGTCGCTGTGCTTCGAGCAACTTGCCATGGCGTTCGAAAAACGCGAGTCGATCGGCAAGTTCGGCCTCGATCTCGGTCGTGGCACGATCGATCGTTTCGGATGTCGTCGAATAGTGGGTGGCAGGATAAACGCCGACGTCATCAGTGACGGCCGTCACCTCGCCGGTCAGCGGATTGATGCGGGTGATCCGGTCGACCTCGTCGCCGAAGAATTCGATCCTCACTGCGATCTCGTCATAGGCAGGAAAGACTTCGAGCGTGTCACCCCGAACGCGAAAACGGCCGCGTTGGAAGTTCAAGTCGTTGCGCTCGTATCGGATATCGACGAGGCGGGCGAGGACGTCGTCACGATCGTAGGTACCGCCGACGCGCAAGTAGACGAGATTGTCGCGGTACTGCTCCGGCGACCCGAGGCCGTAGATCGCCGACACCGACGCCACGCAGATCACATCTCTTCGGTTCAAAACGGCCGCCGTCGCCGAATGACGCAGCCTGTCGATCTCGTCGTTGACCGAAGAGTCTTTTTCTATAAATGTGTCGGTCTGCGGGACGTAGGCCTCGGGCTGGTAGTAGTCATAGTAGCTGACGAAGTACTCGACCCGATTGTTGGGGAACAACTCGCGGAACTCGGTCGCGAGCTGTGCGGCAAGCGACTTGTTCGGCGCCAGAACCAGGGTCGGCCGCTCGAGTTCGGCAATGAGGTGCGCCGCCGTGAATGTCTTGCCCGTCCCCGTGACACCGAACAGGGTCTGGAACTGCAAACCCGACTCGAACCCGTCACGGAGTGCGGCAATCGCCTGAGGCTGATCGCCCGCCGGTTGAAATTCAGAGGTCAGTTCGAACTTGGTCACTTTGACAGTTCGTCGGCAACCGAGGTGAAGTCGACCGACCCCCAGCCGGATGCCATGTCGAATCCCTTCGATGCATTGCAACATGAGTTGTTGAACAAAGCATTCGATCCTTCGACGACGTCTCGGAAAACTTTGTCGTAGCGATCGCCGTTCGCGACCGAGTAGATGAACGGGTTGACGAAACCGAGCTTCGGTCGTCCGACGGAGGTGAGTTCTTGATTTATCAGCGTCACGACTGCGGCAAACATCGGCGTCGACCCGCTCGTACCGCCAAGACTGCCCCACGCGCAGTTGGTCGAAGTCTCGCACACATACACTGGGAAGCCAGGCGACGGATTCGCCGCGAACGACACGTCGGGAATCTGTCTGGAGTCACCGCCTGTGCCGGGGCCGATCTGATATCTCGGACGCGCGATCTTCGACGAAGAGTATCCACCGCCGGACTGCTCGCTGGCCGACCCTCCCGGCGCCTTCCACACCACCTCGGACTGGATCTCGTTGGCGTCATTCAAAGTGACGGTCGTCCCGCCGACCGCAGTTACGTATCCAGAACTCGCCGGGTATTGCACACTCATCTTCTTGTCGGGTGGGTAGCAACCCGAAGACCCGAAGTCGCCCGACGAGGCGACGATCGTGATTCCGGCCGCCGCCGAAACCATGAACAGGTGCTCCATGATCGGCGTTATGTCGTCGTCGAGAAAATCCTCGCAGAAATCGACACTCGTCGAGATGACATCGACGAGCACACCTCCCGTGTTCGCGACCTCGAGAATCGCAGAGTACGGCAGGACCGGGTCCGCTACCGTGTCGGCTTCGAAAATGTCGAGACGTTCGATTCCCGGAGCGATCGAGTTCAACATCTCGACGTCGAGTGGGGCCTCTAGCCCGGGCGCGAGCGGTGCGGGCAGAGTCACTTGGTGGAGTTGCACCTCGAGAGGCTTCACACCGAAACACGGGGCGTATACATCGGTGGCCGCCTGCTCGTAACCACTGACCTCGATCAACGCGACCCGCGCACCCGACCCGTCGAGACCTCTCGATCTGAGACCGTCGACGCCGTAGGCGGTAGACAACTGGTTCGGCGTAAAACCGCCGGTGTCAAGCGCCTCCGGACAGCCCTTGCGCTCACCGCCTTGGGGTTCGCCGCCCGAACTCCCGAGCCGGTCGAGAACCGATTGCGGCGTCGGCTGTTTGGTCGTCACCGACAGCCCGACGACCTGGCGTGCCTTGGCTTTGATCTCGGACGGGATGCTCGCATTGTCTTTCGGGTTCGTGACGTATTCGCGCCCATCGGGATCACGCATCAACTCGAAGTCGGTCCCAAACATCTTCGACGCCTTGTCGACGGTCATCGGCGCCTTGACGAGCACACCCGTCGACATGATCGTCGGGGTTACGCCCTGCGACTTCAAGTAGTCTGACACTGCGTCCAAATCGCTCTCGGGCGCCCCATAGGTGCGCTTTAGTTGCTCGAACGTTTGATACTGACCGTACGTCGACGATTCCGGGTCGGAGATGGCGGCGACGTGGTTGACGAGCTCGGTTGGATCGGACACGAGCCCAAATGCGACCGGCAGCATGACATCGCCCGAAGCGGGGCCGACTTTCGCCGGCGCCCCAGGCGCCGACGACGACGACGAGCCAGAACCAGTACAAGCGGTGGCGGCCAACGCCAGGCACGCCAAGACGGCGCCGATCCGGTATCGACGCTTCGCGTCTGAGATTCGGTATTTCAAGTCGACCGACCGCCTACTGTGCTGTCCGGCAAGAGAACAAAAGCCACCCATGGTACGGATTCCTACGCCGCCGATCATATCGCCACGGTCAAGAACGGCCATCGAGCCTATCGACTACTTCATTCCATGCTCTGTCGACGGCGGCGGCGAGTTCAGCGAGCGTTCCGTCGTTCCATATGACGACATCGGCGCTCGCCAGCTTTTCGTCGAGAGGCAGTTGGTTGTTCAGGCGGGCAAGAGCCTCGCTCTCGGACAGCCCGCGGTCCGCAGTCATTCGCTCGACCTGCACGGCCGGTCGTGCCGCGACGACGACGAGAAGCTCGAGATCCGGCCAGCCCGACTCGACGAGCAGCGCCGCGTCGAGAACGACGATCCGATCGGTGTCGGCGTGCTCCGCGGCACGCTCCGCGATCGTCGCAGCGATGCGAGGAAAAGTGATGGCGCGAAGGTCGGCGTTCGCCTCGTGATCGTTGAACACGATGGCGCCAAGCGCCTCCCTGTTCAGCCGGCCGTCGTCTCCGACGATGCCGTCACCGAAGCGTGCCAAGATCTCGGCGAGCGCCGGCTTGCCGGGTTCGACGATCTCTCGCGCTATCACGTCGGCATCGACGATGACGGCCCCGCGCTCGGCAAACATTTTCGCCGCGAGGGTCTTGCCCGAAGCAATGCCGCCGGTCAATCCAATCAAGTGCATCGGTTAGGTCCAAACTCGACGATCGCTGAACCGCAAAACCAAACGCGCCGATGTACATGTTGGCAAACAATCCACCCAACGTTGGTACAGAGCCACGTGCACAACGATACAGAGCCACGACAATCAACTGGTTGGACCAGCTCGACGCGCACAGAATTCCGCGTCGGCATCGTTGCTCTGCGCATTGTGGCGCTCGGCGCTGCTGTTGCAATTGCGACGACCGCCGCCAACCTGAGCGCGTCGATCGCTTTGATCGCGTCGAGCGTCGCATTCGCGGTCGCCGTAGCGAGCGTCTCGGCGCGAGCCGCGACAACGTCTTCTAACCGGTCGAATACCCTCGTATTAGTGCTCGAGGTCGTCGCCGTGGTCGCGATCGTATCGGTGACGGGAGGATGGACGAGCCCCTTCATCCTGATCGCAATCGCACCGCTCGTCGAGGCGGGCTTCACCCTCCGGGCGTGGTTCGCGGCCACGTGCTGGGCGTTCACCGTCTTCGGCATTGCCGTCGGTGCAACGCTCGTCGCGGGAGACGGCGCGGCGCCGCGTAACGCCGTCGTCTGGGCGGTCGTGCTGATCGCGTTCGCGGCGGCCGGCGTCTTCTCGCGCATCAGTTCGACCGCGATCGACAGGGCCGAATCTGCGCTCGCGGCCGAACGACTCGAAAGCGCAGCACGCGCCGAATCCGAAGAAGACGCGCATAGGCTACTCGCCGGCCTGCACGAAATTGCTCGAGTCCTGCCGGCAACGCTCGACTCGCAGAGCCTGATCGACACGACCGTCGACCGGCTCTCGATCCTGTTCTCGGCGAGAACGATCGTACTGTTCCGCGGCGACGCGACGCGCCTGCGAGTGGCGGGCGCACGCGGCATCGAACTGGGCGCCGAGCCGACCCGCATCGACACCATGTCGCGCTCTCTTCAAATAGCGGTCCAACGTCCGCTCGCTGCGCAGCACATCGTCGAGGGCGCCGGCCTGGATCCGTCGACACGGTCTCTGCTGTATTGTCCGCTACTCCATGACGACAAAGTGCTCGGTGTAATCGCCCTCGAAGACGACGATCCCGAGCGGTTTTGCTCGTCTGACATCGATCTGATCGTCGGGTTCACACGGCCTCTCGCCGTAGCGCTGGAGAACGCCTCTCTCTTTGGCCGCCTGAGAACGCTGGCGACGTCAGAGGAACGATCTCGAATCGCTCGTGAACTCCACGACCGGACTGCTCAACATCTTGCTTTCATCGGCTACGAACTCGACCGAATCGGCCGGCTCGCGACAACCGAACACGTCGCGTTCGACGAAGCCGCCAGCACGACCTCAGGTGCCCCCAGCGATGCTCCTGCGCGCCGCGACGAACTACTGTCTTCGATCGACGATCTCGGAACGGCGACGCGACATGCGATCCAAGAACTGCGCGATGCCATCAGCGATTTGCGGACCGACGTCGACGAGAAGCGAGGCCTGGTCGAGGTGGTACGCGATTACTTGCCGACTGTGGCAATGCGGGGCGGCATCGATCTCGAACTCGACCTGCCGGCAAATGACGTCCGCCTGCCGCTGCCCCAGGAGCGAGAGCTGTGGCGCATCTGCCAAGAAGCCGTCGCAAACGCAGTCGAGCATTCAGACGCCGACACGATCTGGGTGAAATTTCAAGTCGACGCGCGAAGTGTCGATCTACTGATCGAGGACGACGGCTGCGGTTTCGACCTAGCGCCGTCCGAACCAGGCCATTTCGGATTGCAGGGCATGGCAGAGCGGGCCGAAGCGATCGACGCGTCGATCACTGTCGGGCGCCGTGAGCCGTGCGGTACCTGTGTTGATGTCAGGCTTGAGAGGAAACATGATTCGAGTACTCGTCGTTGACGATCACGCACTCGTTCGAGAGGGTCTGAGCCGCGGCTTGGCGGTTGAAGACGACATCGAGGTCTGCGGCGAAGCTGCGAACGGCGACGAGGCAATCGCGTGGATCGACGATGACGAGCCCGACGTCGTACTCATGGATATTTCGATGCCCGTTCTCGACGGGATCGAAGCAACGAGACGTCTGAGTCGATCGCACCCCGACGTGCCGATCGTGATGTTGACGATGCACGGCGATTCGAACAGCTTGACGTCTGCCATCCGCGCCGGGGCGTCTGGATATCTGCTCAAGGACGCTCGGATTCGAGAGGTCGCAGACGCGATCCGAACCGCTGCGGGCGGCAACACTGCTTTGACCCCCGGGTTGGCGAACTCGATGCTGGATGAGTTCCGTCGTCTCGCACGCGGCGAAGACCGCGATGACCGTCCCGTCTTGACGGCACGAGAAGAAGAGGTACTCCAGAAGATCGCCGACGGGCTGTCGACCCAAGGCGTCGCGGATACCCTGTTCATCTCGGTCAAGACCGTGAAGAATCACCTGGCGAGTATCTACAGCAAGCTCGATGCATCAGACCGGACTCAGGCCGTCGTGCAAGCGGTCAAACTCGGCATCATTCGCCTGAACTGAACCACCGGGAGCATCTGATGCCGCAACGATCGATCAGGAATCGTCATCCGCCTTGGTGTCGTTCGCCTCGGTCTCATCGCCATCAGGCTTCGCTTCATCCGCTTCGGCCTCGACGAGTTGGTCTTTGAGTTCGCCGAGAACGTCGGATGTCTCGCCGATCTTGAATCCGGCCTGACTGCCGTACGCCGGCCGCGACCGTTCGGGGCGCGGCTTGCGCTCGCGAGACTCGGCGTCTTTGTAGGCCGAGTCGTCTTTGTAAACACTCGGGTCGAACCCACCTGAAGTCGTCCCGCCGGCCTGCTTGATCGACAAGCTGATTCTGCGACGGGCGAGGTCGACGTCGATGATCTTGATCTCGACTTCTTCGCCGACGACAACTACCTGTTCTGGCGAGTCGACGTGCTCTTCGGACATCTCCGAAATGTGGACGAGACCCTCGATACCATCCGCGACAGACACGAACGCCCCGAACGGAACGAGCTTCGTGACCCTGCCACCTACAACATCGCCGATCGAGTTCTCGCGGGCGAACGCCTCCCAGGGGTCTTCCTGACAGGCCTTGAGAGACAGACTGATCCGCTCGCGATCGAGATCGACGTCGAGTACCTGGACCTTCACCTCATCGCCGACGCTGACCACAGACCCCGGATGGTCGACGTGCTTCCACGACAACTCCGAAACGTGGACTAGCCCGTCCATGCCGCCGAGGTCGACAAACGCCCCGAAGTTGACGACGCTCGACACGACACCGTCGCGGACCTCGCCCGGTTCGAGTGCGGTGAGGAATTCTTGGCGCTGCTCGGCCTGCGTCTCTTCGAGGAAAGCGCGGCGTGAGAGCACGACGTTGTTGCGGTTCCTGTCGAGTTCGATGATCTTGCACTCGAGCTTCTCACCCACGTAGGGGAGCAGGTCGCGAACGCGCCGTAGGTCGACGAGCGATGCCGGAAGGAATCCGCGAAGTCCGACGTCGAGAATGAGCCCGCCCTTGACGACTTCGATCACGGGGCCTTCGACGATCCCGTCGTCTTCTTTGATCTCTTGGATCCTGCCCCATGCCCGCTCATATTGCGCCCGCTTCTTCGACAGGATGAGGCGACCGTCTTTGTCTTCGGTCTCGAGCACGAGCGCTTCGATCTCGTCGCCGACCTGAACGACATCGAACGGGTTGGCGTGATTGCGGATCGACAGCTCTTTGGCCGGGATCACGCCCTCGGACTTGTATCCGATGTCGAGGAGGATTTCGTCTTTGTCGATGCGGACGACAGATCCGTCGACGATCTTGCCTTCGATGACAGGAATGATCGAAGCCTCGATCGCAGCGGCGATGGCTTCGTCTGTGAGATCATGTTCAATGATCTGTCGGGGTTGGTAGCCGTTGGTGTCTGGATTCGCGACTTCGGGCTCGGCGGTTGGTGCTTCGGGCATGTAACGGACTTCCTCAGGTGGCGCCACATTGTGTTGGGAATGGGGCCGCCGCGGCGGGTGGTGAACCCCTAATACCTTGCCGGCCCGATCCGAGCGTGCGCGCACAGAGTGAACCGGCCCGATATCGTAGCATCGGTTCGCTGCGGATCACACAACAAACTTGCGCAGCCACCTACACTGCGCAACGATGGCGGCGACGCAGCACGATCAAATCCACACCACGGCAAGCAGGCGCCCCGCAGTCGCAGTCGCATTCGTCTCGCCAGAACATGACGCGGAGATCGGCGGGCCGGTCTCGACGGCGATTCGGATGATCCGGAACCTCGAGCGTGCCGGGCTTCGGCACTGCGTGGTCATCGATTCGCTCGGTTTCATCGCAGATCGATTTCCGCCTTCGTCCCGGACCGGTGTCGTCGGCGTGACTCACGGGCTGGGTTCGGCTTTGTCGATCGGGGCGTTGCCGGGGTGGCCCCGGGCCGACGTTGCCGACGCAGCGCTCGGCGCAGTGATGGTTACATCTGCGGATGTCGCCGTACCTGTCGCAGCCTACGAACTGATGAACACCGCATGGTCGCTGCGCAAGGAAGACGCATTGTGCATGGTTGTCAAGAGCGCGTCGCCAGACCGCGCCTTGATCGACTTTGATACCGACATGAGCGCTCAATGCTGTCGGCCGCGCACTGTGACCGATGTCGGGCGACAGCTCTGGACGCACGCCGGCGTCGACATCATCTCGCTTCGTGCATTCGACAAACTGCGAGCCGAGACCGCCGACGCGGTCGCCGAACCAGGTTCGATGCTCAAAATCATCGACGCTCTCATCGACCGCGGACATCGGGTCGGGGTCGAAAAACATGCCGGACCATGGGTGGCCGGCGCCCCGCCGTCCAACGCCCACGATCCGTTTGGACCGGCTCGGGCAGGCCTTGGACTCGTCCTTGGTGACCCCTCGTAGGTGCTTCGGCAGCCTTTTGACGAGATGGCTGCCGAAATCGTCAACATCGCGGGGCGCGCCAAACCGAATCTCGGCGACGGTCTGGCTAGCGACTGCCAGCCTCCGACCGAGAAGATGCTTCCTGTACAACTCCAACAATGGCGACGGCCGCGGTCTGAGCCGGGCGCTGAATACGTTCGTGTCTACGACGACGTCAATCGTGCGGTTCACTCGCTGATCGCTGCCCGGAATTCATCCCACTCGGACTCGGAGAGATCGTCGATCGCGAAGTCATAGAGCGACCTCACGGGCTTGCCGAAGCCATCCCGGCCAACGCGGCGCCCGTCACGACCTCGAATATCTGAGCAACAAGAAGCCGTCCGATTCGAGAACGTGATTTAGTTCAAACTCGACGAGCTGAGCGATCTCGGCCCGTCCGAACAGGTGATTCGAGTCGCCACCCACGACCCGAGGAGCAATCGTGACCGCTATCTCATCAACCAATCCGGCCTCGAGCATCGCGGCGTTGAGCGATGGGCCGCCTTCGCACACAATCAACTCCGTGCCATCGCCCCGCATGACCCGAAGCGCGCCTCGCAAGTCGACACGAGGCTCTCCGCTCTCAATGACCCGAGCGCACCGGTGGGCCTCGAGCAGCCGCTTCGGAGCGGCCGAACGAGATGTGATCACGACTGGTCGCGGTCCCCGCTCTGTGAACAGACGCGCATCGAAGTCGAGCGAAAGGCGCCCCGTCACTACACATATGGTCGGCGCCGGAGCGCGTCCCGCAGCGAGACGTCGCTCGACGACGTCGCGACCGAGGACTGCCTGCCCGTAGTTTTCGGCCTTCACTGTGCCTGCGCCGACCACAATCGCGTCGGCGATCCCTCGCAACGCATCGAAAACCGTCTTGTCCGCCGGCCCGCCCAATGCCCTCGACCGGCCCGACGCGGCGGTCTGACCATCGATGCTTTCGATCATCCCGACGATCACATACGGGCGATCATCGGGCACTACGCGATCGACCTCGGTGTACGCGAGTGATGGATCGACCATTCGTTCGTAGGACGGAAAAAGCATCTTCACGTTCGCCGACGTCCCTCCTCGAGCCACGGCACTACCTTCTGGACGCCGTCGCCGTTCGGCGAATCGGCGAGATCCGTCACGCTACTGATGAACGTAGCGGATACGGCGCCGGAACTCTCCGGGCTGTGTCCGGCGGGCATTGCGCCTACCTACGGGGTGCTGGCGGGGTACCCCCGGCATGCGCCACGTCACCAACGGTCGGCCCGTGAGCTGGGACCGATACGATACAGATCTCGTCGCCCGCCCCGACGTCGCCTTCCGTGACAATGCGAAGGTACGCGCCGGGCCGGCCGGCCGCAGCGAACCGCCTGACGAACGTGGAGTCCCCCATGCGGAGGTTCAACTTCCAGCACGGAACGCGAGGCGCACTCACCTCGAGCAGGACAGTTCCGACCTGCCACCGCTCACCCACGACGGCCCCGGTGATGTCGATACCTTCGATCGTGAGATTCTCGCCAAAGGCACCAACATCGAGGGCGCGGTCGAGTTCGGTCTCCCACCATCGTGCGTCCTCCACTGCATACGCATAGACGGCCTTGTCGGGCCCTCCGTGGACGTTGCGGTCGGCTTGGTCGTCGCCGTCGAGGTTCACGCCCCGAACACGCACACGGCCCGACACCGGCGTCTTCCAGATAGCCGTCTCGGTCGGCCGTCCCTCGCGTTCGACTTCGCGAAGCACGCCGACATTGACCGACTTCACCAACCCGACCACGCCAATCCGACGTGAGCCGTTGTCGTCGACCCCGATGCCGTGCCATAGAACGCGCCGGGCCGGTCCCGCTCCCGTCATTCGACGGACATAGCAGCGGCGAGCGCTGCCCTGATCTGAGTCAATGACGGTGATCCTTGCGGGCCGTCCTCGGTCTGATAGATACGGCAAGCCAAACCCGCCTCGGTATCGGCGTCACCACCGAAAGGGTCGACGCCGTCGATGAGGACCGTCGGCGAACCGGCAAAACCGAGTTCGGTGGCCCGCTCCATCGTGTCGACCAACGTATGTGTAACCGGGCCGGCCATGCCGATTTCTGACATTGCTTTGCCAATACGTTCGTCGGTGATCTTCCAGTTCGGACATGAATCGAAATAACGAAGCTCGATCGCGGCCATCGTGGTCTCCATCTGTGATGTTTATGGTATCGGACTCCTTCACCGTAAAGCATCCACTATGGTGGAAGGTCAAGGGGTATCCGAGAAAAATGTCGAGATAGCGGCCATGCGAATCGGTGAACTGGCAGATCGGACCGGGCTGACGACCAAGACTTTGCGTTTCTACGAAGGCGGACATCTGATCCCACCGCCCAACCGCAGCGCCAACGGCTACCGCGACTATCCGACATCGGCCGTCCGACGCGTCGAGTTCATCCGAGCATCGCAAAGTGCCGGTCTCACACTCGTGCAGATCCGCAGCATCCTCGACGTCCGAGACAGCGGACAAGCCCCCTGCGAACACGTCGCCGCTCTCGTCGATACCAAACTCGCCGAAGTCGACCAACGCATCGCCGAACTCGAACAAACCCGTCGAGTTCTCCAAAACCTTTCCCTCACGGCAGACGAACTCGACCCCACACAATGCAACCCAGACGACATCTGCCGGATAATCACCCCGACCTGATGTAGTTTTTGAAACGTCGGTCGAATGCTTTGGTTGTCGCGGGTTCGAGTGGCGGGGGACGCCCGGTGAGTACGACGTCTCGTGGTCCGTGGAATTCGATTGGGGTGTTGGGGTGTCCGTGGACGGTCCAGCGGTGTTCGTGGACGAATCGGTGGTGATGGCCACAGAGGGTGACGAGGTTATCTGGTTCGGTGGCGCCGCCTTCGGCCCAGTGCTCGGGGACACCCCGACAACGCCCCGATCGTCGGTGTATCCATTGTGTTTGGCCGCATCCGGGGAATCGGCAGCCGTGGTCGCGGTGGTTGATGTGGCGGGCGAGCCACGGCGGGATGCGACGTGTTTTGCGGCCGACACCGACGGGGCGGCCTGTTTCGTCTTCGACATGGACCTGAATCGTGGCGTCGCAGGCGACGCGTCGCACGGTTTCGGCGGCGAGCGTCGGGCCAAGCTCGATTTCGGCTGTGCCGCCGCTGCCGCCGGTCATGTTGGCGAGGAGTGTGGCGTCGACGTGCACGATCAGTTCGGTAGGCGTCGTCTCGGTCGACCGCGACGTTTGCCCGTTTGTGGCTGGTGCTGAGGTGTATCTGACTTCGCGCGACAAATCGTTCGTGGAATCAGACCACATTCCGGGTTCGCTGGCGGGCTTGTCATGGTGAGTTTTGTCGGGTTTTGGGCGGTTGTCAAGGGTTGTGTTGT
>SDBV01004885.1_pt1 | contig 19065 bp, 18 predicted proteins | sample 2277081 | NCBI WGS metagenome assembly SDBV01 (sample SAMN10402039, study PRJNA504765) | marine sediment metagenome | isolation source: marine sediment core GS10_PC15, 223 cmbsf | place: Arctic Ocean: Southern Knipovich Ridge | collected 2010
GCAATTGATGATGTGTTTTACTTTATAGACCAGCATGCCGCACATGAGAAGATTCTATTTAATGAACTAAAAGCAAAAAGAGGAAAAACCCAGGACCTTCTGATTCCTTCTCTTTTCGATCTTGAAAAGGAAAAGGAGAGTGTTTTTGTAAGTGACCTGGACAAGTATAAATCTCTTGGATTCTCTTTTGAGAAACTGGTAAACAATCAATGGCAGCTAATATCAATACCGGAGATTTGTGCCGGAAAAGAGACTGTAATTATTAATTTTATAAAAAACCAGAAGGGAACTATTCCGGATCTTGAAACAGAACTGTATGCCGATATGGCATGCAAAACTGCCATTAAAGATGGTGATATACTTGACAGCATCACAGCATTAGAGTTGATTCGCAAAACTATGGACCTTAAAAACGCAAGATGTCCCCATGGAAGACCTGTCTGGTTCCAGGTCTCACGGGAAGAACTGTTCCGCTTCGTAGGCCGAATTTAGAACCGGAGACCGGAGACGGGAAGATGGAGAAAGGAAGAGAATACTCTATATTTCCCATTCTTTCGTTCTCCCGTCTCCCTTTTACCCTTCCTCCTGTCTCCGGTCTCCGTCCTCCAGTCTCCCCTCCTGTTTACAGGAGTTTTTCTATCTCTGCTTTTTTCTCATAATTTGGATTTTTGTCCAGTAACGCCTTAAAAATCTCTTTAGCATTTTCCAGGTCATTATTTGCATACATTAGTTTACCCAGAGTGTAATATGCATCCCAGTAAGCGGCATCTATTTTTAGTAACTTTGTCAGGGTGGTTATGCCTAGATCTTTTTCATCAATTTCAATATATGCCAAAGCCAGATTATAACGCATAAGTGTAGCATTGGGCTTTTTAAGGATTGCCTTTTTATAATGGCGTATACTGTCACTATAAAGCTCAGAATGCAGATAAACATTACCAAGGTTATTATTTACCTCAAGAGACTCAGAATCAAGCTGAAAAGCCTTTAGAAGGTGTTCCAGTGCCTTGTCATATGATCCCTGCTCATCATATATCTTTCCCAGATTTATTCGCGGAAGCAGGTAGTTTGAATTTCTGGAAATTGATGCCTCATAGGCCTGAATTGCACTTGAAGTATTATCTGTTGCTTCACTCGCATTCCCAAGGGTATACAAATATTCGGCTGATTCAGGCTTCAACTGTACTGCTGTTGCTGCAAAATTCAGAGCTTCTCCTGGTTTTCCAAGCTGTAATTTTGTGAGTGCCATATTATTGTTGGTTACAGCATTTGTACTATCCAATTCCAGTGCTTTTGCATACGATTTTTCGGCTTCCTGGTATTTCCCCAACTCAGACAAAACGACAGCCAGTGATCCGTGATAAATAGCTTTTGATGAATCCAGACTGGAAGCTCTTTTATAATATTCAATTGCTTTGTTTTTATCTCCGGATTTCTTTTTTAATTCTCCCATCTGATAAAAAGCTGCTGCATTTGCAGGGTTTATTGCTGAGGCATTTTCAAAGGCCCTGAATGCTGAAACTGAACTACCCAATCGTCTCTGAGTATACCCAAGATTCATATATGCTTTTTCATGTGTGGGTTCTATATGAATACATGCTTCAAAGGATTGTCTGGCTCCATCAAAATTCTTTGACCGGTATTGAGCCTTACCAAGTTCAAAGAGAAGTTCTGCCTTTTCCGGATTCAAACGTGCAGCAGTCTTATAAGCTTCAACTGCACTATCCCACTGGTTCTGTTTTGCATACACCTTTCCAAGGGTTTCATATGGAATCCAAAGATTTTTGTCCTTCTCAATTGCTCTATTTGCATATTCAACAGCTTTATTTATATTAGGCTGACTATTTTCATCTTCCTGAAAATAAGACTCACCTGTTTCGGCATACGCAACTGCAGAGTCTGGATCAAGACTCAGAGCTTCATCAAAATAACCTCTTGCCTGGGCATGTTGTTCAACCTGCATTTTATCTCTTCCAGTCTTAATAAGCTCACGAACTTTCTCTGCTTTTTCCCGCTCAGCCTGACTTAGTGCCGCCAGTTTCTCTTCTTCTTCTTTACGCCTTTTCTCTGCTTCAAGGCGTTGATCTTCCAATTTACGGAGTTCTTCTTTTCGTCTTGCTTCTTCTTCAGCTTTTGATACGGTACTTTCCTGGACAGCTGTATCTTCTATGGATTCGCCCAATTCAGAAAGACTCTGGGCAAGTTCATCCTGTGCTTTAAGTGCATCTTCGTTACGCTGCTGCTCAAGGAGTCGTTCTTTTTCTTCCATCTCTTTTTTCTTTTTGATGATATCATCTCTAAGATTTCTGGCATCTGTATTATCAGCATTTTCGATTAGCAGTGAATTGATCAGATTAAGGGCCATTTCAAACTCTTCACTTTCAAAGTACTCTCTTGCAAGCCTGAGGGTATTTTCTGACTTTGTATCACCCCCCCTTATCCCCCCTATGAACAGACCACCCAGTACAAGAAGTATGATCAGAAGCATTGCGGCAGCAATTATAATAATTTTTGTTCTATCCATAATATCTCCTAAGGGTGCTGAGATCGTTCCTCAGGACTTCGTCCTTCCGGTACGACTCATTGGCGAGCAGCCACGGTTGCATGGCCGAGCAGGGACGAAGTCCCGACCAGGCCAACTTGTTGGCGACCAGCCTAATCTACAATATCAAAATCACCATTGTAATCTTCAACATCTTCAGTCCTGGCAGACAAATTTGTGGTCTCATCCCCGGCAGAACTTAAAGAATTAAGGACCTGGTTTAATAAATCTCTTTGCCTTGCTTCTTCTTCAAGACGCTTACGTTCTTCCTCAATTTTCTGCACTGCAATCTCATCAAGTTTGTGTTCCAGAAGATTTATAACTCTTTTTATCTCATCACTCTGATAAGGTGACACTTCTACTTCTATATATAGCTTATAATCCGCCAGGGCCTTATCATATAGTTGTTTACGCAGATACTCCCCAGCCCTGTTTCTAAGAGCATCACCATTGTATCCAAGCTCCATAGCCTGAGTATAAAAATCTATTGCAGAATCGTAATCACCCAGCAAACCCAGATTATTAGCAATATTAGTAAAAAATATACTTTTAAGATCCCCAGCATAGCTAAGTCCTCTATTATATGTATCTATGGCTTTCCTGTATTCACCTATCTGTTCATATGCAATACCAAGATAATTATAAATTTTATTGTTCCCTGAATCTTCGCCTAAAGCCAGCTCCAGCCAGGTTATCGCATCCTCTGGTTTATTATCCATAAACAGACGTTGCCCGTTAGAAAGAGCACTATCTGGAACCTCTCCAAAGCCGTATGATATTATAATAATTAAGTGTATTAATACAAAACTTGATCTAAGCTTGATTTTTTTGCCCCCTAATGGTTTGACAGTATTCAATTTTCTCATTAATCTTCTATAAGGAGAAGTATATGTCCCTTATTATCATACTAATTTTAATCATCGGAATCACAGTGGGAGTTATTACAATTTTTATAATGAAGTCCGTTATTGCTCCGAAAAAACTTGCGACTGTTGCAAATTTCCAAAAACAGGGGAAACATACTTCTGCCGTACGTCTTGCTAAACAAATAATTGTAAAAGAACCAAGGAATCCCGAAGCTCATTACCTGCTGGCCATCTCATACATGGCGCAGAATAAACCGGAAATTGCACTTATGGAGCTTAAAACAGTAAACCAGATGGGCAATTTTGGCGGTTACTGTAAAGAAAATGAGTTTCGATTAATTATAGCTGAGCTTTTTGAACAGTTCAATCAACCTGAAGAGGCACTCAAGGAGTATATTTTACTAATAAAACTCATGCCGACTATGGGAGAATACTATTTCAGGGCAGGAAAACTCTTTGAAAAACGAAATAAGTCTGATAGAGCGGTTCAATATTATAGAAAAGCGATTCAGCTAAATCCCCGCCTGAGTTACGTACATTACAGTCTTGGTTACTTATTATACAGGGGAAAGAAGAATGTAGAAGCCAAAGCAGAATTTGAAGCAGCTCTTAAATATAAAGCTGACCTTTATGCAGCTCATTTCTATCTTGGCAAACTCCAAAAAGGTAACCATGACTACGTTCCAGCCCTGCTCTCTTTCGAAAAGGCAACAAGAGATCAGGAATTCAAAGTTAAGGCTTTAGTAGAACGTGGCGGCTGCTATATGAGTATGAAGAGTTTTGACAAAGCAATAATCGAACTGGAACGAGGTATAAAGTTATCAACAAATGCAGCTTCACCTGAAACCCTGTATGCCAGATACTTCCTGGCTGCATGTCACGAACAGGAAAGAGATTTTGAGAGAGCAATTGATCAATGGGAAGAGATATACGCAAAGAAACCGAATTTCAGGGATGTAGCTGAAAAACTGAGCCAATATCAGGAACTAAGAACAGACGACAGAATGAAAGATTTCTTAACTTCGGGTACAGCTGAATTTCATGAAATAAGCAAAGCTCTTACGTCTTCAATGGGTCTGAATATAACAGAGCTTAGTGAAATAAATAATGGTTGCCAGATTATTGCCGTAGACGGTGATACTAAATGGCGCGGAGCCAGGAAATTGCCTAAGCTGATCTGGTATCTCAGAGTACCTGAAATGATCCCAGATACAACTATCCGCTCAATTCATGAAAAAATGAAGGCTTTAAGTTTAACCAGAGGTATAATTGTTGTAAGTACTAATTTCTCCAGGAAAGCACAGGAATATGCAGAAAGCAGACCCATTGATCTTGTAGACAAAGAGCAACTTCAGAAAGACCTCAAAGAGCTTGATTTCAAGGAAATTCAATTGGCACTAAAAAAGAATAAATAGGATGTCCCAATTAAAGATACTTTGTATCTCTGATAAAATTGATCCTCTTATTTATTCTAATAATATTAAAAAACGTTTTAACGATATCGATCTTATTCTCAGTGGTGGAGATCTGGAACTTAAATATTACGGATTTATTGTCAGTTCTTTGAATAAACCACTTCTATTTGTGTTTGGAAATCATAATCTAAAATTGCTGTCTCGTTATAGAACGAGTAATCAGCAGTTTGATTTAGACAGATTTGACAAAATCACGAATCCTGCACCCAGTTATGGATCTATATACCTTGGTGACAGGGTTAAAAATATTAAATCACTCCTGATTGCCGGTCTGGGAGGCAGTATTAAATATAACAATGGACCTAACCAGTTTTCAGAATTTGAAATGACATTAAAGATTTTCAAAATAGTTCCAAAATTAATTATTAACCGGATTTTCTATGGAAGATGGCTGGATATTCTCTTAACCCATGCTCCTCCAAGAGGTCTTGGAGATAGAGAAGACCTATGCCACCATGGATTCCGGATATTCCGCACATTCCTTAAATTTTTCAAACCCAGATATCTTCTTCATGGACATATCCATCTATACGATATCAATGAACCCAGAGAGATCCATTTTATGGAGACAAAGATTATTAATATTTATGAACATCAAATTATAGAGATAGAGGCACAATGACAGATAGTAATAATTCCCACTTTATAAATTTCCAGGCAAGAGAAGATTTTAATAAGGCCAGGTCCAGGGCATCAATTTCGCGGATTTTAAATGCTCTCACACCTGAGAAACAGGATCTACTATCTCTCGAAGATATAAGGAATCTTATTAAGCCAAAATCGGAGACCTACCTTGGTATGAAAGTTATTGAAATAGACCTTATTGTAGGTAGTGAAGGTAGATATAAAGATTTTAATAGAACATTCCTGCCTAAAAGGGAGTTTATTCGAAACCGATGGGAGAACGTCGATAAAGCTCATTTGAAATCTATTATATTACCCCCGATTAAACTGTATGAGATTGGTGGAGCATACTTTGTAAGAGATGGAAATCACAGGGTCTCTGTTGCAAAACTTAAGGGTGTATTGAGTATTGATGCAGAGGTTATAAGACTTGATACAGAAATCCCATTGGGTCCGGAACTGACAAGATCTGAAATTGAAAAGGCAATCATAAAATATGAAAAAAAGAGAGTCTTCGACAATACAGAGCTGGGAAAAATTATTAACCCCGGAGAGTTAGACTTTACTGCAACCGGTAGATTTTATGAAATTCTAAGACATATACAGGGGCACAAGTATTTCCTTAATGAAGAAAAGAAAGAAGAAATCCCATTTATTGATGCCGGTCTTTCATGGTACAAAAACCTCTACAAACCAATAGTCAGGATAGTCAGGGATGAACATATTTTAGTAAGATTTTCAGGTAGAACCGAAGGAGATCTTTATATGTGGATAATTAAACACTGGGATGAACTTAAAGAAAGAAACAATGATGATTTCTCTTTGCAGGATGCCGCAGTCAGCTTTTCATCCAGATATGGAAAATCTTATTTTCAGCAGTTTCTTAATCTTTTAAAAAAAATATTCTCCTAATTCCAGATATCCGAACATGAAAGCCCTCTCCGTTCTCCACCCCCTTCGTTTTGTACCAGGCTTTTAGTCTTCGAGGGAATAGGGCCCCCTGATTAAACCTATGCCGTTTTCTGCATCAAAGGAATAAATACTTACCCAACGCGCTCTGTTTCCAGTATCATTATTGATTATATCCATGCTTATTTTACCAGTTTCGATTCGTATGTTTTTTAATATCTCCATGGCTTCATCATATATCCATAATGTGTTATCAGGAAATTTTGATTTTATTACAATATCTGAACCAATCAATAGTTCCGGGAAGGATTCACTATTCTTAAGTTCAAGCATCTTTCCCGAAAGATGAAACTCCCTTGTATCTCTCTCCCCTGCTCTATCTATAACGACCAATCTATAATTTCCGGCAGGTAAATTAGAACTATCGCTCATTCTTATACTGTTGGAACCTATCCAATTTTTGCCGCCAAGAACCTTCTGATTCCAGTTGTCCTTACTTAGCTTCCAGAATAATTCCGACTCATCATGTATTAAATAAATTGATTCAATATCTTCTATACCATCCTCATCCTCAATCAACATAAAAACAGAGAGTTCCTGATGTTCTGATGACTCCAATGGGGACCGTAGAAAATTAACCTGCCATACAACCTGTCCAATCTCCGGCACTGCACCGCTGCAGGAAATCAATAAAAATAGAAGAACAGCTAAAATAATAAGTCTAATCCTGAAGATCAAATACATTACTGAAAGTTACTTCTCTGAATTATATTTTTCAAAACTTAATACCGGATTGGCATAAGACTCAAACACAATTTCTCTAACACCAGAAGAAAGCCTATTATATCTTTTTAAGAAATTCGCTACTTCATCCTGGGTATATTTACTATCGTACTTCTGACATTTATTTAGCAAATCATATGCAATATAATTCGTTTTCCAGAGTTTATAACTCTTTTGAATCTTTTCATCCATAAATTTTGCAGCTTTCGCTTCATTTTTTAGATTTCCAGTAAGAGGCTCTGAAAATGCTAAATTAACTCTTCCCTTGTAGCCCTTCAAACCACTTGCCATATGTATAAGATCTTCATATTTCCGTTTAACATGAAATCCATGAATACGCTCTCTATAAATTGACCAACTTTTGGCACGATCCAGAGGATCATACTCATATGAGATAGATACTGGTACGATAGGATATTTCTCCAGAAACCCGGAAAAACTCATCTGCTTTCGTATACTCAGGTATATCATCTTTAAAATTGCCGGATTGGTATCATCCAGACCGTCCTTGGCCCGTCCCTCTCTTTGTGCAATCCAGATTGAAGTACCCTTATCGATTACACTGCACATGTATGCAGATAACTTTAAAGACTCCTTTATCTGTTCTCTCATTGGAAGATTTCTTTTCACAATTAGTCCGTTGTTGACCCTGATGATATCTGTAATAATTTCATTAATCATCAGGTTATCGCCAAAGGCAATCTGGGGAAAGTTAAATCCATACCCATATAAAGTAGCAATCATAAAAGCAGGATCAAGTACTATATCTCTGTGATTGGAAATAAAAATATAACTCTTTTTCAGATCAAGATTATCAAGGCCTGTGTAGCTGATTCCAGCTGTAGTATCCCTGACAAGATTCTTCACAAGTATATTTAAGGATATTTTTTCTCTAAACTGATCTGTTGTTTTTATCCCTGAAATCTTAAACTTCAAAAACAGATGTATTATACTTTCAATAAACTTATTAAAAATTTTAGGTGCTTTTGAAAAATAAGCAGTCCTGACTCCCTCTAAAATCCATTTGTTACCAGCTATTCTCTTTAAAATTGAAGGCAGCTCTTCATCCGTGCATGGTCTAATATCATCAAAATCCATTATGATATACCTACCACCGATTTAATAAACTGAGAACGCTCGTATGCTTCAGGGTGAGTGCTGTTTTCCTGACTTAAGATTCCATTAAAATCAGAAATTTTTTCATACTCTTTTTTCTCCATCCAGTTCTCTATACCTGTTTTTATATCTGTAATACGAGCTACCCCATTTTTAAGGAGTGTGGAACAGAGTTGAACTGACTTCGCACCTGCAAGAAGATGCTTTATTACACTTTCTGCATCGTGAATACCTGTAGCAGCTGAAAAATCAGCAGGGACTTCCCCTGACATTAAGGCAATCCATTGAAGAGACAGGTGTATTTCGGAAGGTTCACTAAAAAGAGGAGATGATTTAAGAGCTATATTCTCAATATCAATATCTATCTTATAGAAACGGTTAAAAAGAACAATTCCTTTTGCTCCAGTCTTTGCTGCTGTGTTAATGAAATTCCCCATACCTGAAAAGTGATAGCCTATCTTTATTGCGACAGGGATATTTATATTCTTTTTCACATCAGCAAGGATCTTTAAGTAGGTTTCTTCTATTTTAGAACCACTGGTTGTGATATTGGAAGGAAGGATAAACATATTTAACTCAAGAGCATCTGCACCAATGTTTTCAAACCTCTCGGCATAATCAGTCCATTGCCCTGGCGATACACAATTAATACTCGCAATTACAGGAATTGAAAGAGCATCTTTTGCATCCTCTACAAGGCCAAGGTACTCATCCAAATAATAATCGGTACTGGCTACATTAAAAAAATCGTATGCGTCAGTATAGGCATCAAAACTCATATCTCCAATCATTCTGTTTTTATCTATGGTTATCTGCTCTTCAAAAAGAGACTTCAAAACAACAGCACCCGCACCGGCATCTTCACATTTCTTAACACCATCCAGAGAGGAAGTTAAGCTTGAACTTGCTATAATTACCGGATTAGTAAGATCAATACCCATATATGAAGTACTTAGATCGATCATTATTAACTCCTGAATTTTAATATAATACCTTATACCATATTAACCTTTATTAATAAATGTTTAAATAGGTAAAATAAAGTAGGGGCAGGTCGCGACCTGCCCCTACTTCGTGACCCTACTCTTCTATTCAGATTGCCATTTCAGTATAGGTTGCTTGGCAGCCAACACTTCATCCACTCGTCTTACCGCAGTATTAAGAGGTGCTTCATGAAGCTCCTCCGGATTTTCTTTAGCCTTCCTGTAGATCTCAAGCATGGCATCTATAAAGCTGTCCAGAGTTTCTTTTGACTCTGTCTCAGTAGGTTCTATCATTATGGCCTCAGGTACAATCAGAGGGAAATAGATTGTAGGAGGATGTACACCATAATCAAGAAGACCTTTTGCTATATCAAGAGCTGAAATACCGAACTCCTCTTTCATTTTCTTAGCCGAAAGGACAAACTCGTGCATGCAAATATTATCGTAGTAAAGATGATATGTTTTCTTTAGCTTCTCTTTAAGATAATTTGCATTTAAAACGGCATATTCAGAAGCCTTCTGGAGACCATCACTTCCCATGGTAATTATGTAGGCATATGCACGCACCAGTACAGCCATATTGCCATAAAAGCCGGATACTCTTCCCATTGTATTTGGTAAGTCATTATCAAAAGAATAAATATCACCATCTTTTTTAATATCAGGAGTTGGAAGGAACTCAACCAGCCTTTCTGATACGAATACAGGACCTGCACCAGGACCACCTCCTCCATGAGGAGTTGACATTGTTTTATGAAGATTAAGGTGAATCACATCAAATCCCATGTCACCTGGTCTTACTTTACCCATAATAGCATTCATATTTGCACCATCATAGTAGAGGAGTCCCCCTGCTTCATGGACAAGACGAGCAATCTCTATAATATCTTTTTCAAAGAGCCCCAGAGTGTTCGGATTAGTAAGCATTATGCCTGCAACCTCATCTGTTAAGTGCTCTTTTAAGTTTTCTATTGAAACAAGTCCCCGTTCATCGGCTGTTATTTCTTCAACCTGGAAACCTGAAATTCTGGCAGAAGCGGGATTAGTTCCGTGAGCTGACGTTGGAACAAGGATCTTTGTTCTTTTTGTATCACCATTCTTTTTAAAGTATGCCTTAAATAACTTCATACCTGTAAATTCGCCATGGGCTCCGGCAAAAGGTTGTAGAGTACCCCACTTCATCCCTGTAATTTCACAGAGACTCTTAGTGGTCTCATATAACATCTCCAGATAACCCTGAACACTTTCCTCAGACTGTAATGGATGAATACCCATAAACCCGGGAAAACTTCCCACATCCTCGTTGATTTTAGGGTTATATTTCATAGTACATGACCCAAGAGGATAAAAACCGGCATCTACACCGAAATTCCTTTTAGAAAGAGAATTATAATGTCTTATTATATCTACCTCTGAAACTTCGGGTAACTCTGGTATACTCTCTCTAAGAAGAGATGAGCTAATTTGATCCTTCAAAGGAGTAACAGGTACATTAATCTCAGGGAAACGGTAACCTGTTCTACCCTCGGATGATAATTCAAAAATCAGTTTATTACTCATTTCAATACCCTCTTCATAAGATCAACATAGACATCCATCTCTTCTTTGGTCCTTTTCTCAGTTACTGCAATAGTTACTGCTTCTTTCAGATCAGGGAAAAATCGACTAAGGGAAACACCGGCAAAGATTCCCTGCAATTCCATATCTACAAGAACTCTCTTAGCATCCGGGATAACAAGTGTAAACTCATTGAAAAAGTCCTGTCCTGCCAGAGGTTTTAATCCCAGTTCTTCAGTTAATCTCTTATAGAGGTAATGTGATTTCCGGAAACTTTGAGAGGAAGCCTCTTTAAGTCCCTTCCACCCAACAGTGGATAAATAAATTCCACTGCCCATGGCAGCTAATGCCTGATTGGAACAAATATTTGAAGTTGCCCGCTCTCGTTTTATATGCTGTTCCCGGGCCTGAAGAGTAAGGACAAAAGCTCGCTTACCATCAATATCTTTGGTTTGTCCCACAATCCTTCCTGGCATTTTCCTTGTAAGTTTTGTTCCTGTGGAAATATAACCGACAGAAGGTCCTCCAAAATAAGTTGAAAGCCCAAAGGGCTGTGTTCCGCCGATTGCAATGTCAGCGCCCCAGTCTGCCTGGGATTTAAGAACACCAAGAGACATTGGATTACTGGAAACAATCAAAAGTGCATTATTTTCATGCACAAGATCTGCAAAACCAGACAGGTCCTCTGCCCAGCCATAGATATTAGGGGTCTGTACAAGAACTGCTGCTACTGTTTCGTCAATTGCTTCTCTTAGAGCAGCTATTGATGTAACATAATCTTTTGTTTCGATCTCTTCCAGTTCTACAGGGATATCAGAAAAAAAGGTTTCAATTACGGCTCTTGTATTCGGGTGGATAGTACCGGACACCAGAATACGGTGTGCTTTTTTTCGGGAATTAACAGCCATAGTGATAGCTTCACTAGCTGCTGTATGATCGTCATACAGTGATGCATTAGAAACATCCATGCCTGTAAGCTCACATATCAATGTCTGGAACTCAAAAATAGACTGTAGTATTCCCTGTGAAATTTCAGCCTGATAGGGGGTATATGCAGTATAAAAATTCGGCATCTGAAGAACATGACCAACGACTGACGGTATTATATGATCATAAGATCCACATCCCATAAAGGATATACCCTGTCTGTTCTTTTCAGATAGCTCTTTCATTCGTTTGAAGACTTCATATTCAGATATACCTGCAGGTATATCCAATGCTGTTTTCTGGAGGATTTCTTCAGGAATATCCTTGAAAAGATCATCAATAGAATTCACACCGATGACTTTCAACATCTCCCGGATGTCTTTTTCAGTCTGTGGCAAATATGAAAACATTATTACTCCTTTTCGAGAAATTCTTTATATGCATCAGCATTCATTAAACCGTCAAGTTCTGAAGAATCTGACATTTCAACTGCAAAAATGTATGATCCATATGCATCTGAGTTTATAAGCTCCGAATTGTCTTCAAGATCTTCATTAATCTTTACAATTGTACCTGAAACAGGAGAGCATACAGGTGCAGCTGCCTTTACAGACTCAATATTAGTAGCTTCTTCCTTACTATCTATTTCTGTATCAATCTCAGGAAGTTCCACATAAACAATATCTCCCAACTCGTGCTGAGCATAATCCGAAATGCCCACATAAGCAATATTTCCTTCAACCCTTACCCATTCGTGTCCTTCTGTGTACTTTAAATCTCCAGGAATATTCATAATTTTCTCCTTTGGTTGCATAGGCGAGCAGGGACGAAGTCCCGACCAGCCTGTAATTAAATATTTTTGTAAAAAGGGGTTTTGACAAGCTTTGCTTTTTTTAATTTCCCCTTAATGTCTATTTGAATTTCATCACCTATTTTGAGACCCAACCCGCGTTTTATTAGAACGAGACCACAAAATGTATTCAGCATCGGTGATTTTGTACCGCTGGTAACATGGCCTATATCCTTCCCATGGAGGATTACCTTGTAGCCCTCCCGGGGGATTCCCTTATCAATCATTTCGCAGCCGCGAAGTGATCTGGGGATTCCCTCCTTCTTTTGCATAACGAGAGCATCTTTTCCACAGAAATCATCGCCCTCCAGATCTATAAAATACCCAAGATTTGCTTCCAATGGAGATATATCCCTGGTAAGTTCGTGACCGTAAAGGGGGAGTTTTGCTTCGAACCTCAGAGTGTCTCTTGCACCAAGCCCTATAGGAAGAACTCCTTTATCCCTGGTTGAATCCAGGATAAAATCCCAAACTGAAAGCGCATCTCCGCTGTCCATATAAATTTCATAGCCGACTTCACCGGTATACCCCGTTCTTGATATTAAACAGTCAATTCCATTTATCTTCAGATCATCTCGAAAGTAAAAGAAATCAATATCATTAACCTCCGGCCCGACCATTTCTGCAAGGTAAGCAGTTGATCTTGGTCCCTGAAATGCCATAGAAGAGATGGATTCAGAAAGATTCTGAAATTTGGGGAGGTCTGAATTACCTTTAACCCATTCATTTTCCAGGGTTATCCATTTGTAATCCTTTTCAACATTAGATGCATTTACAACAAGGAGATATTTTCTGCTGCTATATTTATATACAAGAAGATCGTCTACAACTCCACCGTCAGGATAGCACATCGGAGAGTAAAGACACTGATTCTCCTTCATTCTAGGGAGATTATTAGTGAGCAGCCAGTTTAAAAACATTTCACTGGTATCTCCCTCCACAGTAATTTTACCCATATGTGAAACACAAAACAATCCGGCATTTTCCCTGACAGCCATATGCTCTGCAATAATTCCGCTCGAAAAACTGACCGGGAGTTCCCAGCCTCCAAAATCTATTAGTTTCACCCCTTCATAATCCTTATAAACATCGAAGAGGGTTGTTCTTTTCAGCATATTTTTCCCCGAATATTAAAAAACTTATATAGTATTATAGTACATATGGCACCAATAAGTCGATACCTTCATATACAACAAAGGTCTCTATATCCTGAATCATTTCTATCCTGGAGAGTTCATTGCTAAAAAAATCAAGCAGACTAAAATCCGCAGCGGGATGAAGCATTACATAGGCAAGTAGATCATACCGTCCTGTTACAACACTGACAGAAATAACACCCCGGAGCTTGCTGAATTCCTCAGCCTTGGCTCCGAGTTCAACTGTACTCATTTTTAAAGCTGCAAGTATCATTTGATGTCCGGGAAGAGCATCAGGATTTACCAGACCGGAAATTTCCAGGACGCCCTCGCTTAATAGCTTGTTTACCCTGGACCTGACAGTATTCTCTGTAATAGCAAGTTCCTCTGCTATTACACTGTAAGGCTTCCGGCCATCCCTGAGGTGTTTAATTATTGCAAGACTTGTACTGTCTATTTTTACAGACTCAGCCATTTTTACTACTAAAATCCTTCATAAAGCTGACCAGTGTCTCAACATAAGATACAGGAACACCGTTATACAGCGAAGCTCTGCAGCCGCCAACGCTTTTGTGACCTTTAAGAAACATCATACCCTCTGCAGAGGCTTCCTTTACAAACTTTGCTTCCAGTTCTTCAGAAGGAAGTCTAAAAACAAGATTCATTGTCGATCGAAACGAGGAATCTACTGGAGATCTGTAAAAACCATCCCCGGAATCAAAAACATCATAGATAAGTTTTGATTTCTTATCTGCCAACCTGGACATTTCAGCTACGCCTCCATTTCTTTTAACCCATTCAAGAAAAAGTTTTACGCCCCAAATTGTAAAAACAGGTGGAGTATTGTACAAGGCAGTCTTCTCTGCATGTATCCTGTAGTTAAGATATGCAGTAAGGCTGTCAGGAGATCTCTCCAGAAGGTCATTACGGATAATCATAAATGCAGCACCGGCAGGCCCAAGATTCTTTTGAACACCACCATAAATCATTGCAAACTTTTCTACATCTATCTCTCTGCTCATTATATCACTGGACATATCACAGATAACTGGAACATCTCCTACTTCCGGCCAGTCTTTCCACTGTATGCCGCCAATGGTTTCATTTGATGTAAAATGGAAATATGCAGAATCTTTAGATGCTGTAACAGATGATGCGGCGGGAAGCGAGGAATAACCATTCTCTTTTCCATCATATACTATGTTTACGTCACCTACCTTCTTTGCATCATCAATGGCTTTTTTTGCCCAGGCACCACTATTTACATAATCTGCTGTTTTACCATCTAAAAGGAAATTCATTGGAATCATTGAAAATGCAAGTGTTGCACCGCCACCAAGAAAGAGTATTGAGTAATTATCAGGAACATTAAGAAGTTCCTTCATAAGCGCTATAGCGGCATTGTGAACATCATCATATAACTTATGACGATGACTTACTTCTACAAGGGAGATACCATTATCCTGAAAATCAGTTATGTTTGCCTGTATCTCTTCGAGAACTTCCAATGGAATTGCACAGGGTCCTGCTGAAAAGTTTAACTTTCTACTCATAGTTTTCCCTCCTTAACTAATTCTTCAATAATACTATGGGCTTCGCTCCCAATCCTCAACAGGTTCTCCACGCTGCTTGCACCAATGTGCGGCGTCATAAAAACATTCTTAACATTTTGAATAGGGCAATCGGGATCAGGCGGATCTTTGGGATATACATCCGTGGCATATGCTCTGATTCTCCCGTCTTCAAGGGCGGCTTTCATATCTTCAGGATTGATACAGGCACCTCTTCCTGTATTGATGATAACAGGCTTCTTCTGAAAAGAATTTATTAATTCTTTGTTTATCATTCCTTCAGTTTCAGGAGTAAGAGGAACATGCATGGATATATAATCAGCATGTTCTACAGCCTCTTTAAGAGTTTTCTTAATATTGGCAAGATCGCTGCTTTCCACATATTTATCGAATGCAACAACCTCCATACCGAATGCAGCGGCTCTTTTTGCAACTTCTTTGGAAATATTTCCAAGACCAATAAGACAGAGAGTCTTTCCATAAAGTTCTGTACGCTTAAGTTCTTTTTTAATCCATTTACCATTAGCCATACTGATATGACCCTCTACGATTCTGTTTGGAACAGAAATCATATGGGCGAATGCAAGTTCTGCAACAGCGATAGAGGATGCTTTTGGTGTATTTCTGACAACAATCCCCTTGCTCTCTGCATATTCTTTATCGATATTATCAATTCCGACACCTCCACGAATTATCAATTTAAGGTTTTTGGCATTATCTATATATTCCCTGTCACATTTGGTTTTACTTCGAACTAAAACTACTTCAGCATCAGCCAGCCTTGTTTTATCGGTAGTCACTTCTCCAAAGTCTACAAGCTTCTCTGGTAGTGCGGCATCAAAAGCATCTGAAATTAAAATTAACATAGCATCCTCCTGCTGTATTTATGTAAAATATCGTAATCCTTTCTTAGGTAAATGTCAAATATTTATTGGTATTTTTATGATTACATTAATACAAAAAAAAGACCGGCATAATACCGGTCTCGTTAATGGTTTGAATTTTTATCTGTACTGATTAGTAGTTCTTCATTGCCTGAACTTTCCTCAGTTTTTTCATCTGCTTTCTCTGGAGGGCTTTTTTCTTACGATTCTTGATAGTCGACGGTTTCTCGAAGTGTTCATTTTTCTTCCACTCTCTGATTATACCCTCTTTTTCAACCATTCTTTTAAAGCGCTTGATCGCTTTTTCCAAGGGTTCTGATTCATCTATTTTTACGAATGCTATGGGGAATCACCTCCTTCCTGACTACTCAGCCGTATGACTGCTCACTATACTCATAATCAGAGAATTGTCAATAAGTCCGTTCCCGAGTAATAGATTCGGATCTACCGGGATTCCCCCTACTCTGAGTTCCCAGTGCAGATGAGGACCTGTTGCCAGGCCGGATGAACCCAGTGTTCCAATTATTGTATCTTCTGTCACGGATTCCCCGGTCGAGACAAAGAGTTCATTCATATGGAAAAATACTCCATAAACACCTGGTAAATACTCTATTACAAGACTATTCCCGGTTATAATCCGCTCTCCGGCAAAGACTACCTGCCCCGTACATCCCGCAGTTATTCTGGTTCCAAAAGGAGCAGCTATATCAGTTCCATTATGTATGGCTTTGGAACTGGTTCCATCAGAGTACAGAAAAGTCCTTCTATCCCCATACCGGGATGTTATTATTCCATTCTCCAGAGGGAACCTGATCGATTGAAGTTCTGACACTAATGAAGATGTGGATGTTCTATAAATTTCATGTATTTGTACTGCTTCACTAACGATTTCCGGATTTGTATCAGTTCTTAAGGATGTATTAGCATGGTTAAGAGGAATATTCTCTTTTTTGAAAACATTCTCATGGATCAGGATTTTTCCTGTACTTTCAATACCTCCGTCCCCATTTTTTATCAGAAGAGTATATTTACCGGCTTTGAGGGTGGAATCGAGTCCAATAAGGGCTGCCTGACCTTTGAAATTATCAGATTCTACAGGAAAAAATATGTTTCCAGTTACATACTGGCCGGTGCTGTTTACAAGTTCAAGTGTATAATTGACAGACTCATCCCGAATCAGAACGGTAACAACATCACCTCTGGAGAACTCAGATTTATAATAGATATTGGTTTCTGCATGGAGAACTGAAGTAAAAGAGAGAAGTGTAATTATTATAATGCAGAGAGATTTCATTTTATTCCCTTTTAAGTAGATTCACTATTTGCTGTCATTCGTAGATACATTATTGAAGATGAAGAGAAAATACCAGTGTTTATATGAAATCAGGAAAATATTTTAACAGTATACAGGTGTTTGAACCTTGATTGCAGGATTTCAGGATTACCCTGATTGGGAAATTGATTCATATTCGTTTTTAGTGTATATTATTAGAAGCTCCAGTCATTATGGAAGGGATTAATAATGGGCTTAATGATATCAATAGAAAAACACCACCAGGAAGACAAAAACTCAGACTATGTAGAAGATCAGGAAGAGGCTCTGAATATTGTTGAAGAACTTCGTCTACAGTCAGGAAAATTTATATATGAATACCCAGTCAGATTTCGAAGAGTTGTTGAAGTTATTCGAAGAAAATAACGTTGAGTATATGATCGTAGGAGGATATGCTGTCGCATTCCACGGTTATCCCCGGTTTACGAAAGATATTGATATTTTCTTTCAGTGTAACCTTGAAAATATCAAAAAATTAAAAACAGCTTTATGTTCCTTTGGTTTTGACAGGGAAGCTCTTCCTGATCATTTTTTTACCGAAGAAGGAAATATTATCAAGTTTGGGATTGAACCTGTAAGAATAGATCTGTTAAATAAAATAGATGGTGTTCTGTTTGAGAATATAGAATCCAGAACTGTACGTGGACGATATGGTGAGATTACAGTCTCCTTCATTAGCAAGGAAGATCTGATTACTAATAAAAAAGCTTCCGGACGTGCACAGGATATTGCAGATTTGGAAAAACTGGAACAGTAAACTTCCCATGGAAATACTCAAGTAACATGTTTTACTTCTGTTTTGCATAGTATGGGGCTTAAAATTACTATTGAAGTCGAATAAGAATGGCTGTATTTCTTTCTTTAGCCCCGAAGGGGTGTTCATCTTAACATAGGGCACAGCCCTGTGTTATAGCGAATCTCCAACTCTGCCAGCCCTGAAGGGGCGATATAACTCTTACCGAATTTAACATCTGCTTTCAGGATTCCAGCAGGTGGCGTATGAGGTTCGTCCCTGTAGGGGGATTAATGAGTAGTATCCGGTGATGATAAAGGGGGCTGCTGGTATCGGGAAGATAATACACTTTCGGTTTGTTTCAACGAGGGGCTGCACCCCTCGTTAGTATATTACTCCCCTTCAGGGCTTGTGAATTGACTAGTATTATGGTTCAGACAATTGTAAGCATTTGAACCCCCTTTCTATAGCTCCTTTGTCCATTTCTATTCCATCCACTAAACACACCCCAATACCCCTGTCTGTCCTTCCATTTCGCCGGCTGCGCCTTTCTTCGCTCCACTCAGGGCGCTGCCTGCAAAAGTGTCAGGCCAGACCCTGTTCCTGTGCCGAACTAAGGGCGCCGGACCAGACGGAACCCAATGTTGAGGCTGCTGCTAACCGGGTTGAAGTCGTACCGATCAGCTGACCGGCAGTCAGAGGCACTAAAGTACCACCTGCCGCCGCGAAACACGCGGGACGAGCCCGAGGACTTGCCGGTAGGGTCAGTCTGACTA